>ERZ857629.2224-NODE-2224-length-18783-cov-5.965453_pt1 | contig 18783 bp, 18 predicted proteins | sample MGYA00519700_ERZ857629 | MGnify/ENA primary metagenome ERZ857629 (study PRJEB31778, sample SAMEA3449351) | human gut metagenome | biome: human gut; feature: human-associated habitat; material: faeces | place: United Kingdom | collected 2010/2012 ...
GTAAGTCTGATATCGCAAGAAACACAATGCTGTCGGCTTCCATCACCGCCTTGACTTTTTTTGCTACTTCCAGCGCCTCTGCCTTTACATAGTTTGGAATATCCGATTGGGTAATATTGTCTTTGCTTGGCAATGCCGTCACCGCAGCCCCCATCTCGGCAACTTTGTACTTCGTTGTAGTGCCGTTTTTCTCGCGGATAGCGTTAGCAATGTCTCGAATTGACGATTCCTCATATAGCTTTTTAGACATCAGTAACTCACCTCCGTGCCATCGGGCAGGACAGCTATGACGTCATTAACAATCTCCTGCTTGTCTGCTACTGTCCAATAATCAGTGCCCTTGACAGGCGTTTTGCCGTCTGCGCCCGTTGCTCCCGTGTCGCCCCTTGCACCAGCAACTCCGCGAGACGGTTTCCCGGTGTCTGTACTGCCGATGTACCAGTTTCCATTGTCGCCGATGTGCGGGGTGACACCGTTCTCTCCTCCCGCGTCTTTATCATCGTCACCGACCTTCTTAGCCGCCAGAACCTTGTCCTTGAAGCTGAGCTCCCACGTCTCGCCGTTTTTAAAATCCGGCGCCGAGCCGATATATCCGGTGCCCGCAGGCAGAGTAACCGTGATATCGCCGCTCGCCGCAAAGCTCAGGCGCATCCAGCACTCGAACTTCGCGTCTTCGGGATACTGAACCGTCAGCGTCTGAAGCCCCGTCATGCGATATTCCGCATTGTCGGCGAGCGTCGCGGACACCTGCGCGGTGCTGTAGGTGTACTGGGCGGGCGGAGCCTGCGGAGTGAAGCCGAGGGAATTTATTATGACCGCCTTGAGGTCGGTAGTCCCGCCGAACAAGGCTTTTAAATCCCGCATACTCTCCACCGCGGCGGCGAGCTCGGGCAGGATGCCACACTCCTCTTCAAGCTCGCCGTCAATGCCCATAACGGACGGCTCGAAGCCGAGTGTGAACACGGCAGACTTGGTTATTCTCGTCACCTCGAGATCATTGCGCTTATGCGCCTCGACCTGAACGGTTAGTTCGCCGGTTGAAGTCAGCGCTTCGGGCAGAGGGCAATATATAACGCCGCCCGTGACATAGGCGGGAGTGCTGTTTGCGCCGCTGATAATATTTGACACGATGCGGCGGCTCAATCCGTAGACATCGAAGCTCAGAAGATAATACGAAACGTCCGTTTTCAGCTCATCGTTGAGCGTGATACAAAGCCGCGCCGCATTATGCTCCCCGCAAAAACAGAACGGCTCTTCAATCTGAGCCGTCCCGTCCGAAAGTATTGTTATTTTTATATCTCTCATCTGTTTTCCTCCCCGGAATAGTTGTCCTTGAGAAAGTTTGCCGTTTCCAGAACATCCCTGCGTTCTTTATAGAGTACGTTGAGAAGAACTTTAATTTTATATGCCTCGTCGCTCGTCTCGGGATTCGTCAGAGCCGAAAGCTGTTTTCTTTTCTTTGCTATGATCCCGTCGAGCACCTGCGCCTGCTCGAAATATTCGTCGGCAAGCTGTGAAAGAGTTCTGTTGAAAGTCATTTGTCTTCTCCCTTCAAAAGATAGTCAACCGTTGTGTCGAAAAATCCGGCAAGCTGCGCGAGCTGATGCAAAGTCGGCTCTTTTTCGCCGTTTTCTATCATTCTTAATGTTCTCAGCTGCATCCCGAGCGCATCGCAGAGCAGCTGTTCGCCTATGTTCTCGCTGCACCGAAGTTTCTTTATCCGTCCGCCCATGGTGTTCGGCTCATATCGCTTTGCCGCGCTCACGGCGAGCGCTCGCCTGACGGCTATCGGCAGGAAATCAACGGATTCTATATCATGCTGATACTTTACAGTGAAGCTCAGCGCGTCATATATCTTCCTCTGCGCCTTGTCGAGACACCGCGACACACTCGACGGGCATACACCCAATTTCTGAGCTATCATAGATATCGTCGAGCCGTCAAACCAATATGCCTCCGTGACCTGTCTCTCGCGCGGCGTAAGTCTCGTTTTTATCACCTCGTCGGCGAGCACAGACAAATCAACATCCCTGCGCCGCCACGCATAGTCGTCCGGCGATTCGCAGCCCGGGCAGTGCGAGCCGCAGCAGACGCACATCGCCGCCTGCCGCTCTTCGGGAGTCGGAAACGAGAAATCCATCGCCGCCTCGACACTTCTTTTTGACATTTGCTCATCTCCTTGTTTTACGAACATTTGTTCGTATCTTTACTTATAATTATAGTAACACATCAAATATTTGTCAACGGGAAAATATTTAATTTACCCTCAAAAAATTGCACTAAATGATGCACAGTCACATTTTGAAAGCAGTAGGAGAAAGCGCTGTCCGATAAAAAGGTCAGCAAAAACGGCAATTTTATATTTTTAGCGCAATGTATATATAGGTCATACCCAGCGCATTGAGAAGATTTTTGCTCCCGTTGACATCGCTCGCCGAACTGATACTGAAACCGTCGGAAGAGATGCTGAGTCCGGGCATACCGCCCGCCTGAGTCGCGGCGGCAACATAGCAGTTTGTTGACGAGCCCGAAAAATCAGCTATAGCGGCGGGCATACTCCTGCAAAAAACAAATACGGCGGTGGGCTTGAAGCCGACTTTTACAGAACGGCTTTTTGCACCCGTGCCCGTATATGAGCCGATTTTTACAGGCGCGTTCCACAGAGCCTTGTCCTCGGCGGTGACATGCTTGACGGTGTCGCGGATATGCGAGCCGCAGAGCAGGGTCTTGTCGAGGAAGCAGTGGAAGTTGAGACCGGTCGTGTCGGCGGGGCAGAAATCCGCCTGCATGAGTATATATGCGTCGAGAACGAAGGCGTCTGTGTCCCTGTCCGCCTTGACGCCGGAGCAGCCGGACTCGACAACGTTCAAATCTGTGTCGAAGGTCAGGCAGTCAATTATAGTCGTCAGCACATCGTGGCAGGTCGCGCCGCCTTTGCTGTAAGGGACATGGATAGCAAGCTTAACTTTTATATTCGCGAGGCGGCAATATTCATTCTTGACCAACACGCCCTCATCGTTCGCGGTGAAGCTGTCCACTATTTCCATCTTCCCTATACCCACGGCAACGGTGACGCGCTTTAGGGGTATCTCTTTTTTGACGGCGGGATATTCGGTTATGAATCTTATCCCGCCGAGACTTGTCTGCTCGGAAAGCCAGTCCGCTATCTGCGAGGGCAGAACACTTATTGTACTCATAAAAACCTCCCTGAAACCGGACTGCCGGGAAAACCCGGCAGCCCTTTAGAATTATTCCGTTATCTCAACGACCGTTCGCACAACAGCCCAGACATAGAGCACCTCTTCGCCGAGCTTTATCTTCTCCGCGCGGTCTATCTGATATTTTATATCGCCGTCGATTATCAGCGCGTCCTCGTTGAGCGTCAGATCGTGCTCGGGCGGACCGATATAGAGATAATAGCCCTGAGAATTGTAGCCTATCTCGGTGTTTACGCCGTAGAGATACATCTTGTTCTTGTATCTCAGCGGCTGAATAAAGCCCTTGAACGGCGCGGTTCTCGTGGAGTCGGTATTCTCGATAACGAGCACCCTGCCCCACTTTTCAAATTCCGCTGAGAGATTCATATCTCCACCCCGCAGCAGAAAAAGCCGTCGTCGCTCAAAAGAGGCGTGAGCTCGGCGAGAGCAGCGTCGCGCACGGACGCCGCGAATTTAAGCGAGCTGTCCGCGCTCTTTTTAACGGTGATATCGCCGGCCTTAAAGCTCTCGACACCGTCCGAATTACCCGCGCGGCGCACGCAAAGAGCGTAATAGGCTAGTCCCGCGGCGGCCTGAGCGATGCGGACATCGTCCCTGTCCGCATCGGCCTTCAATCGCGAATTCACGCGTTCAAGGGAGCTCAGAGCTATCCCGAGGCAGACTTTTTCTTCATCCTCGCCGATGTCCGTCAGCTGCCTGAGCAGAGAGAGTACGCTCCACTGAGTTATCATGCTCTCACCCCCACCGTCAGACGGTAAGGGTGCGCGCGGCGGAGTCGAATATCCTTGCGAAGCCCGCCGTCGAGCTGATGACCGCACGCTCAAGCTGGCGGTCGATGAGCTTGTCATACTCGGTGGAGACAGGGCCTGTCGTGACCATCTCGAGGGCGCAGCTGCGGTCGATACCGATTATCTTGCCTGCGGGCACACACGAACCCTTTATGAGATCTGCGCCGAGGGGAGTTATGACTTCGCCCGTCGCGTGGAAATTGAGACCTGCCGCAGCGTCCCTGAACTCAGTAATGCCGAGCATCTGCGCGACCTGTGCGGGAGCGGCAATAATCGTGTTGAGTTCATATGGATCGAAGAGATTCCAGAAATTGACAAGGTCGGTGTAGGTGAGCTTGCCTGCGGATGCGACGGCGGTGTTGGAGGCGGCGTTGTCGTTGCCGTCGCCGTTTATGAGCACATCGACAGCATCGCTGAGCTGAGTGCGTGCGATATATGCGCCGATCTGGCGCAGGGTGACGGTAAACAGATCGAGGCGCTGGAAGCGGACAGCCTCGTAAGAAGCGACAAGCGAGCGTCCGCGCTTTTTCAGATGAACAAGGTTCGCCTTGCTCTTGACGCTGGTTTCGGGGATAAACGCGCCCTCGGCGACGACTTTGAGTTCCTTTTCATCGTCGCTCGGCTCGCAGGCTATCGAGCGGTAGTCGAGTGAGTCTATAACCGTGGTTGATGCAACGATGCGCGGCAGGACATTTGCCTCCTGCATACCTTGCCTGACGGCACGGGAAACATACTCGGGGAAGAGCACGGCGGAGTCGGAGGTCTTGAAGAACTTGTCGACAACGTCGCTGCCCGCTCCGCTGACCTTGATATCAAAGCGTTTGAGCTGGCGCTGATATGCGTCAAGCCCCTCGAGAGCGGTACCGCTGTAGTTCTCCGAAGGGTCGATTTTTTCGAGTGCGCCGGTGAAATCACCGGAAGCATAGAGACCTTTTTCAAGTCTGATGTTATCAAAAGCAGTCATATTATTCTCCTTTCAGAATCAGAGCATGAAGCTCACTGTTTTGGCGGTTGTGTTGACGCTGAGCACGAGATAAGTGTTGCCCTTTGTGCTCGCCTTGACTCCATACGCGCCGTCCGATGCGAGAGCCGCATAACCGACCGCCGGGGCGTCCGTACCCGTATAGGGCATAGTGACAACACCCGAGAGCTGGACGCCCGCATATCCGCCGTTTACATTCACGCTGACGCCGCAGAACTTTGCGTCCGCGCCTGCCGCCGAAACGGTATCGTTTGCGCTGACCGCGACGGGCACGCCCGCCTTGAGTCCGCTTGCCGCCTTGAGCGTGAGTACATTTTCACAGAAACCTTTAGTTGAAACTGACATAATTATCCTCCTTTAAATTCTGAACTCGCTGTTGCCCGAATGTGTTTCGGGCTTTGTCGACGAGAGCTGGCTGTTGAGTTTTCCGCCGCCCGAGAAAGCCTTTTTGAGCTCTCTGAGCTGTTCGAGACCGAGGGTGCCGCATATCGCCGAGAGGCTCTCGCCGCGCATATCCGGCAGAGCCGCCGCGCCCATGCGTATCACATCGCATATGAGCTCCTCGCGGTACTCTTTGCCCTCGCGGGCGAGCTGTTCGAGCTCGTCGATATAGCCGTAAAGCCCCGCCGCCTCCGCCTTTGTGAGGGTCACTCCCTCATTGGCGCAGGAGAGACGTTTGACGGTCTTCACCGTCTGCTCGTCCGCGCGGTAGGACTTAGTAACGCCCGCCGCGGGCTGAGCCGGCACGGCAACAAACGACCACTCATAGGCGTCCGTCGGGTCGCAGAGTATCCTGTGGCAGAGCTTGCCGCCGTACTCCCTGCCCTTTATGTGGGCGCACGGATCGGTTCGCCCGTCCTTGCCGCAGACGGAGCAAACGCTTCTGCCGACCGAACAGCCGACACTCGTCTCTTTCTTTATCCCCGCGTCTATCTCTTCAATAAGCGCGGCGTTCTTTTCGCTGCGCGGCATATACGCCCGCGCGCAGAGCTTCGTGTATTTTTCGCCCGCCGAGGTGACTTTATTTTCGTCCGTCTCGACGCGGCAGGAAAATATCCTCGCCGTCTGATCCCTGCCGCTCATGCTGTGGTCGAATATCCCCGTCTTGCCGACAAAAAGCTCGGCGAGCTTTTCGAGCGCGGGAATATCGAAGCGCTCGAAGTCCCTGTCGATTTCGTTGTCGCAAAGCACGATGCCGAAAGTATAGACCTCGTCGACGCTCAGCGGCTTTACGGTATAATTGTTGATAAGCTCCAGCTCCTGCGGAGTCGGAGCGCCTGAAAGAACGCTGTTCTGCGTAGTTATCACTCCCCGTTTTCAATCTCTTTTCTGATTTTTTCCGCCTGCGCCGCATAGAGCTCGGCGCGCGCAAGCTCAACATTGTCCTGAAGAGTCACATCGTCCCACTCGGCCGTCACCTGCGAGGGCGTTCCCTCGAAGAGCAGATATGTGCGGCATATGCGCTCGATGACGGGTGTTAAAATGCGGCGGTATGCGTCGATCTCGCTGGTAAGCACGTCCGCCTGCTGGGTCGACATACGCTCCGTCGACGACCATGACAGGCCGAGCATGAACGGCGGAAGTCCCGTTTTAGCGACTATCTGTTCGAGCATCTGGCGCACGGGCACCTCGCTATCGAGAATCTGATTATCCGCGCCTATGACCTTTATCTGAACATCGCCGACGGCGACAAAGTCTTTTACCGCGCCGCCCGTCTGCATCGCCTCACTCCATTCCTTTGCCACCTGCATGGCGCGCTCTTTGGCGTATGCGCGGTCGAGCGAGTCGTTTTGCGGCTTATATGTGACCGCAAAGCGGATGTTACCCATGCGCTCCCAATTGAGCCCGATAGTCTTGTAGATTTTCATGAGTATCCCGCTGACAAACGGCAAACCTTTGAGCATCGAACAGCCGCAGACCTCGCCCGGCTGCGGGTTGAGCACAGACAGCAATACAAGCTCGGGTCGCCTGACCGGCGACGGCATACCGACACATGAGGCGGAGAAGATATCAACTCCGACTCCGTCCGAGGCGCGGCGAAGCTCGATATTTTCAAGCGGAGAGTTGAAGAGCGCCGCGATATGCCCGTCCGTATCCGTCACCATCTCGCCCACCGCCGTGCCGCAGGTCAGCAGCTGCTCGAAATAAGTTGAAACAAAGCTTTCGAGTCCGCACTGGTTGCCGCCGACGGAAACATTGCGAACGAAATTGTCGAGCTTGTCCTGCAGGCGTTCGTCGGCGCATCTGACCTCAAAGCCGCCCGTCAGGCGGACAGTTTTGAATATGGCGGCGTCGATTATCGGCACCGCTTCGCGCAGGGCGTAATAGAGCCGCGTCTGATTTCCGCCGAGCGGAGTATAGCTGTCGAGCAGTCCGAGCCCCGACGCGGGACGCGCCGAGGTCTGCACCGCCGCAGGCTCGGGAGCGGTTTTCTTTCTTTTGAACGGATTTATTGTTATTCCTCCTTTTCATGACAGCCGACCGCCCGGCCGTCATCTGCTCATGGCGAGCGCGAAAAAGCCGTCCTCTTCGTGCGCGAGCACTGTGGAGACAAAATAGCGCACATCGTCCATGGCGTGGTCGTATTCCTTTCTCGGAGCATCGCGTGCGGCAGTGTTATCCCATCTGTAGAGGGAAAATTCCCGAAGGCAGTCCGTGCATGACTGCGAGAAAAGGATGCGCCGCTCCTTGAGGGCATCCGAAACGCGGCGGATGCCGTCTATAACATCGTTCTTTGCGGGCACGGCGCGGAATCTGCCGTGGCGGCGGATACATTCGAGGAAGCTCGCGGCGGAGGGGTCGGCTATGACCGCCTCTATGTTGAGGTCGCCCGCAAGCTGTTCGAGCGCGGCGTAATGCTCCTCGTCGGTGCGCTGCTCCCCCTCTCTGCGGCTGTCGAAATAATATTCGTTCAGCCTGTACCACCGCCCGCCGTACTCGCCCCAGAGTCCGAACGACGACGGGTTGACCGTGCCGTAATCGCAGGAGATGAAGTAGCGCGACGGTATGCCTGCAGGTTCCGCGACATGAACCGAGCGCGAAAAGAACGGATAGACGAGTCCCTGCGCCGCAACCCATTTGCCCAGCACGAAGCGGTCATAGAACGCGCCGCTGTAAAGGCTCTCGTATCTGCGCTTTATTGCGGGCGTGAGCGACGGATTGTCATCCATGATGAAGTGGAGATACAGACAGTTTTTCTCTTCGCTCTTTTTTATCCACTCCTCATAGAACCAGTGCAGAGGCGTGTCGGGGTTGCAGTTGAACCACAGTTTAGACCCGTCGAGCGAGCAGCGCGCGAGAGCCTGCTCAACAAATGACCGCGGCATCAGGGCGACCTCGTCGAGCAGAACGCCGCCGAGCGTCATGCCCTGAATCAGCGCCGCCGAGCTCTCGTCCTTGCCCCCGAAGAGATAAAATCGGTTGCGCCTGCCGGAGTATTCTATCTCCACCAGATGCTGGGACAGCTTCTCGCGGCAGTCGAAGCCGAGTCGGCGCAGGACGGGCAGAATCGGCGTGATTATGTTTCTTCTAAGCGAAGTCACCGTCTTGCCGCACAGCGCGAAAGATGTATCGTCAAACGCCGAAAACGCCCACGCGACAAATGAGACGGACATGCACACCGTCTTGCCGGATCGCACCGCGCCGTCGCAGATTATCGCGTCAAAATTCCTGTCCGGGCTCGACGGGCACCACCAAGAGAGCACCCGCAGCTGTTTTTCCGAGAAGCTCTCGAAGGCGTCTTTTTTCTTACTCACGCTCATCATCACCGCCGCGCAGAGCCCGTGCGCTTCGCTCGAGCGCGGTCAAAAAGTCCGGGCTCTCACCTGCCGAGGCGGCGTTACTCAGCTCGCAAAGTCGGTCGAGCGCCTTGAGCCGGTCAAAAAATTTGACCTCAAGTCCTCCGCCTTTCGGGCGTTTGATATCCGATACCATCGTCAGGTCCAGCTTTTCTATTTCCGACCCGTCCGGCAGCTCGTCCGACAAAATGAGCTTCACCGCGTCCGCAACGCTCCCGAAAGCGAGTCTGCGGTAGCCCTCCGTGACCTCCGCAAGCTTCGCGTCGCGCTCGTTTTCGAGCTTCGCTATTCGCCTTTTGATCTCCGGGTCGGCGAGCAGCTTCATCGCCGTTCGCTCCGGGTGGACGGAATAGCCAGCCCGCGCAGCCGACGCGCGCGGTTCGCGGGACGCGACAAAGAAGCGGCAAAAAATCTCCTCTTTCGGCGAAAGCGGTTCTTTCTTTTTCATACTCCCATCTCCTCATCTATATTCACGTGCTCTTCGGCGGCGGTCTCCGAAGCGCCCGTCACCCATAGCGAAAACGCCCCGATTTTTTGCATATCGGCGTGCAAAAAACGGCGGGGCGTCAACAAAGTTCATATTTTATTAATATTTATAGAAACAAAAAGTCTGTTTTCGCCTGTTTTCAGGCATTTTTCGGTTGATTTTCCCCGTTTTCGGTGATTGCCGCCGATTACGCAAGATTTTTGCTCTTTTGCTTGACTTTTGAGGTCGTGGGGTATAAACTAATGTAGAAGTGCGAAAAGTGCTCCCGTCGGGCTTTCCCGACGCAAAAATTTTTGAAAAGTGGTGAAATTTTTTGGGCAGCGACAAACCTAAGCCGCGAAGTTGGCAAACTAAAAATAAAGCTGTGGGGTCACGCCCGAAAAAGTTCGACCGATAAAAAAATCGGCTCTTTTTGCGTGCGCCTCACGGAGAAAGAGGTGCAATATGAGCCGTGATATCCTGGAAAATATCAGCACACTGTTGGCGGAGGGCAAACTTGCCGATCTGCGTGAACAGCTGTGCGACATGAACGTCGTTGATATAGCGCAGGCGATGGAATCGCTCCCGGAAGACGAGCTTCTGCGGATATTCCGCATCCTCCCCAAAGACATATCGGCGGACGTTTTTTCTTATCTTGAGCCCGATTCTCAGGCGCAGCTGCTGAATCTTATAACAGATACAGAGCTTGAGAACCTGCTCGACGACATGTTCCTTGACGACACCGTCGACTTCCTCGAAGAAGTCCCGGCAAACGTCGTGCGCCGCGTGCTCGCAAAGGCAGACAGCGAGACGAGGTGCCTGATAAACAGATTTTTGAAATATCCCGAAAACAGCGCAGGTTCGATAATGACCATTGAGATGGTCGAGCTACATGACTTTTTCACAGTCGGCCAGGCAATCGAGCACATCCGCTCGACCGCCGTCGACAAAGAGACGGTCTACACCTGCTTCTGCATCGACGACAAGCGCCATCTTATCGGCACGGTCGCCCTGCACACGCTGCTGATGGCAAAAGACAACGAGCTTATCCGCGACATAATGGACACCGACTCCCAGCTCATCTGCGTCAACACGCTCGACGACCAGGAGAAGGTTGCGGACATAGCGAGAAAATACGACCTGCTCTCCGTCCCCGTTGTTGACAACGAGGCGAGGCTCGTCGGCATAATCACGATAGACGACATCGTCGACGTCATCGAGGACGAGAACACCGAGGACTTCGAGAAGATGGCAATGCTTCATCCCTCGGACGACAACTACCTCAAGACGGGCGTTTTCAAGCTCGCAAAGAACAGAATCCTCTGGCTTCTGGTGCTCATGGTCTCGGCGACTTTTACAGGCAAGATAATCGAAAACTATGAAAATATGCTCGCGGCAGTCGCGGGACTCACCGCCTGCATACCGATGCTCATGGACACGGGCGGAAACGCCGGCAATCAGGTCTCGACGCTGATAATCCGCGGTCTTGCACTCGGCGAGATCCACCCGAAGGACTATCTGAAGATAGTGTTCAAAGAGATAAGAGTCGCGCTCATCTGCGGACTGACTCTCGCGGCAGTCAACATCGGCAGAATGATGCTCTTCTCCTCCGGCGGAATGCCCGTTTATCTTGTCGTTTCGGCTGCAATGGTCTGCGCGGTCATAGTAGCGAAAATAATCGGTTGCACCCTGCCGATTATCGCAAAGATGATAAAGCTCGACCCCGCGCTCATGGCAGGACCGATGATAACGACAATAGTCGATATGGTCACCCTGCTCATCTACTTCGCGCTCGCAAAAGCGTTCCTCGCGATATAAAAAAATTATCCTCCGTACATTTTGGTGTACGGAGGATTTTTATGTTTTGTATGGCGCGGATTGTATGTCATTTAAAATTCGAGGCAATAGCCACTCAGTCTACGCTTCACATATCCGGCTCCCATACAGGGGAGCCTATGTCAAGAATTCGTCGAAGATAACAATATAAAAAAATGCCCCGCTCTTTCGTGCGGGGCACTGAACTTGGCTGATTACTTGCTGAGCTCTGCGAAATACTTGATGGTTCTGACCATCTGGCTGGTGTAGGAGTTCTCGTTGTCGTACCACGAAACAACCTGAACCTCATACAGATCGTCAGCGATCTTAGCAACCATGGTCTGAGTTGCATCGAAGAGAGAGCCGAATCTCATGCCGATAACATCGGAGGAAACGATCGGATCCTCATTGTAGCCGAAGGAAGCGGAAGTAGCAGCCTTCATAGCAGCGTTGATGCCTTCCTTAGTCACATCGCTGCCCTTGACAACAGCAGTAAGAATGGTGGTGGAGCCGGTCGGCACGGGAACTCTCTGAGCGGAGCCGATAAGCTTGCCGTTGAGCTCGGGGATAACAAGGCCGATAGCCTTAGCAGCGCCGGTCGAGTTGGGAACGATGTTGGCAGCGCCTGCACGGGCACGTCTCTTGTCGCCCTTTCTGTGGGGACCGTCGAGGATCATCTGATCGCCGGTGTAAGCGTGGATGGTGGACATGATACCGCTCTGGATGGGAGCGTAATCGTTAAGAGCCTTAGCCATGGGAGCAAGGCAGTTAGTGGTGCAGGAAGCTGCACTGATGATGGTGTCGTCGGCATTGAGGGTGTCCTCGTTGACGCTGAAGACAATGGTCTTGAGGTCATTGCCTGCGGGAGCAGAGATAACGACCTTCTTAGCGCCTGCATCGATGTGAGCCTGGCTCTTAGCCTTGGAGCAGTAGAAGCCGGTGCACTCAAGAACAACATCAACGTCAAGCTCGCCCCAGGGAAGATCCTTCGCGTTGGGCATAGCATAGATAGTGATCTCCTTGCCGTCAACTATGATAGCGCCGGGAACCTTGACAGTCTTGCCGTCCTCTTCATACTCAGCAGCCTTGAAGTCTACGGTGTGAAGATTCTCGCCTATTCTTCCGCAATAGCCGCCCTGAGCGGTATCGTACTTGAGAAGGTTTGCAAGCATCTCGGGGCTGGTAAGATCGTTGATAGCAACAACCTCGTAGCCCTCTGCGCCGAACATCTGACGGAATGCAAGACGACCGATACGGCCAAAGCCGTTAATAGCAACTTTAACTGACATTTGAATTCCTCCGTTGTTAGTATAATTGGTTATTGGTTATATACCTCATATATTTTAGCCGTTTTTGTCCTCATATGCAAGCAATTTGATAAAATTTTACAGATACAGGAAAAGTTTCGTTAATCTGCCCAAAATATTGTATCATAAAGCCCAAAAGGACATAATACTGCCGAAAATCCGGCGCGGATATTTTGACATATCGGCATCATTATTTTGTCTTTCAAAACAAAATCTCCCCGCCTTCAAAAAGCAGGGAGTTTGCATTTCTTATTTTCGGTCTCAGCCCTCTGACGAGTTGCCCGCGAGCATGGAGATAGCAGCCTGAAGCTGGGTGTCTCTGTCCTTTTCGAGCGTGCTGAGATTCTCTCTGAGCGAATCCGCGAGGATGATTTCGGTGTCCGGAGTCAGGCCCTTTCCGTCGAAACTCTCGCTGATATAGGGCAGCATCTTTGAGGTGGTCAGCACGACTGCGCCGCCGTCGCTGAGCTCAAAAGTCTCCTGAACATCGGCTCTGCCGGCTGTCTTTTCGCCGATAAGGAACGCCTTGCCGAAATCCTTGAGGTCGCAGGCGAACAGCTCGCCGTAGCCCGCAGTGTCTGAGTTTATAAGCACCGCCATGGGCATCGTTATATCCTTGGCGTCGGAGCTGTAGGTCTTGACGTTGTTGCCGTTTTTGTCAACGAGCGTCGCGAGCGCCTTGTTGCCCTCGGTCGCCGTCGGGACAAGATAATCAATAACGCGGCAGGTGTATTCAATAGTTCCGTCATAGGTCGAGCGCACATCGAAAACGAGGCTCTTCGCGCCCTCTTTCTTGAGCTGGTCGACTGCCTTTTCGAGCTGGTTCAATGTATTCTTGTAGAACGCGGATATCTTTATATAACCGACCGTGCCGATAAGCTCATAGCTGACGGTCTGGTTTGTATAACCGAGGACGACGTTGACGGATTTGTCGACATCGTCGCGCCTGTAGGTGAGGCTGACGGAGGTCAGCTTTATACCGCTGAGTCTGCCCGCCATTTCACTGCTGTTTTCGGCAGTGACTGTGTCGCCGCCTATGGCAACTATCTTATCGCCCTTCTGAAGCCCCTCGGTCTGCGCCGGGGAGTTGGGATAGACTTCCGTTATGAGCAGATACCCGCTCTCGGGGTCAGTCTCGACCTCAACGCCGATGCCCGCGCTGCGTCCCTCAAGCTTCGAGGAATAGAGCTTGTAGGCGTCCGCATTCATATAGCGGCTGTACTTGTCGCCGAGTCCGTTGATATAGCCGTTTTCGAGGTTCGAGTCGAGCAGAGCCTCGTCTATATCGCCGTAGTACTTCGAGCGAACGATCTTGTCGACCTCCTCGACCGCATCATACATCTGCGCGCGCTTGGGAAGGTCGGTTATCAGCTTGTTGTACATACGCTGTGAGACCGACATCGTTATTGCGAAGGTCGCGGTCGCACTCAGAATAATGAGCGCAATCGCAAGTCCGAGCGAAATTTTCTTGTTCATTTGCTTTCACGTTCCTTCCTGCCTGAGATCAATTCGGAGGCGTGACAAAATCGAGAGGATTGAGCCTTGTGACGGCACCGTTCTTGACATGCATGACCTGGAAATGGACATGCGGTCCGGTGACATATCCGGTGTTGCCCATATAGGCGATGACCTCGCCTTTTTCAACATACTGTCCCGCCGAAGCGACTATCTTCGAGCAGTGGCCGTAATATGTTCTGTATCCGTCGCCGTGGTCGATGGTGATATAGTTGCCGCCGACATCGGAATAGCCCCTGACGAGCACCTTGCCGCTCTGCGCCGCAACTATCTTCTTGCCGTAAGAGACATTGACGCCGTTTTCGCGCACGACTATATCGATAGCCGGGTGCATGGTGTAGGTTCCGTCACCCTCGGGGTCGTAGTAGCCGTAGCCCGCGGAGATGTAAGAGTTCTTGTATGGAACCGGCCACATCATCTCGCCGTCGTTATAAAATCCATCGTCATCGTCGCCGCTCTGGGAGCCGCCGCTGATGATTTTGTCTATCTGGCGCTCAAATGCCTCACGCTTTCTGTACTGCCGCTGAATCTCCCGCTGATATTCGGCGCTGCTCTTGTCGAGCGAGGTCATGAGAGCCGATATCTGACGGTAGTTCGCGTTATATGCGTTCTGCTTTGAAGCGAGTTCTCTATTTTTAGTGTCGAGTTCGGATTTCTTCTCGACTAGAGACGAGCGCTTCTCTTCGAGAGCTTTTTTGTCCTCGTCGAGCTCCGCCTTGGCGGCGTTGAGCTCCTCGGTCTGCTTTTCGAGCTGGGAGATGAGCTTGTTGTCGTTCTCCGTGACGCTCGCAAGCAGCTGGATGCGAAGCAAGAGCGATGAGATGCTGTCCGACTCGAGCAGGATTTCAATCCATGAGGACGAGCCCGCCATATATGTGGCGCGCAGGCGTTCTGATATCTTCTCCTGCGTGGCGTCAATCTGCTCGTCGAGCTTGTCTATCTTCGACTGAGCCTCGTCTATTTTTTTATCGAGCGCCGCTATCTCCCTGTCATAGTCTGCAATGTCCGCATTTAAAACGGAGAGCTGGGAGTTTATGACATCGAGCTGGCTGCTTATCGCCTCAGCCTGAGAAGAAAGCAGTTTCATCTTCTCCGTATTCGAGGTCTGCTGATTTTTTATGCTTTCAAGCTTTTTCTTGTTTGCCTCAATCTCTTTTTCGAGTTCATTATACTCCTGCTTGAGATCCTCGAGGCTCTTCGCCTGAACCCCTGTCGGGAAAATTCCGGTCATCAGCACGAGCGCCGCGCAAAGAACAAACGCCGCCGCTCTTCTGAGCCATGTGTTACGCTTATTCTTCATCGACTATCGCGAACTCCTTTTCTTTGAGATATTTTGTTATCGACACCGCACTGCCGAGCGCGCCGGAGAGAACGCCGAGCACGATAAACGCGGCGAGCAGTATCAGAGCATATTTGCCGAACGGAGCGATTCCCGACATTCCGATGCCGGAGAGGGTCTTGACGAGCGACCTGCCCGCAATTTCATATATGCCCCAGACGGCAAGCAGGGCGAGCACTCCGGAGATAAGTCCGAGCATCATGCCCTCGATCATGAACGGCCATCGGATAAACCACCTTGTCGCACCGACGCTCTTCATGATATTTATTTCGAGCCTGCGGCTGTCCATCGTTATTCTTATTGTGTTGGAGACGATGAAAAGCGAAACTATGAGCAGCAGCGCTATCATGCCCGCGCTCACATAACTGACTGTATTTCTCAGCCCCGCGAGCTGCTTTGCAAGCTGCCTGTTCTCGCGGATATGCAGAACATGCGGGAGTTCGGAGATGCGCTTGACCGTGTCGTCAAACTTATCCGTATCCTTGAGCGAAACTTCGTATGCATCGGGAAGCGGGTTTTCGTCGAGCCCGTCGAAGAGCACGGAACTGTCCCCCATCTCGTCCTTGAGCTGGGCAAAGCCGCTGTCCTTGCCGACGAAAGTGCATTCGCGGACATTTGAAAGCCCTCTGAGGCTCGCGCCGAGCTCGTCCTCCTCCGCTTTCGTCGCGCTGTCATCGACAAAGACCATTATCACATTCTGATCCTCGACATTGCCGATGAACATATTTATATTGACCATTATCATGAACGCAACGCCAATCATCACCATGCAGCTGAACAGCACGGAGACCGACGCTACACTCATCAGTCGATTTACATAGAGATTTCTCATTCCCTCGCGGGTGAGGTAGCCGAGGCTTCCGTTATTTTTCATCGCTCTCGTCCCCCTCTCCGTCGTCTTCGAGGTAAATCGAATAATCCGCCAAGACGGAAGAATATGTTGTGTCGTCTGCGCCGCCGTATCCCGTCGTCTCTTTTTCGCGTTCTTTTCTTATGCTCTCGAGAGCCTGCCTGTAGATATCGTCGGCGGCGGTCTCGTTTGCTATCTCCTCCGCCTTTTCCGGGAGTTTTTCGGGCTCCTTCGCGGCAACTTTTTCCTCCGGAGCTTCTTCCTCGTCGTCGAGATACTTCGTTGCGAAGCCGTCCGCCGGTCGGTTGAGACTGCTTGATTTTGCAAGCGTGCGCTCGCGGTGAGCGGAATTTTTCATTCTGCCGTCCGCCGCAACGGTTCCGTTTTCGAGCAGGATAACGCGCTTGTCATACATACGGACGAGATTGTGCTCATGGGTAACCATGATGACAGTCGTGCCCTCCTGGTTGAGGCGCATGAGCAGATCGACTATCTCGAGGCTCATATGCGGGTCAACATTGCCCGTCGGCTCGTCCGCTATGATAAGATCGGCGTTATTCGCAAGGGCGCGGGCAAGAGCCACACGCTGCTGTTCGCCGCCGGAGAGCTCGGTGGGATAGCAATTCATCTTGTCCGTCAGCCCGACTATGTCGAGCACGAACGGAACGCGCTTTTGAATCTTGTTCTCCTTAGAGCCGGTGACGCGCATGGCGAACGCCACGTTGTCGAACACGGTCATCTTGGGGATCAGGCGAAAATCCTGGAATACTATGCCCAACCCGCGGCGAAAATAGGGTATTTCGCTGCGGGTAAGGGTGCTCAGATCTTGATTTTTGATTATAACTTTTCCATGCGAGGGCACTTCCTCACGCATCATGAGCTTGAGAAAGGTGCTTTTTCCGGCGCCGGACGCGCCGACGACAAAGACGAATTCGCCCTTGTTTATCTTGATATTGACATGGTTTAGAGCATGTGTTCCGTTCTCGTAGGTCTTGGAAACATCTCTGAATTCAATCACAGTTTTCACTCCTATATAAAGCGGTATCCCCCTCGCTTGACTTTATACCGATCTTAAATTACGCCGCAGATCAGTATTTGACAGGCTTCGCATCGAGATACTTCTTGACCATAAGAGCCACCTTGAAGACGATAGCGTCGTCGAACTCGCGCAGGTCAAGGCCGGTGAGCTTCTTGATCTTCTCGAGTCTGTAAACAAGAGTGTTGCGGTGGACAAAGAGCTTGCGGGAGGTCTCGGAGACGTTGAGGTTGTTCTCAAAGAAACGCTGAATGGTGAACAGAGTCTCCTGATCGAGGCTGTCTATCGAGCCGCGCTTGAACACCTCGCGCATGAACATATCGCACAGGGTCGTGGGAAGCTGATAGATAAGTCTTGCGATGCCGAGATTGTCGTAGCTGACTATGGTCTTTTCGGTGTCGAACACCTTGCCGACCTCGAGGGCTATCTGAGCTTCCTTGAACGAACGGGCAAGCTCCTTGACGCCGGTGACGGTCGTGCCGATGCCGACATATGCGTGGATATAAAGGTCAGTTGTCAGAGAATCGGAAATGGAGCGCGCGAGCTTTTCGAGATCCTTGGTCTCAATGTTGCTGCGGACTTCCTTGACGAGAGCTATCTCATTTTCGTTTATGTTGATGACGAAATCCTTGGTCTTGTCCGGGAACAGATTCTGGATAACGTCGAACGCCGCGGAATCGTTATGCTCGGTGATTCTTATGAGAAGAACGGTGCGCACGGCATCGCTGTTGAAGCGGAGTTCGCGCGCCTTGATAGCGATATCGCCGGGAAGTATGTTGTCAAGAATAACGTTCTTGACGAAGTTGCCCCTGTCGAATTTCTCATCGTAGCACTGCTTGATGTTGCTCAGCGCCACGCAGCAGATATCCGCATATTTGCCTGCAAGCTCATCTTCGCCGTCAATGAAAACAGCATACTCGGCCTGCATATGAGAGCCGAACGAGCGGTAAGTGCAGCCGTTAACAATACGGTCGCCGTCCTCTGCAAAAATCTGCGAAGCGTTCGAGATAACCTCGCCTATTTTGCCGAGCTCACTGCAGGAGATTATGGTGCCGGTCTCATCAATAACGCCGATCGTTCTGTCAACAGCGTCGCGCATCTGATGAATGACACCCTGGAAAAGCCTGTTTGACATAGTATCTACCCCTATTCTGAATAATTTCAACTTCTGCCGTTTTAGACATTTTGACAACTGCGCTATAGACATTTTACACAATTATACGCTTAATTGCAATACATACGGGGCTAAAAAATATGTAAAATAAAGGATTTTTTTCATAATCGGGTAAAAAAGCGCCTGTTTTTATCTATTTCCCACAATTTTTTTAATTCGCTTTTAGTGGATTTGATCTTTGGTCATTTTGTCCATAGAATTCCACATAGGGGGTTTGAGGCGCTTTTATCCGCGCGATTTTTATGGTATAATGAGCCGAGAAAGCGAAAAAGGCGGCGCAAAAATGGAAGGCAGCATACTCAGAGCATACATATCGGAGAACATCGAAAAGGCTCAAAGAGAAAATATTCCGTCGGCGGTATCGAAATTTCTCGATTCCGCGTCTCTCTCCGCGGCGGCCGCTCTCGCCCGCTCGACTGCGGGCAGATTCATCTTCTGGGGCGGCTTCGAGGGAGCGGAGCGAGTTGTCATGCTCAGCGTCCCCGATTATATAGAC
>ERZ857629.2230-NODE-2230-length-18750-cov-3.401070_pt1 | contig 18750 bp, 10 predicted proteins | sample MGYA00519700_ERZ857629 | MGnify/ENA primary metagenome ERZ857629 (study PRJEB31778, sample SAMEA3449351) | human gut metagenome | biome: human gut; feature: human-associated habitat; material: faeces | place: United Kingdom | collected 2010/2012 ...
ATTCATTGAAAAGATCAAAACCTTTCTTGTTCACTTCGAGCAGCATCTGCAGGTCGGCATCCGGAACATGGTCGATATACATCTGATAGCCTGCGTCCATCAACTGCTCCGGTTCCAATCCGCAGAGATAAGCGAGGTTGTCTGATGCATAGATGAAGTCCTGATGAAAATAGTCGATGATATAGACACCCTGGTAGGTGCTGCGGGCAAAAGCCTTTGCCGCATTCACCAACAGTTCTATCTTGCCGTAATGCTTCTCGCCAATATTGTTCACCCTGTTGGAGTGGAGGAAGAAATCGCCTTTCTCTTTATTCATAAGCCATTCTGCGTATTATCCTTTCTGTTTGTGCCGTCCATCGCCGAGCCAATGGTGCGCCTCCTATGCACGCTTTCGCCTACAAAGGTACAATGTTTTTTCTTTGACGAGGGTGCAAATGGCATGTTTTTTGGCTGTTCTTTCTTCGTTTCCGCTCATGGCTCCTCCAGCTCCAGCGGGTCGTAGGGGGGTGGGAACGACCGTAGCTGGCCGGTGCGGCGGTCGATGGCACCGCCCGTTTTCAGGTGGTCGCGGTTGGCAGCCACCTGTAGCTTATAGACGTGGGCGCGACGGTCCTTGTGGAAACCCTCATACTTGCGCTTGGTGATGGGGAACGAGCCGGAGCGCAGGCCGACGGCCTCCCAGGTGTAGAGCCGCTGCGTGTCGTAGAGCTTCAGGATGAGGCCGGGCAGTCCGCCAAACGTCCATGGGCCGAGGCGCACGGGGATGTCGGCGGCAAACCACGCCTCGAAGTTGCGGCCCCGCCAGTGGCAGGTGGCCCGTTGGCAGCTGTGGCCGAGGAGGGTGGTGCGCTCGGGGTGTAGCGTCCATTTCTGTTGGGCGGCAGGTTCGGTGTAGTAGGCGTTGTAGCGTTCCATGGCCCACGGCATCCAGGCGTAGAGCGTTTGCTGGCCCTGCTCGGTGAAGATCTCCGTCGACTGGTACTCGCTCCAGTATTGCCCCTCGCGGCCTATGGTATAGAGCGATGTTGGCACGCCCTCAGCGTGGGGGTTGGCCTTCATGTAGGCGTCGTAGAGCGAGTCGCCCTGCTCCATGAAGCGGCTGTAGTGCTTGCTCAGCCGTTGCCCGGCTTGCAGCACATGGAGGTCGATGTAGGTGTCGGGGTTGCGCAGGTCGGTGGCGTTCAGCGCATACTCCACCTCGAGTTGGGCCTGTCCCACAACGGTGGTGTTGCCCCCGCCCCTGGGCTTCGGCCGCATGACGTGTCCCTGCTTCTGCTGCGCCCACGCCCCGCCGCAAAGGGTGGCGAGGGCGAAGATAATGGTGATGATTCTCTTGTGCTTCATAATGGTTGTCTATTCTAATTCCGGCGTGTCGTAGGGTTATTCGCTTACGATTTCCGCAATTCGTTTCTCCATATCTTTCAGCGCCTTCTCGCTGAATCCTGTTTGTTGCCACACTTCCTGCCCCTGACGGTTATAGAGGTAATACTGGGGTATGCTGCCGAGGTTGGGAATTTGGCTCCACAGCGTATTGGGGATGCGGTAGTGTTGGCCAGGAATCTTGATAACATACTTGCTCCATTCGTCGATTGGGCTTGATTCGTTGGTGAGATAGACAAACACCACATTCTTCCCCTTCAATTGCTCTTTCAAGGGTTCCATGGCTGCGATGCCTTTCTTGCAAGGCCCACACCACGTGGCCCAAAGGTCGAAGAAAACGGCCTTTCCAGAGTATTGGCTGGCAATGGTCTGTAAGAGTTGTGCACCGGCAACGTCGGGCGTGGGCATCATGCGCTCCTTGGCCTCCCGCTGTAGTCTTTCTGCGGCGACACGGGTGGTATCGTTGAAGGCACGGAGTATGGGTCGGAAGTATGGATGGGCGGTCAGTATTACGCTGTCAGGCAGCACGTGCCCCTGCCGCATCTGCGCGGCTTTCTCCTTTGCATCGGCAAATCCTTTCAACATCTCGTACACCTCGCCATGGTCGAGACCGTTAGCTTTGAGATAAGGCAGACGATCGGCTATCGGGGGCAGGTAGTAAGATCGCCCGTCGCGGAAGAGCATCAGGTCGCGAGCATGTGGGTCAGTCAGCGTGTGTGCTTGAACAGTGCGCACATAGTAGTCTTCCAGCAACAATCGCAGAAAGTCCTGCTGACGGCGCGTATACCCCCGGCGTTCTGCTACACCCCGGTGCAGTGTGTCGATACTCTGCCACAGCGCATCACACCAACCCGATGTGTCACCGCCGTTATATGTAGGCAACCCCTTGATGTCACGAAAATGCAGAAAGCTGTTCTCCAATAACACTTGGTTGAGGTCGCCCAATGTGCCTCCAAGCCTGTAGCAGTCGTGATTGGTTGGGCGGCCTGCCGCAAAGTTCCCGTCGCGTGCCAGACAAGCCGTGGCATCTACTTCGAGCGTCAGAGTCTCTCCAGGAATGAGTATCAGGGGGAACTGGTCAACATGCATGCCTGCATCTACCCGGCAACCGAGCCAAACAGAGCGCGTAGCAACGTAGGCCGGATGGCGATAGACCGTCACAGAGTCGGCGTATAGCGACCTGCTCTCATACTGCCCTGTGATGGGGTCGCAGCTTGAGGGACCAAAATATTCGAAACTACCGCCGCCGTGTAATATGCAGGTTGCCGTTGCCTCACCATGTTTCGGCGTTAGCGGTTGCAAGGGCTCGCCATCGTCGACGGGTCTCTGGTAAGGCGGTAGGGCAAGGGGATAGAGTTGGTTGTCAAGTCGGATGCCGCGAATCTTCCACGCCCCGTCGTTATCGGCCTCTACATAGTGGAAGGTTTTGGTTCCTTTTGGCATTGGCTCGAAGCAGAGGATGACCGAGTCCTGTTGTGCGTTCTTCACATATTTCTTACCTATCTCAAAGGCCTCGTCGATGAGCACTTCTTTCCCCTTGTGCGTGATGATGCGCCCTTCCTGATAGGCATAGCGTTGACCACTACACTCCAACCGTGCCCCATCCATGCTCCAATCTCGCCAATGGGCACAGGCCATACGGAAATGTACGATAGTGGCGGTTTTGGTCAGTTCCACCTTTACGGGGAGCAAATCGTTGGTACTCGTTGACTTGAACGCGGGTCTGTCAATGATCTTGTTCTTCGCCCACGCCCCGCCGCAAAGGGCGGCGAGGGCGAGGAAACAGGCGAACATTCTCTTTTTCATATAGATAATGCGATGTGTTATAAGGGTTGGTATAATGATTGATTTGGGATCATTCCTTTTCCAATGGTTCGAACCGCACCTTGGGAGGCATGGGCCTTCCATCGAGGCTCGTCCAGCCGATGGCATTGCGATAGTCTTCGTTGTACTTCTTCTGCCGCTGCCATACGCTCTTGCGTGTCGATTTGGGGTAGAGCTTGTCAGGATATTGCATGATGGGGTATGTGCCACGCTCAATGGCCACGGCCTCCCAAACGTAAATGTTCTGCACGTCAGAGACCTTCAGGATGAGGCCGGGCAGTCCGCCGAACTTCCACGGCCCGCCCTTGATGGGAACGTCGGCGGCAAACCACGCCACGAAGTCGCGGCCACGGAAACGGCACGTGGCCTTCTGGCAGCGGTGGCCGAGGATGGATAGCTGCTCGTTGGCCAGCGTCCATTGCATCAGTGGCCACGGCTCCGTGTAGCTGCTGTTCTCGCGCTCTGCCCATAGGGGGAAGCAGGCTTGCTCTTCCAGTTGTTTGCCTCGGATCGTGTAGTCTGAATAAACCAATTCGCTCCATTTGTCTGACTTCTCGCCACGAATAAATGCGGTCTTGGGCACGTTTCCTTTGTAACCCTTCTCTCGCACCCATTCTGTAACCTTCAAATCGGAGGAGTAAACAAATTCGCTACTGTACTTCCAGGCTCGCTTGCCCACCTCCAGCTTGCCCAGGTCCAGGTAGGTGTTCTCGTCCTTGATGTCCTTGGCATTAAGGGCATAGAGCACGCGCACATGGGCCGTGTCGATAGCCACACGCTGGTTGTATCCTCTTTTCTCACGTGTGGGAGCGTTTCCGTTTACTTTGGGCTGCGCCCACGCCCCGCCGCAAAGGGTGGCGAGGATGAGGATTGTAATGAGCGTTTGTTTCATCACGATTTTGTCGGTTAGGTATAAGTGTTACAATAGTTTGAACCTTACGCTGACCATTGCGTTGCGGGGCCGCAGTTGCGAGGTTTGGGTATAGATGTCGAGGCCGCTATAGCCTACGCGGGTGTACTGGCGCTGGTCGAAGAGGTTGTTGAGTTGCAGTTCCAGGTCGACGCGCTTCAGCTTGAGCTTGGCAGTGGCGTCGCCAAACCAGGCATGGCGGTTCTTGGCCGATAGGTTTGTGTAGTTGTCCTCGGCGGCGAAGGTCAGCGTGAGGGTCTTGGTGGGAAAGACGCTCATGCTGAGGCGCTGGGTGCTGCTCTTCGCGCTCACGGCTTCGTTGCGGTGGCCCTCGGTGTAGCTGCGGCTCTGGCTGAAGCCACTGGTATAAACCACGCCGAGCCACTGGAACGGACTGAAGGAGAGGGCGCCGCCAAAGCTGAGGCTCTGGGCACGGTACGCATAGAGCCTCTGGCTGATGAGGCGCTCGCTCTCGGAGAGGCCGTAGCCGCCGAAGACGCGGAGGGTGGAGCGCATGAAGTCGAACCCCTTGCTGGCCTCGCCGTTGAGGCTGTAGCTGCTGGTCGTGGTGGGCTGGTCTACGGCCTGCACCACGCTGGTGGCTCCCTCGTAGCTGTAGCCGTAGATCTGGTTGTCGTGGGTGCGGCGGTAGCCGATGCCGACGTTGGCGAACAGGGCGCGGAGGGCGCTGCGGTAGCGCAGACTGGCGTTGGCGCCGTAGTGGGAGGTCTCCGACAGTTGCTCTACGTAGCTGCGCTGGAAGGCGCGGTAGTTGGACATGATGTAGCCGCTGTAGATGCCGCCCGGGTCGCCCACGGTCTTCGAGTAGTTGGCGCCGGCGTTGAGCCAGAGGTCGCGGCTGATGCTCCAGTTTGCCGAGAGCGAGGGGAAGAAGAGCAGGTGTGTGTAGCCGTGCTGGTCGTTCCTTATTTTGTCGTCGAGCGTCTGGGTGTAGAGCTCGAGGGGCAAGCCGAGGGCGATGTAGAAGTTGGGCGTTTCATACTTGTAGGTTTGGGCGAGGGCCACGCAGTAGGTGTTGTACCACAGGTCGTTGTCGAGTTGGGCGTGCTCGGCAGGCGGTGTGAATCCATCGAGGTCGGTCACGATGCCGTGGAGGTTGGCCGTGGCGCTTACGCCGTAGCTGAAGCGGAACCTTTGGCCCACGCGGATAGCGTAGCTGGTGTTGAAGCTGGCGGCGATGTGGTGTGAGTTCACGTCCTGCGTGTAGGCGGTGGATGTGCCCTGCAGCAGCGAGTCGACACCCACGGTGAGCGTGTTCGGGCGGTGGGCGTAGCCTGCGGAGAAGTGGAGGTCGAAGGTGTTCTTGCCGATGTTGCGAATGGTGTTGAAGGTGTTGGAGACGGAGAGCTGCGGACGGTCGAAATGCTGGCGCACGCGGTTGTTGCCGTAGTTTGTGGGGTCGGCGCCTGTGCGCTCGGAGGCGAGCAGGCCGTCCACACGGTCGCTGTTCCAGTGGGTGTCCACCTTCAGCACGTTGGCCACGAAGCCGTTGGGCGCGTTGCGGTTGTAGCGCCCCTGGATGTTCAGGTTGTTCAGCTTGGTCTCGCTGGTCATGGTCTCGGAGGCGAGCAGGCGGCTGTCGTCGCTAACAAACTGGTCGCCCACGCTGCTGCCCTCGCGGCGTATGCGGTCGTTGTAGTAGGCAATGTTCAGTCCCAGTTCCGTGTCCTTGTTGGGCTTCTCCAAGTGGTTCATGGTCAGTATCTGACTGTGGTTGTCGAGGGTGCGCTTCTGTGGCAGGCCAGAGCCGTTGGGCATGAGGGCACCGGTAGGGCAGAAGGGGTAGAGACTTACGCTGTTGACGCTTGAATAGTGTTGCGTGAGTTCCTTCGACACGTCGTCGCCCGTGTTGTTGCCTTTATATAAGGTCATGTTTTGCCGACGCTTGGCGAAGTACATGCCCACCACCTCGGCGGTCCACAAGGGGCTTTGGCCTATGGCGGCCTGGCTGTCGGTGAGCGGCCGTTTGCCGATATGCCAGCCGCCCGCCTGCTGCGCGCCGCCGCCGAGCATGGTGTTGATGGCCACGGTTCCCTTGGCCGAGTTTTTCAGCTTCAGGTTGATGGCCACATCGTCGGAGAGCTCCTTGTCATGCAGCATCTTCACGGGCTGGTGGTGCTCCAGCACCTGCACGGTGGCCACGTCGGAGGCGTTGATGTTGTTGGTGGCCAGTCCGTAGCGGCCCTGCAGCAGGTCCATCTCCTCTACGTAGAATTTCTTGATGGTCTTGCCGTTATACTTGATGCCGCCGTTGTCGGCCACCTCTATGCCGGGCATGTGCTTCAGCACGTCGCCGATGACGCGGTCGCCCTGCTGCTGGTAGGCTCCCACGAGGTAGCTGAGCGTGTCGCCGTTCTGCCGTATCTTCTGCGCCCGCACGGTAACCTCCTTCAGTTGCATGGCCTGTTCCTTCACGCAGAAATCGAGCCGTTGCGAGCGGTTGGCCACCTGTTTCGCGTGGCTGCCAATGGCCAGTCCGGAGGCGCTGACGGTCACGGAGTCGGCATCGGTGGTAAACTCCAGCCTGTAGTGGCCCTTGGCGTCGGTGTCGGCAAAAACCAGGATGTTGCCCGTGCCCTTGGGGGCCACGCTGACGTAAGCCTCCACGTGCTTGCCCTGCGCGTCGGCCACCGTGCCCTCGATGACGGTCTGGGCGTGGGCCGCTGTAGCTGCGAAGGCGAGCATGGCGATGATGAGGTGCCTGTACATTATATGTAATATGGGATTACTCGTAATACAAATCGTGCTTTATTTCCCTCATGGAATTCTTTGTAAAGTCCAAGTTCTTTAATTCTAACGAGAAATTAAAGGTCAAACTAATATTGCTGCGCACAATCTTATTGCCAATTCGGGAAGGTTTCCAGTTAGGGACAATGCTGATTAGTCGCAAGGCTTCTTTAGTTAAACGCGGATCGGGGGAGCGAAGTACTTCTGGATGTGTCAAACGACCATCCTTCTCCACGACGACTCTAATAAAGACTCTGCCCTCCACACTATCAGCCAAAGCGTCCTCTGGATAGTGAATGTTATGCGATAAGAAATCGTGATAAGCATCTATGCCATCTGGATATGACGGCATAATCTCCTGCATATTATATACGGTGGTGTCCTTAGGTATTCCCAGCACATGCTCGATGACTCCGCGCACCATGCCGTTCGGATGGATGATGGCAGCCACGGCGATGCCCGAAACCAGTGCCAAAAGAATAAACACGATGAGGTGGCGCATGTCGAAGAATCGGCGGCGCAAGGCGGTGCGGAGGGTGTTGCGAACGCTGGAGATGGTGTTGCGCACGGAGGCCACGGATATGCCACGCGCCTCGGCAATCTCCTCGACCGTCAGTCCCTCGTCGTAGAAGAGTTGCCACACCTCGCGCTCGGCCTTGGGCAGACGCCTGAGGCGCCCACGCAGCCACTCGGAGTTTTCGCGCTCCTCCACCTCTTCTTGCGGCGTTACCTTGGTGATGGCGGCATGGCTGTCGTCGGCCAGCTCCACCTCCACACGCTGCCCGCGCCACATCGACACGCAGCAGTTGCGTGCAATGCGCATCAGGTAGGCGTCGGTGAGCGTGGCCTTGTTGCGCACGTTCCACGCCCTGATGCACGTTTCCTGCACCACCTCTTCGGCTTCGGTGTCGGATCCGAAAAACTCGCGGCCCATCTGCATCAGTCGGGGGCGCATTCGTTCCACCATTTCCTTATATGCTTGTTCTGTCATCATGCTGTTTCAGTTGTTTGGGTTTTCTGCTCCTTTAACGCTAAAGTCGCCCAAGGCTCACCCTTAAAAGATGTTAAAGGCTTCCCGCTGCTGGGCATCGTGGCTCGTTCTCGGGTCGTGGAACGCCATTGGTTCGTGGCGTCTACTAACTTGATCCGTCCGTCGTCGTCGACCAAGGCCAGACCGTCGGAGAACACCCACGCGTGCCGATACTGCGGCGCGATGGCCTGCTCGCCCGTCAGCATGTTGAAGTAGCCCTGGCGGTCGCCCATGCTGTAGCACACCAGCGAGTCGTCGCCCAGGGGTTTCGCTATCCAATGGATGCCCTTCACCGTCTTCCGCCCGTCGCGCGTCTCCACATAGCCGTCGATCTGGTAGGCCCTGCTGTAATAGGTGGCGTTGCGCGAGAGATACTGCGCGTCGTAGTGGGACGCCCCTCGGTTTCTATCACCCCAACCCACATTTCTCCGCTCTTTGGGAATGGTGCCGCCCCACGCAAAAACAAGGTATCGCCCCGCATGGCACCCGCCTCACAGCTGCGGTGCCATGCGGAGCGATGCGATGGCTTGTAGGCCAGAGGGCTATTTCTCGCTTCTTTCTTCGGGTTCCGCGATCAGTTGCAATCGCTTCACGTCGTCGTCGGTCAGCAGGATGTTGCCGCCCTTACGGTAATAGCTGAGCACCCTATTGGCCCCCTGCTCCTCCAGCACGCCATGCCTCTCGGCTTCCATATAGAATTTCACGGCCAATGGCATGTTGGTGTTCCCGTTCTCGTCGGGCTTCCAATAGATGTCGCCCAGCATGCTATAAGCTATCGGTACTCGTTCGGCGATGGCGCAAAGCCTCATGGTGTCGATGGTGGATGGCCCCGGCTTGTCGGGAACGGCAAGCATCAGTTCGGCCAACGTGCAGCCCTGCTCGGCCGACGCGTTGATCAGGTTTGTTGCTGAGATCGAGTCGCCCTGGTCGAAGGCTATTATGCCGAGAAGCGCATTGGCCTCCATACTGTCCGTAGCGCGTAGCGCCTGCACCACACTGTCGTTGTTCTCCTCGGTGTTCCATTTGTAGCGGTCCATGAGGAGGAACAACTGCTTGTACGCGTCGCCGTCGGGCAACCCGTGGATGTAATCGTCGACACGGATATTCGCGCCACGGCTCTTCGCCATGTTCACCATTGTCAGCATCGAGAAGAAATCGCGCTTCACCCCGACACCGTCGCGATAGCAGTCGGCCAACTTCAGGTAAGCCGAGGTGTCGCCCCAACGGGCGCGGTTGAGCAGCGACGCCACCGAATCCTCTGGACTGGCTGCCACGGCCACCATGGCTTTCGCCGCCACGTCCTCCACCAACTGGCGCTCTGAGCAACTGGCGAGCAGCACGAACGCCACCGCCCCTATCATCCAACTCTTCATCATTCCATTACCCTGCATCCGTGTCGGGCACAACTTCCATGTTTTTTCGTTATTATCTATTTCTATGATGTCATCTCTACGATGTCGCTCAGCGAACGCTCAGCCCATCCTCTTTTCCGGCCGCCTCGTTACCGTCGAGCCCCATATTTATCCCGATTCGGTCTAATAACCAATTAGGGGTTTATGCTATAGAGCGCACCGCCGCCCAAAATCTATCAGGGGGAATGGGAAAAGTTTGGTGGCCTTTGCTGTTCACTCGTTCAGCATCTTCTTTATTTTCTCAACGTCAGCCATCCTCTCGGCAGGTATCACGCCGGCCTTGGCAAGCTCGTCGAGGTCGGTTAATAATCCTTCCTTGAACTCATTCTTATATTGACGGTACAGCTTTTCGGCGGCTTGGTATTTGCCTTGGAGAAGATAGGCGGCCGCAAGGTTGGTATAAGCGATGTGCTGGGTCGAGTCTACTTTTAGGGCTTCTAACGAGTGAAGTGCTCCCTCTTCGAATTTGCCCAAAAGATTGGCATAGAACGATTGGGATATTAATTTCCCGTTATAATCAGTTTTCCATTTCACCGCCTCTTCGTTATAGTTGGCTTTTAGCAAGGGCAGCAGTTCTTTGTTATAGGTATATGCGGTTGCGTAGTCTTTGTTATAATCGTATAAATCAACGAGCCATGAAAGGTTTGAGATATATAAGGACTTGTCTGTTTCGTCGTTCATCAGATCTTTGCAGAGTTTTAATGAACGCTCAAATGGAGCTATGGCATCTTGGCTTTTGTCGTTCATTATCATTGACATGCCGTAATAAAAATAGTCGACTGCTAAGCGAGATTGGTATAGTTGGGGTGCGCTTTCATACAACCGCTCATAGATAGCTATTGCAGTCTTGTACGTCTGTTCGCTTTCGGCATAGCGTTGGGTATCGATATAGAAATTGGCTAAATTGTTGTAGCCTTGCGCTAATTCAGGCTCATAGGCCTGCGGATTGGTATCGGTCAATCGCTTAAAGATGTCTAGAGCAGTCCTGTACATCTGTTCGCTCTCAGTATAACGCGGTGTGTCATTATACAAAAGGGCCAGATTGCCGTAACTTCTAGCCAAGTCTGGCTCATAGGTCTGCGGATTGGCATCGGCCAATCGCTTTCGGATTTCCAACGCAGACTTGTGCATCTGCTCACTTTCGGCATAGTGTTGGGTGTTATAATACAAATTGGCTAAATTGTTGTAACTTGTAGCCAAGTCTGGCTCATAGACCTTAGGATTGTCATTGGCCAACCGCTTGAGGATTTCCAGAGCAGTCCTGTACATCTGTTCGCTCTCAGCAAATCGTTGGGTATCACTATACAAAAGAGCCAAATTGTTGTAGCTTACAGCCAAGTCAGGTTCGTATGCCTGCGGATTGGCATCTGCCAACCGTTTGCGGATTTCCAACGCATCCTTGCACATCTTTTCGCTCTCTGTGAAGCGTTTGGTGTAACTATATAAAAGGGCCAAATTGTTGTAACTGTCTGCTAAGTCCGGCTCATATGTCTGCGGATTGGCATCTGCCAACCGTTTGCGGATATCCAACGCAGCCTTGAACATCTTCTCACTTTCGGCAAATCGTTGTGTGCCCCTATACAAAACGGCCAAATTATTGTAACTATGCGCTAAGTTCGGTTCATATGCTTGAGGATTGGACTCTGCCAATCGCTTGCGGATTTCCAACGCATCCTTGAACATCTTCTCACTTTCGGCAAAGCGTTGGGTATCACTAAACAAAAGGGCTAAATTGTTATAACTGTCGGCCAAGTCAGGCTCATAGGTCTGTGGATTGGCATCGGCCAACCACTTGCGCATTTCCAACACCGCTTTGTGCATCTTCTCGCTCTCAGTAAAGCGTTGAGTGCCCCTATACAAAACGGCCAAATTGTTGTAACTGTCGGCTAAGTCAGGCCCATAGGCCAGAGGATTAGAATCTGCCAAACGCTTGCGGATTCCCAACGCCGCCTTGAGCATCTGTTCACTCTCTGTAAAGCGTTGGGTGTCACTATACAAAATTGCCAAATTGTTGTAACATAACGCTAAGTTAGGTTCATAAGCCTGAGGATTGGCATCTGCCAAGCGCTTGTGGATTACCAACGCAGCCTTGTATATCTGCTCACTCTCGTTAAACCGCTGCGTTTTGTGATATATAACTCCCAGACTATAGCAAATGGCTGCTAAACGGGGCTCATAGACTTCAGGATTAGTTTTTATGAGAACAGCTATTTTGTCTTTGCACAATTTATAGTAAGTTTCCGCCTCTGTGAATTGATTTTGTTGAAGCGCGAATACTGCATAATCCCACATTGCATCATATGTTCCCAAGGCGTCGGCCAATTCTTTCAGCACTCGGCCTGCTTCCTCCCAATCGTTTTTTAACTTAAGGGCCGCAATATACGCCTTCGCGTTTTTCATGTTTTCATCGATGTCCTGTTGTGCGAGCGCATCGGCAGAATCGGCTAACTGGTGCATTTCTTCGGCTTGTTTCCTTATGCGTACCGACTTCTTGATCTTCGCTATTGGGTCGTTTTTCTTGAACAGGGCGATTGCTTCATCGATATAGCCCTGCTTGAACAGGTCCACAGCCTTTTGCGCAATGGTGTCGATCTCGCTCTCGTCGATGCGCGCAAACAAATCGGCATACTCGTCCATGTGGGCCAGGGCATTGCTCTTTTCTTTCTCTATGGAGTCCAACTTAGCGTTATATAGATCAAGCGACAACTGCTTCTTGGCATTCTGGGCCTCGAGCTTGGCCAATTTCAGCTTGTATCTCTTCTCCGCTTGGTTTCGTCCGATGGTAATTAATCGGTCTTTCTGCTTTTGAAACTCATTGGCGTCACACACAATCAGCACAAGCGGTTTCTTCTGAACGCTCCATCTGTCAACCTCTTCCTTGTTGAACACCATCATGCCCTTCTTGGTGACTGTGGCCAATCCCATGGGGTCGCCCATGCCAAGGCCCTTCAGTTTTAGCACAAACTGCCCGTTCGGCTCATTGCTTACCACGCCATTGGGCGAAGTGGCTACCTTAACATACACGCCCCCGATCGCGGAGCGCTGCTTCTTACCATTGTATCGATAGGCAATGCCTAATTGGTCTATGGCCAAGGCGTTGGTGACACACAGTGTTGCAACAAGCAACCATAAGAATCTTTTCATACACATATTATTCACCATCCGAACTATTGGTTCATCTTCATTGTCGTTGGGCTATTTCGTACGGATGACGCACCCCTTCCCATAAGGCATGTAAAGGATGCTGTCTTCCAACGGAATGGTTGAGCTCAACTTGTATTTTTCTTTTTGTTTGCCTAAGGGAACCGTCAGGCTCACCACCCCCTCAGCGTTTGAGCGGGTTGCCATATCCTCAATCTTTATGGGGGTGTCGCTCACAAATGTTTCTGAGTTTTTGCTCCATAGGCGGAATTGGATGTCGCCATAGACTGCCGGATCGCGAAAAACATGAATGTCCGTTTCTTCTTGCAACGTCACCATCGTGTCGACAGGCAAATAGTCGGGGCACGAAATGGTTATGCGCACCTCTTGGTTAAGATAGCGGTGGGGTACATGCAGAAAGCAGGCGCAATCGTCCAATGACTTTACCGTGTCGGTCTTGACTTCTTCGTCCAAGGTCATCTTCACGATGGCAGCGTGCAATGGTGGCAAGTTGGGATTGCTAACAGATTTCTCACGAAGCGCCATCCGTATGTCAACAGGCTGATTCATCACCCATACGGCGACGAGCGAGGCCACCACCACCGCGGCGCCCACCGCCCTCGCTGCGAATTGTATTTTGAGCATGCGCCTGTGGTGCCTCCATACGCTGTCGAACTCCACGCCCAACATCTTGGTGATGAGTTGTATGTATGCCTTCTCCTTATTCCAATAGGGCAGTGGGTAGGTGTGGTCTTGGATGTTGGCGCCTATGGTCTCGGGCATGCCCAGTTTTTGAATGATGGGGTGAAAACATTCTGTATTGGGGTCACCGCTATGTGGAACGCCATCCACGATAAAGAAATAAATCTGTTTCGCCCTTCCCAATTGGTAGAAATATTCTATTTCTTGTCCAACCCAGTCGGATTGGGCGGAATGGGGCGAGCAAACAACGATAAGGCGTTGCGAGGCCTTTAGCTTTTCCTTCAGTTCGGACTTCAGCTCACCTATATCGATGTTTGTCGGCGCAAAAAACAGACGACCAATAGGCTTTTCCTTCAATTCATGCTTGCTGCGTAAAGTGGCAGGCATGCGGTAGTTTTCCAGCCTGTTTTTAAGACGCATTCCCCATTTGGTGTCATGCGAATTATAGGAGATGAAAGCGTAATACTTATATTCTTGCTCCATGGCTCTTGTGGGGTTTACTCGTTCAGCATCTTCTTGATTTTCTCAACGTCAGCCATCCTCTCGGCAGGTATCACGCCAGCCTTGGCGAGTTCGTCGAAATCGCTTAGGAATCCTTCCTTGAGTTCATTCTTATATTGACGGTACAGCTTTTCTGCGGCTTGGTATTTGCCTTGAAGAAGATAGGCGGCCGCAAGGTTGGTATAGGCAAGGTGCTGGGTCGAGTCTACTTTTAGGGCTTCTAACGAATGAAGCTCTCCCTCTTCGAATTTGCCCAAAACATTGGCATAGAACGATTGTGACAGCAATTGACCGCTATATACAATCTTCCATTTCACCGCCTCTTCGTTATAGTTGGCTTTTAGCAAGGGAAGCAGCTCCTTGTTGTAGGAATATGCGGTTGCGTAATTTTTGTTTGTATTGTGCAAGCCAACCAGACACGAAAGGTTTGCGGCATATAAAGCCGTGTCAGGTTTGTCGTTCATCATGTCTTTGCAGAGTTTTAATGAACGCTCAACAGGTTCTATGGCCTCGTTACTTTTATTGTTGTTTAGCATTGCCATGCCGTAGTCAAAATACCTTTTTGCTAAGCGAGATAGGTATTGTTGCGGAGCGCCTTCATACAACCGCTCATAGATAGCTATTGCTGCCTTATACATCTGCTCACTCTCGGCATAGCGTTGGGTTTTACTATACAGATTGGCTAAATTGTTGTAAGTTGCAGCTAAGTCAGGCTCGTATGCCTGAGGATTGAATTCGGTCAAACGCTTAAAGATGTCCAACGCATCTTTGTACATCTTCTCGCTCTCTGTAAAGCGTTGGGTATCACTATACAAATTGGCCAAATTGTTGTAACTCCTTGCCAAATCTGGCTCACAGGCCTGCGGATTGGCATCGGCCAAGCGCTTATAGATAGCCATTGCAGTCTTGCTCAACAGCTCGCTCTCTGCATAGCGCTGGGTGGCTCTATACAAACAGGCCAGATTGTTGTAATTGTCGGCCAAGTCAGACTCATAAGTCTGCGGATTGGCATCGGCCAAACGCTTGCGGATTTGCAACGCCGCCTTGTGCATCTGCTCGCTCTCGGCATAGCGTTGGGTTTCAAAATACAAAAGGCCCAAATGTTTGTAGCAGACGGCCAGGTCAGGCTCATGGGCCTGCGGATTGGCATCTGCCAAGCGTTTGCGGATTTGCAACGCCGCCTTATGCATCTGCTCACTCTCGTTGAACCGCTTTGTACAATAGTACACCACTCCCAGATTAATGTAAACTTTGGCTAATTGGGGTTCATAGAGCTCTGGATTGGTTTTTACAAGAGGGGCTATTTTGTCTTTGCACAGTTTATAGTAAGTCTCTGCCTCTGCATATTGGTTTTGCCGACGCGCGAAATCGGCATACTCCATCATAGCCTCATATGTGCCCAAGGCGTTGGCCAATTCTTTCAGCACTCGTCCTGCTTCTTCCCACTCGCCCTTATACTTTAGTGCCTCAGCATACGCCTTTGCTTGTTTCGTGTATTCATCGATGTCCCGTTGTGCGAGCGTCTGGGCAGAATCGACCAGCTGGCGCATCTCTTCGGCTTTTTCTCTTATGCTTGGTGACTTTGTTTTCTGCTCGTTTTTCTTGAACAGGTCGATTGCTTCGTCGATATGGCCCTGCTTGAACAAGTCAAAAGCCTTTTGCGAAACGGCGTCGATCTCGCTCTCGTCGATGCGCGCAAACAAATCGGCATACTCGTCCATGTGCGCCAGGGCATGTTCCATTTTTTTATCAATAGAATCCTGCTTGGCGTAATATTGCTCAAGCGTCAACTGCTTCTTGGCATTCAGGGCTTCGAGCTTAGCCAACTCCTGCTTGTGGTTCTTCTTCGCTTGGCTTCGTCCGATGGCCACTAATCGGTCTTTCAGCTTTTGAAACTCGTTGGCGTCACAAAGAATCAGCACAAGCGGCTTCTTCTGAACGCTCCATCTGTCAACCTCGTCCTTGTTGAGCACCACCATGCCTCTTTTGGAGACCGTGGCCATGCCTAACGGGTCGCCCATGCCAAGACCATCTAGTTTTAGCACAAACTGCCCGTTTTTCTTATCACTTACCACGCCATTGCGAGATGTGGCTACCTTAACATACACGCCACCGATGGGTGTGCGTTGCTTCTTGCCATTGTATCGATAGGCAATGCCTAATTGGTCTATGGCCAAAGCGTTGGTGACACACAGGGTTGCAACAAGCAACCATAAGATTCTTTTCATGCTCATATTATTTATAGGTGATCATTAATCATTTTAAGAATAGAAAGGAAGTGAGCGCACACTACTTTTGCTCCGTGGCTCTTGGGATTTTACTCGTTCAGCATCTTCTTTATTTTCTCAACGTCAGCCATCCTATCGGCAGGGATCACGCCGGCCTTGGCAAGCTCGTCGAGGTCGGTTAATAAGCCGTCCTTGAACTCGGACTTATATTGGCGGTACAGCTTTTCTGCGGCTTCGTATTTTCCCTGGAGGAGATAGGCGGCCGCAAGGTTGGTATAAGCGAGGTGCTGGGTCGAGTCTACTTTTAGGGCTTCTAACGAGTAGTGTTCTCCCTCTTCGAATTTGCCCAAAAGATTGGCATAGAACGATTGGGATATTAGTTTCCCGTTATAATCAGTTTTCCATTTGTCTGCATCTTCTCCATAGTTGGCTTTTAGCAAGGGCAGCAACTCCTTGTTAGAGCTATATGCGACTGCGTAGTCTTTGTCATTACTGTACAAATAAACGAGCCATGAAAGGTTTGAGATATATAAGGACTTGTCTGTTTCGTCTTTCATCATATCTTTACAGAGTTTTAATGAACGCTCAAATGAACCTATGGCATCGTGATGTTTGTTGTTGTGTATCATTGACATGCCGTACCAATAACATCCTACTGCTAAGTTAGATTGGTATTGTTGTGGCGCGCCTTCATACAATCGCTCATAGATAGTTATTGCAGCCTTATACATCTGCTCACTCTCGGCATAGCGTTGGGTGTTATAATACAAATTGGCTAAATCGTAGTAGCTCATTGCCAAGGTTGGCTCATAGGCTTGAGGATTGGCATCTGCCAATCGCTTGCGGATTTCCAATGCTGCCTTGTACATCTGCTCGCTATCGACATAGCGTTGGGTGTAACTATATAAAAGGGCCAAATTGTTGTAACTTATAGCTAAGTTGGGCTCGTGTGCTTGAGGATTGGATTTGGCCAACCGCATCATGATGCCTAACGCTGACTTGAACATCTGCTCGGTCTCTGTAAAGCGTTGGGTGTTGCTATACAAAAAGGCTAAATCGTTGTAACTTGTTGCCAAGTCAAGCTCGTAGGTCTGCGGATTGGCATCGGCCAACCGCTTGCGGATTTCCAATGCATCCTTGAACATCTGCTCGGTCTCAGTAAAGCGTCGAGTGGCATTATACAAAAGGGCTAAATTGTTGTAGTTGTTCGCCAAAGTGGGCTCGTAGGCCTGAGGATTGACAACGGTCAATCGCTTCAAGATTTCCAACGCAGCCTTGTACATCTGTTCACTCTCTGTAAAGCGTTGGGTTTTACTATACAAAAGGGCTAAATTGTTGTAACTTAGCGCTAAGTCGGGTTCGTATGCCTGCGGATTGGCATTGGCTAACCGCTTGCGGATTTCCAATGCCGCCTTGTGCATCTGTTCGCTCTCTGTAAAGCGTTGGGTGTCACTATACAAATTGGCTAAATTGTTGTAACAGTCGGCCAATTCAGGCTCATAGGTCTGAGGATTGGCATCTGCCAACCGCTTGCGTATTTCCAATGCCGCCTTGTGCATCTGCTCGCTCTCATCATAGCGTTGGGTCTTACTATACAAATTGGCCAAATTTTGGTAGCTTTGCGCTAAGTCAGGCTCATATGCCTGAGGATTGGCATCTGCCAACCGCTTGCGTATTTCCAATGCCGCCTTGTGCATCTTCTCACTCTCGGCATAGCGTTGGATTTTACTATACAAACTGGCTAAATTGTTGTAACTCCTTGCCAAATCTGGCTCGTATGCCTGCGGATTGGCATCTGCCAACCGCTTGCGTATTTCCAATGCCGCCTTGTGCATCTTCTCACTCTCGGCATAGCGTTGGATTTTACTATACAAATTGGCAAAATTGTTGTAACTCTTCGCCAAATTTGGTTCGTATGCCTGCGGATTGGCATCAGCCAAACGCTTGCTGATTTCCAAAGCGGTCTTGTACATCTTCTCGCTCTCGGCAAAGCGTTGTGTGTCACTATACAAAAGGGCCAAATTGTTGTAGCTTGCATCTAAATCATGTTCATAGGTCTGAGGATTGGCATCTGCCAACCGTTTGCGGATTTCTAAAGCGGATTTGTGCATCTTCTCGCTCTCGACAAAGCGCTGTGTTTGCATATACAAAGCGGCTAAATTGTTGTAACTTGCAGCTAAGTTGGGTTCGTATGCCTGCGGATTGGACTCAGCCAACCGCTTAAAGATTTCCAACGCCGCCTTGTGCATCTTCTCACTCTCGGCAAAACGTTGTGTATCTCTATATAAATTGGCCAAATTGTTGTAGTATAGCGCTAAAGTTGGTTTGTAGGTCTGTGGACTCGACTCGACCATGCGCTTAAAAATACCCAATGCCGACGTATACATTTGCTCGCTCTCGTCAAACCGTTGCGTTTCGTAGTATATATTTCCCAGATTATTACAAATGGCTGCTAATTGGTATTCATAGATTTCTGGGTTGGATTTCGCGAGAACGACTATCTTGTCTTTGTACAATTTATAGTAAGTCTCTGCCTCTGCATATTGGTTTTGCCGACGCGCGAAGTCGGCATATTCTCCCATCGCCTCAAAGGTACCCAAGGCGTCGGCCAATTCTTTCAGCAACTGGCCTGCTTCCTCCCAATTGTTCTTTAACTTAAGGGCCGCAATATACGCCTTCGCATTTTTCATGTTTTCATAGATGTCCTGGTGCGCGAGCGACTCAGCGGAGTCGGCCAGTTGGCGCATCTCTTTGGCTTGCTCTATGGTGCGTATCGACTTCTTAATCTTCGCTATCGGGTCGTTTTTCTTGAACAGGTCGATTGCTTCGTCGATATAGCCCTGCTTGAACAGGTCCACAGCCTTTTGCGCAATG
>ERZ857629.2234-NODE-2234-length-18734-cov-2.482413_pt1 | contig 18734 bp, 18 predicted proteins | sample MGYA00519700_ERZ857629 | MGnify/ENA primary metagenome ERZ857629 (study PRJEB31778, sample SAMEA3449351) | human gut metagenome | biome: human gut; feature: human-associated habitat; material: faeces | place: United Kingdom | collected 2010/2012 ...
TGCTGGGGCTGTTGCGGTTGCTGGCCCCAACCGCCGGCACCAGTGTTGGCGGCGGGCGGTTGCGCTGTCGGATTGCCGTAGACCGGCCCGGCCGCCTGGCGGCCGGTGCGGTTGACCTGCGCGGTGGCGTAGCGCAGCGACGGGCCGATCTCGTCGACCTGCATCTCGAACACGGTGCGGTTGGATCCGTCCTGTGCCTGGTAGGAACGCTGCTGCAGACGGCCTTGTGCGATTACGCGCATGCCCTTCGCAAGGCTCTGCGCGCAGTGGTTGGCAAGGTCGCGCCATGCGCTGCAGCGCATGAACAGCGCCTGACCGTCCTCGAACTGGCCGGTCTGGCGGTTATAGGTGCGCGGAGTCGCGGCGATGGTGAAGCTGCACACGGAAGCGCCGCTTGACGTGGTGCGCAGCTCGGGGTCCGCGGTGAGGTTGCCCACCACGGTGATGACTGTCTCGCCGGCCATCACGCCTCCTTGACGTAGTTGGACGGTTCGGCGCCCATCTGGCTTGGATCCTTGGCCTTCCAGGCGCACTTGGCGCGGAGGCTTCCGGCCTCGCGGTCGATGATCACCTCGCCGAAGCGGTCAGGCGCGACCAGGGTGAGCGGCCATCTTCGGTCGCGGTTGAGCGCGCTGACGGTCGCGTACAGCTCGCCGATCAGCTCACCGGCGGTCATGCCGACGCTGGCCGGGGTGAGTGGCCATTCGAACCATTTCTCGCCTTCCGGCCGGTATTCCTGTTCCATTCGGACTCCTTAGTGTGTTGTCGGACTTTCGTGCCGGGGCGTGGGGTCGAACCACGCATCCGTTCGCCGGCGTCCTATCGCCGATCCATGGCGCCCGCATCCGTTCGCGGGCCCCGGCGAGGGCCGGGCGGGAGGAGAAGAGAGAAGATGACCCGTCCGGCTGGTTTTAACGTCTTTTCCTTGACGCGCGGGCGGTTCCGGCATGGCCGCGCATGACGAGACACGTCCATGCCGCAATGTGTGAGGAGCCGCCCAAGTCCTTCACTGCCGTTGCTCGTCCAGCCAGCGCGCGAAGCGGGGGTCGGAGCACAGGCGACGCATGATGACAGCCGCGGGGATGAGCACCGCGAACGGCACGGCGATGAGATGTTCGATCGGGTGCGTGCACGCCGGCGTGCAATACAGCACCCACATGGCCAGCAACCACACCGCGAACAGCAGCTGATGCAGGATGACACGGGCAAGGGCCTTCATCCCATCAGCTCCTTGTTGATGGCGTCGATGACGATGTCCACGAGGCCGGCCACGTCGAGGTCGACGCATCCGACGATGTGACCGAGCGAACGCCTTGCTTCGATGTCGCCCCACCCGTCGGCATAGGCCGGACGGATGACGTCGCCCTCGTCCTCAAATTCCCTGAATATCGCTTCGACGCAGGCTTTGCGGATGTCGTTCATTTGTCCTCCTTTTCTTCCCATGGGTCAGGCCACGGGGTATCGGTACGCCAGTCGTTGTCGGTCATCACGCACCCACCTCTTCCTCGTATTCGGCCGTGCACTGGTACAGGTGTTGTGCGAAATAGGCGATCATCTGCTCCTTCGGATACATGACGATCCGTCCTACCTTCACGAACTTCGGGCCGATGCCCGCGCTACGCCAGTACGCCAGGGTGCCTTCCTTGATGCCGCAATTGTCCGCGATGTCCTTCGTCGTGTTCATCGGCTTCAACGCCGCCGCCAATGCGGCGAACACCTCTTTGTCATCCATCACGCACCCGCTCCTTTCATGCGTTGGTAAGCGCCGATTGCTTTTCCGACGTGTTTCGTTTGAGGGCCTTCCTACCGAGTGGGAGAATGAGCAGACCCGCGCAAAGAAGGGAGGTGATAATATGCAACGCGATCCAGTGAATTCCGCTAATGACGCGAAGACCTACGCGCAATCCGGAAACATTCAGCAGGCCATCGTTTCGCTGGCTGATGCCGTGCAGGGCATCGCCGAATACCAGCGATGCATCAGGAACGACCAGTTGAAGATCAAACGTGCGCTGAACATCAGCTGACGTTCGGCCGTCCGCGTGAGAGAGCTCCAGTTCCTCGCGGACGGCCTTCCCTATTGCCTCAAGCATCGCCGGATGCAGATGCTCGAACTCCTCGACGGAGATTGGGTGGTCGCTTTCGTCTGGCGTCTCGGCCGGAATGTTGATGCTCATTTCGGATTCTCCTTAGAATCGTTTTCATGATTGATTGGTTTTCACAGCACGGCGTCGAATTCGCCGCATTTGTTCTCACGCTCGTCGTGACGATCGTTGGATGGGTTCTCGAGCATAGAAGCTCGAAGGAGCAGAACAAGGAGCGCGAGGATGACATCAGGCTCCTGCGTGAGCAGCTGGACAGTCTGCAGAGACAGGCGACCACTTTGGAGGAGCAGACCGCCATGCAGCGCGCCGATCATGACAAGCCGCCGTTCTCCGACGCGGAATGGGTTCGGGGCTCGATCCGGCGCGTCCGCATCGAGGGATCACGCAACGTGCATGTGGAGTCGGCTACACCACTGGAGGATGCAACAACGTTCCGATTGAAGACGCGATTACCTGACGATTTCGTACCAACCGAGACCATCGAATATGTGGTCAACGGGCCAATACCAGTCGTCTTCCTGTGGCGATGGGCCGACGAGCCGAATATGCCGTTGCGCAAGGTGCGCAAAGTGGCGTATAAGCCGGAGTGACGCTTCCTTCGCGCGAGCTGCCACCCAGCATTGATTCCATTGAGATAGGTCCACGCGTCATCGAATCGGTATGGTCCTGAGTTTGACGTGCAGGTGAGCACGTCATAGTAGCCGGCCTGCTTCACGTCATCGATCCAGTATTCGGATGGAAGCACATCAAGGCATGGACCTCCGTCCGCTTCGATGGCGCGGCATTTCCAGATGAGACGCTTGAAATCGCCCGCGCTTCCCGGCTCTTTCGGAATGCTCTTGTTCATCCCCGTGCAGCCGTTGCCGAAGTCGACCCGTTCGATAGGTTCGCCTGGTGTCCATTCGCGGACATCGGATCTCTTCATCTTCCTCATTTCGGTTGCTCCTTTCGATTCATGCGTCGGCGAGCGCCTTTTTTCTCTGAACTCGCCGCTAGAAATATGTCGATTCCGTCACGCCACTTCAGCGCTGGGGCGATTTTGTCCAAGACTCGAATCGGCCATTCTCGCTGATTACGCATGTATCGATTGAGGACAACACGATTAATTCCAGCGCCATCGGCGATGTCGGACTGGGTTATTCCAAGTCGGGCCATTCGAACTTTTATCGCCTGCGTTACGTATTCATTGCTTGTCACGTCACCTCCATTCCCCGAATATTCGGGATTTCATTCGATGCTTACCAAATATTCGGTGAACATAACCTCAATGTACTCCCGAATATTCGGGATGGCAAACTAGACACGCCGAATGGCAAAAAGATGTAACTTCCCAAGAATTCGAATACAGTCAGCAGTATGGATAGCAGTACTACACGCACCGACGCGGTAATTTGCCAATACATCAGCCAAGTAATGGAAGCCAGGGACATTACGCAAGCCGATCTCTCCGCCGCTCTTGGAGGAAGGTCAAAAGGCTATATAAGCGACCGAGTACTTGGTAAAAGGAGTTGGGCAATCAGTGAACTTGACAGGCTCTCTCCTCTCTTTGGGCTACCAGATGCGCTCTCTCTGATTGCGGCAGCATGCGGTTCAATCTCAATCGATGCTGTTCGCGAGCGCCAAAAGATCACCGATGATCTGGTGGATCGTATCGCTTCCCGTCCGGAGGATTTCGGCGTGGCTGCCAACGACGATCCGAACAAGACACTCGAAGCAGAAACTCCAAGAGATTGAATTTTTAATGCAAATCAACCAAGGAAAGAAGGAAACCATGTACAGGAAGACAATCGCAACGGCCGTTGCCGGTATGCTCATTCTCGGGCTTGGCGCATGCGGCAATGCCAGTGACGCCAAAACCGCCGACGCCGGCAGTACGAGCCAATCGCAGACGACGAAGAAGCCGGCAGAGAAGAAGCCGGTAGAACAGCCTGCGGATCTGACCGGCACGTGGAAGCAGACCAACTCCGGCAGCACGGATTCCTGGATGGAGGCCGAGATCACGGCCGACACGATCACCGTCCAGTGGGTCAGCGACAACGGCGATACGAAGAGCCTGTATTGGAAGGGCTCCTACAATGCGCCGGACAAGGCCGGGGATTGGAAGTGGACGAGCCAGGGAGACACCGCGGCGATGCAGGCGTCCCTGCTCGGCTCGCAGGACGCCACCAAGGACTTCACCTACACCAAGGCGGACGGCGTCAGCTGGGAGACCACCGCGATGGGCACCACCACAGTGGTGAAGACCGCCAAGCAGTGAACGACGCCACATTGACGTCCTGGTCGAAGACACTGGGCGTGCGAGTGGAGGAACGCCGGCTGGCCGGAGACAGGTGCGGACTCTACTACGATCCGCTCCGTCTCATCATCATCGACGAACGGCTGGCCGGATTCCAACGCCGCTGCACCTTGTGCCACGAGCTCATCCATGCCAGACACCACGACCCCGGCTGTGGCAGCCAATACGGGGTCAAATGCGAGCGCCGTTGCCGTAGGGAGACCGCGTTGGCGTTGATCAGTCCGGTGGATTACGGCATGGCCGAGGAGATCTACGGGGGCGAGGCGTGGCCGATGGCGGTCGAATTGGGTGTGACGGTGCAGGTGCTGATGGACTACCGGCAGCTGCTTCATGATTCCGGCGTGTGCATGCAATAGTTATACGCCTTTATACGTGCTTATAGAGCCTTATACCCCTTCGGATTCCTTATAAAAAATGACCCCGGCCACCCGCATACCGCGAGCGCCGGGGTGAAAAACATGTGGGAAGAAGCGCCATGAAAGTGACCATTGATGATCTGTGGCTCAAGAATGACGATGATGGCAATCCGCCGAGTCGCGCGGCCAAACGCTCTTTGGCGAACTCACGCGATCCGATGAAGGCCAATGTGCCTGAGAAATGGCGTAAAAGCCGTTATGGAGTCGGGATGCGCTGGCGTTGTCATTGGACCATCGTCAAGGACGGTAGACGTGTGCAGAGGGTGAAGCAGTTCGCCAGGCTCGCCGAAGCGCAGGAATATGCCGCGGCCATGGAGGACGACATCAGGCGGGGACGCTACCGCGATCCTCGTCAGGAGCTTCGTGTCCTGGATGACGTGGCCGGCGAATGGCTCGCGTCGAAGGTTGATCTGAAACCCGGCACCGCAGGCCGGTATGCGAGGGAGCTGCGCCTGTACATCCTGCCCAAATGGGGTGGCATGACGTTGCGGGAGCTTCGCCCTGACATACTGCAGGAGTGGGTCGGCCAGCTCATGGACGGTGGTTATCCGGCCGCGTTGCCGGACGGGCGTGATTCGAAGCCGCTGAGCGCGAGAAGCATCCGCAATATCATGAAAGTCGTCCTCAAGGGCATCTTTGACTACGCCGTCTCGAACAGGTGGATCGATGAGAATCCTGTGGACAGGGTCACCGTGCCGAAGATCGTCTCCGACGACGACATGGTGTTCCTCTCGGTCCGCGAGGTCGAGTTGCTCGCGGACGAGGCGGAGAGGATCGGGAAGCCTGTGGACGGTCTGCTGGTCAGATGGCAGGCCTATACGGGATGCCGCATAGGCGAATCGCTTGCCCTTAAGGTCGGTGACGTGGACGCGGACAGGCGGCGCGCCAGGATAGGCCGCACATGGACTGACGACGGGCACGGCGGCAGCATGCTCGGCACCCCGAAGAACGGCAAGGCCCGCAACATCGCGATACCACGGTTCCTCATGCCGCAGATCAAGGCGCAGATGGATGGCATGGGTGATGACGACTGGCTGTTCCGTGCCACCCGTGGCGGGAACGTCTGGACGAACACGTGGCGGACAAGGATATGGAACAAGGCCGTCAAAGCGGCCGGCATGGAGGACGCGGGCGTGACCATACACAGTCTGCGCCACACATACGCGAGCTTCGCGATCGCACAGGGCGCGGACGTGAAGACCCTGCAGATGCAGCTCGGCCACTCCTCTCCCAGCATCACATTGAACACCTATACGGCGCTCTGGCCGGAACGATTGGACGACGTGGCCGACGCGATCGGAGTCCTCCGCGAGCGCGAACTCGTGTGAATCGGGCATGGAGGTACCGCGGCGTTTGTATGCATTTGTATGCGGATTGTTTTCGACGGAAAAAATAAGCCCTTGAAAACCTAATGTTTCCAAGGGCTCCGGTCGGGCTGACAGGATTTGAACCTGCGACATTCTGCTCCCAAAGCAGACGCGCTACCAAGCTGCGCTACAGCCCGTTACCTGAAAGGCAACATCAGCTATTGTACATGAGCGTTCGACCTATTGAACACGCGACACTCGCGCATTATGTCTTCCGTATGTTTTCTGTTGCGTTCCATGGGCTTCCGCCAGGTCTGCCGCAGGTCACCGGTCGGAAGCGATGCGTGATTCGAGTTGTTTGAGTTGTTCGCTTGCCGAGGGCTGCACCTGTGCCTGTGCGAGCTGCAGCGTGATGCGGTCCGCTTCGAGGGCTGCGATCTGCCGTGAGAACACGATGAACCATCCTAGGTACACCATGCAGGCCAGCGCTTCCACGTTGGTCAGGGTGATCTTGCCTAGCAGCCATTCCACGCCGAATGCCGCGCATACCAGCAGCATCAGGTCGGAGATCACCATCACGGTGCGGCTCAGGCGTGGTGCCACCCAGGGCAGTAGCAGGAACAGCGCGAGCATGAGCACCGGCAGGCCTCGCGCGAATACGTTGTGCAGAATCGGATGCGGCGTGTAGCGGAACGCGCCGATGCCGATGAAGGCGATGCCGGACATGGTGAGCATCACGCCCAGGATGGTGGTGCGCAGGCGATAGTGCGCGATATCGTAGCCGTGGTTCGGGTCGTTGGCGGATCGGTTGTGGCGTAATCGCGTAAGCCGTTCGGTGGTTACGAGTTCGGAGATGGCGAAGTAGCTGATAATGATGATGCATAGTCCGCCCAGCATGAGTGTGGAGTTGAACATGGTGGCGGCGAATGTGGTGCGGTCGCCCAGCTGCGAGAAGTTGTTGTGGTACCAGTATGGGTCGTCTGTGGTGAGTCCGGCCACGCAGACGCCGGAGACGATGAAGAACGGCAGCAGCGAGGCCAGCGTTTTTGCATTCATCATACGCGCCTGCACGAAGGTCATGTACCCGAATATGCCGGAGACCGTGGCGCAGATGGCGGCCATGTAGCCCACGAAGACTTTCGGCCCCATCACCTCGTTCACCATGCTGAGCAGTGCGAACGACATCAGGAATGTGGTGGCCGCGTATACGGCGGATAGTGCGAGTGATTCGACGAGTCTGCGCAGCATGACGAGCCAACCGTGTTTGAGGTTCATGGAGCGCGACTGGCTCAGGTAGCCGATGAGGAAGGACACGATTGCGCAGGCGGCTGCGATACCTGAGCAGACGATGAAGCGACGGAGCATGAGCTGCCAGATGGCGGAAGCGTATTCAAGGTAGATGTTCATGGCGGCGGCGCCGATCACTGCGCAAATGATGAACGAGATCAGGCCGCCGGTTTCCGCTCGCTGGTGGCTTCCCTGTCTCATGACGCTCCCCTCTCTCGCTTGTTTTTCCGCGTATTCGTGTTTCGCGCTCATATCACTGTTCATAGCATGGTCATCGCAATATAAGGCTTTGTTTCTTTGATTCTACGTTCATAGCGTACGTTTGCAGCGTTATTGTCCGGCGCCCCGTTGCCACTGGCGGCGCCCATTAACGCCGATCCCTCTTCTGCGGTTTTACCAAAAACTGCGTCATTTCTGACATATCGCTCCATACAACGCCCTGTGCAACCCTATTTCTTTGCCTCGTCGTTTCCCAATGTTCACACAAGGCAACATAAAAACTCGCCATGGGCGTTCGCAGTATATGGAAATTCCCACAGTATAAAAGCGGTTCCAGCGGCGAGCGCAACGTCCAACCAACCAAATCGTTGCGCTGCCGCTGGAACCTGTTGTTCGGCCTGTTGCCAGACGGCTTATGTGTGGCTTATGTCTGGTGCGACATGAGCCCGGTGTGTTCCGGCGAGTCCTGTCGGTCTTGGCACCGAGCCTTGGGAATCAAGTCTTAGAACAGGTGCCGTTGTTCCGGTTTGTCTTCGCTCATCAGCAGCATGAAGCTTCTCGATTGCGCGGTGATGGCGAATCCGGCTTCGTAGTTGAGTTCGGGCCCGTCCGGATTGTAGGTGTCTACTACCAGTTTCCATTTGCTGCCGTAGTTTTCGTCCGGCAGTGTGAATTGAATCGGCTCGTAGTGGGCGTTGAAGATCAGGATGAAGTCGTTGTCGACGGTCGGGTTGCCGTAGTAGTCCATTTCGGGGATATCGGCACCGTTGAGGTATACCATCATCGAGAACGCGTGCGTGTTCTGCCAGTCGTTCATATCCATGATGGAACCGGTGTGGTCGAACCATTCGACTTCGGGGATGGTGTTTGGGTCGTCTCCGGCTTTGCGCCCGGTGAAGAACCTGCGGCGGTGCAGCACCGGATGATCCAGACGCAGGTGGATCAGCTTCGAGACGAAGGCGAGCAGGCTCTTGCGATCATCATCCAGATCCCAATGCGTCCAGGAGATCTCGTTGTCTTGGCAGTAGGCGTTGTTGTTGCCCTGCTGGGTGCGGGCAACCTCGTCGCCTCCGCAGATCATGGGGATGCCCTGGCTGACCAGCAGTGTGGAGAACATGTTGCGCATCTGCCGCTGGCGCAGTTCGTTGACGTCGCGGATGGTGGTTTCCCCTTCCACACCGCAGTTCCACGAACGGTTATTGCTTTCGCCGTCGCGGTTGCCTTCGCCGTTGGCGTCGTTGTGCTTCTCGTTGTAGCTCACCAGATCGTTGAGGGTGAAGCCATCATGCGCGGTGACGAAGTTCACCGAGGCGACTGGTCGACGACCGTTCACCTCATACAGGTCGGAGCTGCCCATCAGACGTGATGCGAATTCGGGCAACGTGCTCGGTTGCGAGCGCCAGAAGTCGCGGACGCAGTCGCGGTAGCGTCCGTTCCATTCGGACCAGCTGGAGGGGAAGCCTCCGACTTGGTAGCCGCCGGAGCCGAGATCCCATGGTTCGGCGATGAGTTTGACGCGGCTGATGACGGGATCTTGTTCGACGATGTCGAAGAAGGCGGAGAGTTTGTCGACTTCTTGGAATTGGCGTGCGAGGGTTGCTGCGAGGTCGAAGCGGAATCCGTCGACGTGCATTTCGGTGACCCAGTAACGCAGGCTGTCGGTGATGAGTTGCAGGGCGTGCGGCGAGCGCATGAGGAGCGAGTTGCCGGTGCCGGTGGTGTCGAAGTAGTGGTATGGGTCGTTGTCGACGAGGCGGTAGTAGGCCTGGTTGTCGATGCCTTTGAAGCTGAGGGTGGGGCCCATGTGGTTGCCTTCGGCGGTGTGGTTGTAGACCACGTCGAGGATGACTTCCATGCCTGCGCGGTGGTAGGCCTTGACCATGGATTTGAATTCGTTGACTTGCTGGCCGCGTTCGCCCACGCTGGAGTAGGCGTTATGTGGCGCGAAGAATCCGATGGTGTTGTATCCCCAGTAGTTGCTGAGGCCTTTCTGCTGGAGGAAGGAGTCGTTGACGAACTGGTGGATGGGCATGAGTTCGATGGCGGTGATGCCGAGTTTTTTGAGGTAGTCGATGACTGCCGGGTATGCGAGGCCGGCGTAGGTGCCGCGGATGTCCGGTGGCACGTCCTGGTTGAGGTTGGTCATGCCGCGTACGTGGGCTTCGTAGATGACGGAGTCGTGGTAGGAGATGTTGGGGTGTTGGTCGTTGCCCCAGTCGAAGTAGGGGTTGACGACGACGGATTTCATGGTGTGTGCGGCAGAGTCCTGCGTGTTGATGGCATTGATGTCATCGGGGTTGGACATGTCGTAGGAGAAGAGGCTCGGGTCGTCGTCGATGTTGCCTTCGATGGCTTTGGCGTATGGGTCGAGCAGGAGTTTGGAGGGGTTGCAACGTTGGCCCAGGGCTGGATTGTATGGCCCGTAGACGCGGTAGCCGTAGCGTTGGCCCGGCTGCAAGCCGGGTATGTAGTTGTGCCAGACGTAGGAGTTCTGCTCCGTCATCTCGATACGGGTTTCGTGGTCTTCTTCATCGAAGAGACACAGCTCGACCTTTTCGGCCACTTGGGAAAATAAGGCGAAATTCACGCCGGCACCGTCGTAGCTGGCGCCGAGCGGATACATGGATCCCGGTCGTATATGCATAGTTTCATTATTCCACGCGTCTCGACCGTTTTCGCGCTTGGGGATGCTTCGCCACAAGATGCCCTCAATCGTTTTATGTCGCCGTGTTTTCCCGTGGCGTGCAAAATACCGCAAACGGTTGCTGCGTACGTGTCGGGCTTGGGGCTTGGGCGTGCGCGCCCAGCGAGTTATTTGCCTGCGGTGAGTCTGCGGATTTGCTCGTGTTGTATTGCGATGATGGAGTTGCTGGCGGTTATGTGCGTGGCCAGAAGGTCGGGCCAGCTCACCCATGCCGATTCCACGTGTTCGTCCGCGTCGAAGTGGCGTTCCCCCTGCTGAAATCCGTCCAGGTGGATCACCATGATGTGGGCGAGCTCGTCGGTCATGCCTTCGGAGGAGTAGCAGTCCGTCACCTGGTCGATGCGCATGCGGTCGTTGGAGATCGGTGTAACGCCGGTCTCCTCGCGCAGTTCACGCAGTGCGGCCTCGTGGACGTCCTCGCCCTTGTCCATCAGTCCAGCGGGCAGTCCATAGGCGAAGGAGTCGTTGCCAATACGGTATTCGCGTTCGATCAGGTATCTGTCCGTCGCCGTGTCGTGTACGAGCATCACCACACAGGGGGCATGGCGTAGTACCTGGCGGCGGATGGTGACCATGCTACCGCTGGTGGTGGTAAGCCCTATGAGCGTGTCTTCCACTCGGAAGATGGCACCCCGGTATACTTCATGGCTTTCCAGCAGTTTGGCCGGAACGTTCATGTTGATACCGTCGCCGTGGGAGGCGAGGCTCGTGTTAATCCGTTCCGTCGTATTGCCGTTGTCTGCTGCGCCTAGGTGCTGTTCGCCGTCCGTCTGCATGGTGTTCTCCTTGTGCTGTTGCCCGGCTTTCACGCAATGTCGGTTCCCTGTTGTTCCGGTTCCACCGGGCCTGCGGCGCTGGCTGTGCCGGCGCTGTTGATCACCCATGTCCATGGATCGGTGGTGGTGTGGATCCAGTTCGTTTCCACGTGTTCGCCCGTAGCCGATTCAAGGGCGGCGGGGATGTCTTCGATGGCGTAGTTGAACCACATGGATTCGATGGCGGCATGGGGCGTGTTGATGAAGCAGGGGCGCACGTGCGGCTCATGCTGGCCGGGTTCGCCATGGCCGAGCGTGATGCCTACCGCACGCATGTCCGCCTCGTACCGCGCCTGTTCGATGGCGTCGGTGACGGGGTGATGGCGCAGGTCGCTGGTTACGTACACGTCCGCCCCGGCTGCGCGTACCTCGTCGAACATGGAGTCGCCGGAACCGGGCAGGAGCGCGACGGTGGAGATGGTGGTGTTCGGATCGCCACACATTTGGATGCCCAGTGCAGTGGCCATGCCGTGGGTGTTGACCTCGGTGTAGACGCGTTGCGCGAACGCCCCTAGGGTGGTGGGTTCAGGTAGGCGTCCGATACGTCCGAGTCCTACCAGGTGTTCGGCGTCGGGGTCATTGATGGGGACGAGCGGCTGCTGGTCGACAAGGCCGAAATAGTCGGCGGCGGCATGGCCCACACCTCGCCATGCCGCATCGGCATTGGTATGGCCCACCCATAGGGCGCAACCGGCCTGGTTGAGTTTGGTGACAAGACCACCGCGGAATCCAAGACCAGACACCTGGTGGACGGAGCGGAAGAACAGAGGATGGTGGGTGATGAGCAGATCCGCACCCCATGCGATGGCCTGATCGACAATGCTGTCGGATGGGTCCGCGGCGAACGCGATGCGTGTGACCGGCTGCCGCAGGTCGCCTACGATAAGCCCCGGCTCATCCCAGCTTTCCGCGTATCGCAGCGGGTAAAGCGTTTCCAGTACGTCAACAACCTGCTTGAGTCTCATAGCCTGTCCTTTCTCATGGTTTCCATGCTGCTTCACCGCCACACACCTGTCCTAGATGCCCGTCTTCCTGGTGCCGCCCGCATTCAGAGAAGCCGTTTGCGGGCGGCACCAGGCAACTGCTTCGTCTAGTCACCCCATGCATGCCTGAGCCCGGGTTCCGCCCGTGTATGGCTACGCTGAGTCACTCGTCAGCGTAGCCATATGCGGGCGGCTCACCCGATTGGCACGGCAATCAGTGCGCGGCGAGCTGCCAGTCCGCGCCCACGCCGGTGGACACGTCCAGCGGCACATCCAAGTGCACGGCGTTCTCCATGGCGTCGCGCACCAGAGCGCTCACCTGTTCGCGCTCCCCCGGTGCGATCTCCACCACCAGTTCGTCGTGGATCTGCAGAATGATGCGGCTCTTCACACCGGCCTCGGACAGTGCACGCCGCGCCCGGATCATCGCGATCTTCATGATGTCCGCGGCACTGCCCTGGATCGGCGCGTTCAACGCGGCTCGTTCAGCCGCATCGCGAGCGGCACGGTTCGTGGATTTCAGTGCCGGGAAGTACCGCCTGCGGCCGAACATCGTTTCGGTATACCCACGTTTGCGCGCCTCGCTCACACAGGATTCCAGGAAGTCGTGCACTTTGCCGAATGTGGCGAAATACTTCGCTTTGAGCGCCTCGGCCTCGCTCGGGCGGATCTTGAGCTGCTGCGCCAAACCATACGAGCTCAACCCATATGCCAGTCCGTAGCTCATGGCCTTCACATGGCTACGCTGATCCGGTGTGATCTGATCCACCGGCACGCCATGCACCAGGCTTGCCACGTACTTGTGGAAGTCGGCGCCGCTCTTGAATGCTTCGATCAGCGACTCGTCGCCGGACAGATGCGCCATGATGCGCAGCTCCACCTGCGAGTAATCGCAGCTCATCAGCGATTCGAAGCCTTCACCGGGCACGAACGCCGAGCGGATCTCGCGCCCGGCCGCGTTGCGGTTTGGAATGTTCTGCAGGTTGGGGTCCACGGAACTCAGCCTGCCGGTGGCCGCCACCGTCTGTTCGAACGTGGTGTGGATGCGCTCGTCGGCAGGGTTGGTGGCGTCGATGAGCGTGGCGACGATCTGCTTGAGCTTGTTGGTCTCGCGATGCCTGAGCAGCGCCCCGAGGAACCCGCTGGCACGCTCGTCGTCGGCATAGGTGAAGTAGAGTTTCTGCAACGCGTCGGCGTTGGTGGTGTAGCCGCCCGTCTTGGTGCGTTTCGTGGGCTTGAGACCCATGTCTTCGAACAGCACCTTGCCGAGCTGCTTGGGGCTTTGCAGATTCACGGTGGTGCCGGCATAGTCCCAGGCGATCTCCTGCGCCTGCCGCGCGTCGGCGGCGAAGGTGTCACGCATGGCGGTAAGACGTTGCATATCGACTTTCGCGCCCTGCGACTCCATGCCGTATAGCACGTGCGAGACTGGCAGTTCCATGCGCTGCAGCAGGCCGAACTGTTCGCGCTGGTCGATCTGTGGTGCCAGGGCACGGGCGAGCTCGGCGATGATGGCCACATGCTGCAGCAGTGTCGAAGTCTGATTGCCGCCGGCATCCGCGTCGGCACCATCGTCCAGGTCGAGCAGTCCCTGCGTCGCCTCCTCGGTCTTCTCCTCCACATGGATGTCAAGGAAACGCGCGGCGGCCTGTTCGAGCGTATCCGCGTGGAAGTCGGGCTGCACCAGGTAGCCGGCGAGTTTGGTGTCGAACAACGGTTTGGGCAGGTCGACGCCGAGGGATGCGAATAGGTGAAGCTGTTCCTTGTAGCCATGCACGACCAGGGTGGGTGCGTACTGCGCGAGGATGACGTTGAGCGCATCCCGCATCCCCGGATCCAACCGCGGCGCATCCGTTGCGGCGTCAGTCGCATCGGCCGTGGCGGCATCCGTTTGCTTGCCCGTATCGTCCGCCGAATCGACTGCGGGAATCTCGATGATCAGCGCGCTGCCGCCGTATTGCAGTGTGATCGCGTTCGCTTTGACCTTACCGGGTTTGGCGTTGCCGGCAGCGTTGATGACCCATGAACGCTCGATGATGCCATTGCACTGCATCGAATGGTCGATGGTGAATTGCGTGCCGGTATCGTCCGATTCGTCGTTGACGTCTGCTCCACTGTCGTCCGGCTTGGGCAGGTTCTGTTCCACCCATGCGTTCAACGTGTCGGCATCGCCCGCATACTGCACGTCCGACACTTCGATGGCCGAACGTTCCTTGCCTGCTTCGGCCTTGGCGTTCTGTTCCAGCTTCGGAGCCTCGCCGCCGTTGAAGGTTTTGAGGATACGCGTCTTGGTACGCGAACCGAATTCCAGTGAGGTGAACAGTTCGTCGATCTTCGCCGCGTCGAAGTGACCGAAGGTCAGGTCGTCCACGGTAACGCCCAGGTCGATGTCTCGTACCAGTGCGTTGACCTTGCGGTTGAGCTTGACCTGGTCGAGGTTTTCTCGCAAGGACTCGCCCTTCTTGCCGCCGATCTCGTCGGCGTGCTCGCAGATGCCTTCAAGTGAGCCGTACTGGTTGATCCATTTGGCTGCGAATCCGTCGCCGACCCCGGGCACGCCGGGGATATTGTCCGCTGTCTCGCCGCGCAATGCCGCCAGATCGGGGTACTGCGCCGGAGTCACCTTGTATTTGGCGAATATGGCTTCGTGCGTCATATGCTTCAGGTCTTTGAAGTGGTGACCGGGGTACAGCACGGTCACCCAATCGTCCACAAGCTGGAACGCGTCTCGGTCGCCGGACAGGACGAGCGTCTTGTATTTCGCCTGTTCGCCCATGGTGGCAAGCGTGCCGATCACATCGTCGCCCTCGTAACCGGGTTTTTCGATATATGTGACGCCCAGCGCGTCAAGCATGCTTTGGATAAGCGGCAGCTGGCTGAGCAGATCCTCCGGGGCGGCGTCGCGTGTGCCTTTGTACTGCGGCAGCATGGTGTTGCGGAAGGTGCCGCCTTTGACGTCGAATGCAACGGCGAGGTGATCGGGCTTCTCCGCATCGATCACTTGGGCGAGCATAGTCGCGAAGCCCCAGACCGCGTTGGTAGCCTGGCCGGACGAGGTGGAGAAGTTCTCTACGGGAAGAGCGAAGAACGCGCGGAACGCCAGCGAATGGCCATCAACGACCAGCAGCGTTCCGCGCGTTTCGTCGGATACGGTATCAATCATAGGTTCGGTATCGGTATGCGGTTCAGCGATCGTCGCGCGCCGGCTTGGGATCGCCGTACTTCTCGATGATGGCCAGGGCCAGGCGCTTCTTCGGAATACGCTGATCCATGGAGGTCTTCTGAATCCAACGGAATGCGCCCTGCTCGGAGAAATCGGCCTTGTCCATCAGCAGACCCTTGGCACGGTCGATGAGCTTGCGCTCCTCCAGCGTCTCCTGAGCCTTCTGCAGATCGGCCTGGGCCTTGGCGAGCTCGTCCTCCGTGGCCTTGAGCTTGGCCTCGGAGCGTTCCACGTTATCCAGCAGATCGTTGATCTCCGCGAAACGTCCCATGGCGACTTCGAGCGCCGGAATAAGCTTGGACTCCTCGTACGGCTTGGTCACATAGGCCATGGCACCTGCGCCGGTGGACTTCTTGACCAGATCGGGCTGGGAGAACGCGGTCAGCATGACCACAGGTGCGATGTTCTCGTCGCAGATGATGCCCGCAGCAGTAATGCCATCCATCCGCGGCATCTTGACATCCATGCACACCACATCAGGGCGCTTGGCACGTGCCAGATCCACGGCTTCTTCACCGTTGGCCGCCTCGCCAACGACCTCGTAGCCGTTATCTTCAAGCATGCCGACAAGATCCATACGATTCACGGATTCGTCTTCGGCGACTACGACGGTGCGCTTGCGATTCTTCTCTTCCTCAGGAGCTTCTTCGGCACGGGCGGCGGCCTGCAGCTCCTCCTCGGTCAGCACGGGCTCCATTCCCTTTTCGCTGTTGCTGGACACCATTACATCAACCTCGTTTCCTTGGGTCAACAAACGCTTCAAATGTAAGTCTCAACCCACCACAATAACACAACGCACAGGCCAGCAAACGGTGTTGCGCCAAACCATTGATTCGTGTTGCAAGACGGGAATACGCAGCATGGGGCAAGCCTCGTACGCCGCCAGCATGTCATGATTCGAAAAACGTTTCCCTCGCTCCCCATGCAGATGCCATCGCGACGTAACGCGTCGCAGCAGACGGCTCCCCCGTTCGCCTGCCCCGCTCGTCCGCACACACGTCGGAGCCGTCCAGCGAAACACGGCATTTGGACTCGGTCGCGATTGTGTTGTACACTACTCAAGGTTTGGATACGCCCCTGTATCCCAATTGGTAGAGGAAGCAGCCTCAAAATCTGCGCAGTGTGGGTTCGAGTCCCACCGGGGGCACCGACTGGAACCCGCTGGGAACAGCGGGTTTTTCTGTACTCCCCCATTGCAATCCCCACTATTTCACATATACGCAGCGGCCGTACCGTCATCAGCCCCATAGCGCACAACACCCCGTGCCCGCCCGGCATCGCTCGTTTCGCCCGCATGCCCTGTAACCGTTCACCATGATCCGTGGCCACTCGCCTTAAGATGGAGATGTCCGCTCTCACGCAAGGAGGATCGTATGAGCAGCACAACACACAGGCGATTTGATCCATGGCGCACCGCGCCGGTGCAGGAGATGTCACGCAGGGAGATTCTGCAGACGCATTGCTTCAATATCGACCAGGTGGCATTCGACTCACTGGCAGGAGAACCATTCGAACGCGATTTCATCCACGTAAAGCACGGGGATACGGTCGGTGTTCTCGCCGTCACCGACGATGGCAGGATTCCGCTGGTCGAGCAATACCGTCTGTCCACGCATCGTTGGACGTTGGAGATTCCAGGCGGTCACGGATCGTCCCATCTGGATCGCCCCATGGATATAGCACGCCGGAAGCTGGAGGAAGAGGCCGGCTTCCAGGCAGGTGATATCAAGCAGTTCCTGCGCATTATGGATATGCCTGGGTATTCGACCCAATACACATCGCTGTTCTATGCGACCAATCTGACCACGACCCAGGCATCGGACTTCGGCCCAGAGACCCCACGCCCCGCGCTGCGTCTGGTAACACCCGAAGAGGCATATCAGATGGTGCTCAACGGCACGATTCTCGATGCGAAATCGCTGGTCGCCCTGCTGAGCCTGCATAACGGCCTGCTGGACCACTACGCAGCAGAGGGCAACAGCAACTGAGCCCCGCCATGCCGTCGGATAGCATGTCATAGCGGTCTGCGACGGGCGGGAACACCGAATGTTGCGATTGCTATTGCGCATTGCTTTCCAAACGCAGGTGGGCGGTCATCCTCATCACGGAGGATGACCGCCCACTGGTGTTTATGCCGTTATGCCATGCCACCAGTCAGCAGCGATATCCGCTGCCCTGGCATGGCACAGACAATCACTCCTGGCTGAAGCCAACGGTGTGCACGTAGATGCTGTCGGTGCTGCCCGGCTGATGTTCGCCCTGAGCGGAGCTCAGCACGACGATCTTGTCGCCGTCAGCAACCTTGCCAGCTTCCTTCAGCACCTTGTCGGTGTATTCCATCAGGTCGCGGCGGGACTTGTCGTGGTAGTCCTCGTCGACCAGGAAGGATTCGGTGCCCCAGCTCAAAGCCAGCCAGTGGTAGGTATGCTCGTTGTTGGTGATGCCGAAGATCGGGACGGCCGGGCGTTCGCGGGACACGCGGTGCACAGTGGAACCGGTCTGGGTGTACGCAACGATGGCCTTGGCGTTGAGCTTCTCGGCCAGGTCGACCGCAGCGGAGGACACAGCGCCAGTGGAGGACATGTCGAGGTTCTTCAGCTGCGGGATACGGTCGAAGCCGTGCTCGGTGGCGAAGGAGGAGATGCGGGACATGGTGTTCACGGTGACTGCCGGGTACTTGCCGACGGCGGTCTCGTTGGACGTCATGGTGGCGTCGGCGCCGTCGAGGACGGCGTTGGCGCAGTCGGAGGCCTCTGCACGGGTCGGGACCGGGGAGCTCACCATGGAGCCCAGGACTTCGGTGGCCACGATAACCGGCTTGGCGTACTGGCGGGCCAGCTCGATGCAGCGCTTGGTAGCCAGCGGCACCTCTTCCAGCGGGCACTCAACGGCCATATCGCCACGGGCGACCATAATGCCGTCGAAGGCCTTGACGATCTCTTCGAGGTTCTCAAGAGCCTGCGGCTTCTCGATCTTGGCGACGACCGGGATACGGCGGCCTTCCTCGTCCATGATCTCGTGGGCGCGATCGATATCGGTGGCGAAACGCACGAAGGACATGGCGATGATGTCGGCACCGGTGCGGATGGCCCAGCGCAGATCCTCTTCGTCCTTCTCGGTCAGAGCCGGCAGGGACACGGCGACGCCCGGCAGGTTGATGCCCTTGTGGCTGGACACGGGGCCGGCCACGACAACCTTGGTGTGCACGTTGTTGCCCTCGACCTTGGTGACCTCCAGACGGACCTTGCCGTCGTCGATCAGGATCGGATCGCCTGCATGGCAGTCGCCCGGCAGACCCTTGAAGGTGGTGGAGGTGATGTGCTCGTCGCCCTCAATGTCGTCGGTGGTGATGATGAATTCCTGGCCTTCGGTCAGCTGGACC
>ERZ857629.2237-NODE-2237-length-18710-cov-3.998124_pt1 | contig 18710 bp, 16 predicted proteins | sample MGYA00519700_ERZ857629 | MGnify/ENA primary metagenome ERZ857629 (study PRJEB31778, sample SAMEA3449351) | human gut metagenome | biome: human gut; feature: human-associated habitat; material: faeces | place: United Kingdom | collected 2010/2012 ...
GCCCTGGATAAGTATCTCGTTGGTGTATTCCACATTCCGCTGCCGATTGTATCCATGACTGAACGAGCCACCCATAACAGCAGATGCAATACCGGCACCGACACGCCTGAAAAAACCTTTCTCCTCACTATTGTCAGTCTCTTGCCGTGGTGCTTGCGACACCATTTGCGGTCGGGGAGCATGTGGAGCCACCACGGGGCGTTGCGGCATCTGAGGATGTATAGACTTGGGTGCATGGGGCCGCATTGGCTGAGGCACGCGTGGCTGACATGGTGCCATCGGCTTGGCAGGCTGAGAAGATACAGGACTTTGAGGTTGCGGCATCGAAGGTTGCTGTGGAACGGGCTGCCCACACTTTAAACAAAACTTCTGATCTGCCTGTATTACATTACCGCATTTAGGACATTTTTTCATACTGGTTCAAAAGAAGCCTTATGATACCCTTGTCAGGCCATGTTTGGATTAGTAAAACTAAAAAGACTTCATGGAAAGAAAAACGCGGGTATCCACTTCCGCTCGTCCGTTTCTGAAATATGGAAGGCATGTGATGAAAGACTGTCGGAGCAGAAAAATGCCCTTGCCAATACGTTTATCTCAACGTTTCAGAAGCTAACAGACAAAGCATCAATGACGCTTTTGCATTCATGCTGTATCGTACACTTTTACTCCGGGATATCAAGCCGTGAAATTCCTTTTAAAATCACTCATAAACATAAATCAGTGGTAGTTTGTATTCAGTTACACACAAAGGGTGTGAGCCTCCATGACATTCTTTGCCTGAAGGTTCTGGAATACCCGTGTACGTCAGAATGAAAAAACGGCTCACACCTGCAGGTATATATGTGAGCCGACTCCCACAGCGAGAGGGCTGTATATATGCAACTGCAGGGGAACAGCTTTCAGACCTTTTGCCCGTACACATTGAATTTTCCAGATTCTCAGACGGTTCAAAGCCAAACAGCTCTCCTCTATGTCGCTGTTCTGTGTGGAACAACGATGCAAATATAAGGAATATTTTTGAAAGAAGTTCCATTGTGAGCACTTTTTTTTACATTCGTGACAAAGTTAATGATTCCAAGGGGATTTGCAGCATTCCATTTTGTTCCATTTAGGGAAAGGAGGAGGAGTTGAGAGTTAGAAATTATGAATTACGAGTTGGCGATAGGAGGTCGAGCGTCTCGCTCGACAACACTGAGCAAGTCAGCCAATCATAAAGTCTTAATTATGAAGCGTTTGGATGGTATTGTCGGTGTGAGTCAAAACGGGAGTCAGCAGAAGTTATCGGAAGTTAATCCGCCTGCGGCGGATGGAAGATAACGGACGATTGCATAAACTAATTGAAAATTATTGCGTCCGGTAAGAACTTTTAGATAGAGGTTCCATATAGAGGTGTACCTTCGGCACACCCCGTGCGCATTAAAGTGTTATTGTTCTCAAATAATGCTGCAATTTTATCGCATCAGTACTAAAATCTTTGATGTCGCACTAATGCAAAATTCATCGGTGAGGGTACAAATGGTATAATAAAATTGGTACAAATGGTATAACGAAATTGGCACAAATGGTATAACAAAAATGGTACATTTAGTATATTTTACGATAAAATCCATTCATTTTCAATAGTTTATTTATAACTTTGCCTACATAATCAAAAACGACAAAGGATATGAAACAATACAGACCTCGCATAGCAGACGGAATATTAAGACGCAGACTTATGGGAGTTGGCGCTGTTCTGATACAAGGTCCAAAATGGTGTGGCAAGACAACAACGGCCGAACAACAGGCAAAAAGTGTCGTGTATATGGATGATCCTGAATATATGGAGCAAAATATAGAATTGGCAGCTCTCTCCCCCAAAAAGCTTCTTGCCGGTACCACTCCACGCTTGATAGACGAATGGCAACTTGCTCCACAACTATGGGATTCCGCCCGTTTTGAGATTGACCATAGAGACGGAGAAGGACAGTTTATATTCACGGGCTCTGCCGTACCTGCCGATACGGATAAGATACACCACTCCGGTACTGGTCGGTTTGCATGGCTGACGATGAGAACCATGAGTCTTTATGAGTCAGGAGAGTCTACTGGTGAAGTTAGTTTAGGGGATTTGTTCAGTAATTCTGGTGCGGATATTTTTGGAACCAACAATCTCAATATAGACTCCATAGCATGGCTCATTTGCCGTGGTGGATGGCCAAGGGCTACCACCATAAACAAAGAAGTGGCATTGGATATGGCGTACAGATATTATGAAGCCGTTATCAACAACGACATATCACGTGTTGACAATGTTAAGCGTGATGCCGAGAGAACCAAAAGGATTCTTCGTTCCATAGCAAGAAATCAATGTGCACAAATTTCAGTCAATACCATTTGTGCTGACATTGAGAACAACGATTCTGTTTCAGCCAATCGTCTTACGATAGCTTCATATATAGAAGCCTTGAAAAAAATATTTGTATTGGAAGACTCTCTTGCTTGGAATCCTAATTTGAGAAGTAAAACAGCAATAAGAAGTTCTGAAACCCTATATTTCTCCGATCCTTCGATTGGAATCGCAGCATTGGGTGTCGGCCCCAACGACCTTATAAATGACCTTAGTACTATGGGACTGTTCTTTGAATCAATGTGTATCAGAGACTTAAGGGTATATGCTGATGCATTGGAAGGTTCTATCTATCACTATCGTGACAGTAAGGGATTGGAGTGTGATGCCGTCTTGCATTTGAGAAACGGCAGCTATGGACTGATAGAAATAAAATTAGGAGGTGAGAAAAATATAGAAGAAGGGGCGAAGAACCTGAAGTTCCTTGCTTCCAAAATCGACAATACAAAGATGAAAGCGCCATCGTTTCTCATGATACTTACAGGCACAACAAAGTATGCCATACGGCGTGAAGACGGCGTGTATGTAGTTCCTATAGGATGCCTGAAAGACTGATCAAGACTTTGTTCATCACTTTTGTTGCACCTTGGTGCTGCAGATGGGTAGGTGATAGTTTGCTACATAGCTAATCTTGCTAAGGCAAGAAACTTCTCTAACTCCTTTAACTTTCGACTCACCCCTCACCGCTCGTCAGAACACTTCCACCACATAATTGCGCTTGACGCCGTCCTTTCCGCGTTTCAGAAAAAGTGTCAGGCGTATGGGTTGTCCCACCGCCAGTTGGCGTTTCGCCTCTTCCGGCATACGGGCGGTGGATGCGAAACCCTCCTGGGCTATTGTTCCTCCGTCTGCTGCCGTGCTGCCCGAAGTGATGGAGTATCTTATGTAGCATTCCTGCGCATTGACATACATGATGCGTGCCGTGTGTATGCCGAACGCCTCACGCCCCTTGTAGGTGTCAAGCAGGGCTGTTATCGCTGCCGATTTGAAGTGGTCGCCCTGCGCTATTATGGGACAGAACGTGACGAAGCTGCCTTTGACCGCCGCCTTTTCGGGGCATTGCGACTTCTCGGCGACGAAGTGGCGTGACATGGAGTCATAGACATGGATGTGTCCGCGGCTCGTGTCTATGCCATCGACATAGCCGGTAGTGGTGGCGAAGACCTCCTGCACTGTCTTCTTCGAAAGCACTATCTCGGCGGCACGCTCGCTGCCTTGCTTCGACACCCGTGTCAGAACATCGAACAGGCGACCGCATATTTCATACGGGCGACACGGAAACTGGTGACTGTCGGCAATGAATTCCGTGCCGTTCGGGGCTACAAGCTTCACGAAACGCCGCTTGCGCCCGTTCTGTTCCTTCTCGAACATCGTGGCGGCATACATTGTTACGATGGAGTGGCAACCCTCGCGGCTTTCCTCAGGATGATGAAGCAGATACGCCTGCAAGGCACGCTCCGTGCGCTCCGCGAGTGCCGGGTACTGCCGTCCGTCCTTTCCCGTCTGCCGTTGGCGGTCTTCGTTGCGCAGGCACGAGTCATAGCCCCATGCCTTGAGGAAGTTGGGAAAGTGGAAATCGGCATACTCCTCGCTCACCTTTACGGCAATGGCAAGCATGCACGAATTGATGAGCGACGGCTTCTTCTGGCGCAGCTTCATATAAGTGGCAAGCAGCATGCGTGCCTCTTTCGAACCAATAGACTTGTAGTTCTGGCGCAGATAGCGGTATATCGCCCAGTTTGTCTCCTCCGGGTGCTTGGCACCGTCGGATACGGATTCTATGAGTTGATCCCAAGAGGGAACCTCTGTCGTGGGGTTAGTAGTCATATCTATGTGGTTTGGCAAATTTCCCTTATCTTCCGATAACTTCCTTTTCAAATTCCGGCGATGCCGCGCAGTCATCGGTTGATGACTGGCAAATTTACAAAATATAGTTGGAATAATGAAAAGAAAAAGGCATTCAGGCGTGGTTTTTTATGTGAATTTTCCTACCTTTGCAACCAACTAACAAAATTTAAACCATGATAAAATTACTTCTCTTAGCATTGGCATTTCTTGCACTACCCGTTTCGGCTCGTGAAAGGAAATGCGTGGATGAGGGTTGGCGGTTCATCCTTGCCGATTCCCCCGAAATGTCAGCAAACAGTTATGATGATTCCGCCTGGCGGCTTCTCGACCTTCCGCACGACTGGGCGATAGAGGGCGACTTCTCCGCTTCCAACCCTTCGGGAGCGGGCGGCGGCGCATTGCCCGGCGGAATAGGGTGGTATCGCAAGCAGCTGCAGCTGAAACCAAAGGCGGGCGAACGCTATTTCATCGATTTCGACGGTGTGTATATGAACTCCACCGTGTATGTAAACGGTCACGAACTGGGCAAGCGTCCCTACGGATACAGCAGTTTCCGCTACGAACTCACGCCCTGGCTGCGTCCCGACGGCAACAACATTATCGCCGTAAAGGTGGATAACAGCGACCAACCCAACAGCCGTTGGTACAGCGGATGCGGCATCTACCGCCATGTGTGGGTGGAGTCGGCGGCGGCAGTGAGTGTCGGCCATTGGGGGACATACATCGTTCCTGTGCTGAAAGGCAACGGCACGGCGCAGTTCAAGGTCGTTGCAAGCATAGAAAACACCACGGGAAAAGCCGTGAAAGCAATCGTGCGCAACACGCTGCTCGATGCCGAGGGGCGGAGAGTGGCTTCGTCGCAGTCGGCAATGAAGCTTGCGGCAAAGGGCGACAACACACAGACTCTGTCGCTGCGAAAGCCCCGCCTATGGTCGGTAGAGCACCCCTACATCTACACCATGCGCACCGAAGTGGTGGTGGATGGCCGTGTCGTCGATACATACGACACCACAACGGGCGTGCGCACTTTCAAGTTCGACTCGAAAAAAGGCTTCTCCCTTAACGGAAAGAGCATGAAGATAAACGGCGTGTGCCAGCATCACGACCTCGGATGCCTCGGAGCCGCCCTCTCGGAGGACGCCCTTCACCGCCAGCTCACCATGCTGCGCGACATGGGATGCAACGCCGTGCGCTGTTCGCACAACCCTCCTTCGCCCGAACTTCTCAACATGTGCGACACGATGGGAATCATCGTCATGGACGAATCTTTTGACATGTGGCGCAAGAAGAAGACCCAGAACGACTATGCCCGCTTCTTCGACGAGTGGCACGAGCGCGACCTTACCGACCTCATCGTGCGCGACCGCAACCATCCGAGCATCCTTATGTGGAGCATCGGCAACGAGGTGCTGGAACAATGGAACCAGGCCGATGCCGACACGCTCACACTTGAGCAGGCAAACAGAATACTGAATTTCGGACACGACATGACGGAACAGGCAAAAGAGAGCGGAATGAACATCAACTCTCTGCTCACCAAGCGTCTTGCCGACATCGTGCGGTCGCTCGACCCCACACGCCCCATAACAGCGGGATGCAACGAGCCCGAACCAAGCAACAACCTGTTCCGCAGCAAGGCTCTCGACATCATAGGCTTCAACTATCACCGCCAGTGGATAAAGGATGTGCCGAAGAACTTCCCAGACATGCCGTTCCTCATGACCGAGAGCGTATCGGCATTACAGACACGCGGCCACTACACCATGCCGTCGGACTCCTTGATCGCCGCCCCGTTGAGTTGGGACAAGGAATACACCGACCCCTCGTTCCGTTGCAGTGCCTACGACAACGTCCATGTCCCCTGGGGATCAAACCACGAAAGCACATGGGATATAGTGAAACACACGCCATACTGCTGCGGACAGTTCATCTGGACGGGCTGGGATTACATAGGCGAACCCACACCGTATGGATTCCCAGCACGAAGCAGCTACTTCGGCATAATCGACCTCGCCGGATTCCCCAAGGACTCCTACTATATGTATCAGAGCGAATGGACCGACAAGCCGGTGCTTCACCTCTTCCCGCACTGGAACTGGCTTGAAGGACAGGACATAGACATGTGGTGCTACTACAACGATTACGACGATGTGGAACTCTTTGTAAACGGCAAGAGTCAGGGCGTGCAACGCAAGAAGGACTCACACCAGTTTCATGTGGCATGGCGTGTGAAATACGAACCGGGAGAAGTGAAGGTAGTCGCTCACCGTGGCGGCAAGGCTGTAGCCGAACAGACCATACGCACTGCCGGCGCCCCCGACCACATACGCCTCACCGCCGACCGCTCGGCTATGACCGCCGACGGAAAGAGTCTGGCTTTCGTGACAGTGGAGGTGCTCGACAAGGACGGCAACCTCTGTCCGCATGCCGACGACCAGATATTCTTCGATGTCAGCGGCAACGGTGCCATTGCCGGCGTGGATAACGGTTTGCAGACTTCCATGGAACGTTTCAAGGACAACAAACGCAAGGCGTTCAATGGCAAATGTCTTGTCGTACTGCGTGCCGGAAAGACTCCGGGCAAATTGCATATCAAGGCCAAGAGCTACAACCTGAAGAGTAGCGAACTGACATTCGATATTGCGGCAGTACGTTGAAAAAAACGGAGTTGGCGGTGTGTCAAAACTGAAGTTATCGGAAGTTAGGCTTCGCCGGAAGTTAAAAGAAGATAACGGACAATAGCAGAACCCATTGAAAACTAATGGTAATGTCCGTTACCTTCCATCCGCCTAGGCGGATTAACTTCCGATAACTTCAGCTAATTCCCGTTTTGACACTTCGCCGGGATAAACGGAAATTAGCGGACAATAGTACAAACTTGCTGAAAAAGCAATGCTATTGTCCGCTAATTTCCGTTTATATTCCATTAATTCCCGCTAACTCCCTTTCCCTTTATACCCAAGCGTCCTCATGGCATTGAGCACGGCAATGACGGTGACGCCTACATCGGCAAATACAGCCATCCACATTGTGGCTATGCCGAGGGCGGCGAGCAGGAGCACAAGCACTTTTACGCCGATGGCGAACACTACGTTCTCGTGGGCAATGCCCAGCGTGCGGCGGGCAATGGCTATGGCGGTGGAGACCTTGGTGGGGTTGTCGTCCATCAGCACAACATCGGCTGCCTCTATCGCCGCGTCGCTGCCCAACGCTCCCATGGCTATGCCCACATCGGCACGCGCCAGTACAGGAGCATCGTTGATTCCGTCGCCCACGAAAGCCGTGGTTCTGCCGGCGGGAGTCGCAGACGCCAACTGCTCGAAAGCGTCTATCTTCTCTGTTGGAAGGAGTCCGGCGCGGCATTCGTCTATTCCTAATTCCGCAGCCACGCTCTGTGCCACTTCCTTACGGTCGCCAGTGAGCATGGCGACACAGCCCACTCCCATTCTCTTGACATCGCTTACCGCCTCAGCAGCAAATGGTTTTATAGCGTCGGACACTACTATATGGCCGGCATAGACTCCCTCGATGGCGACATGCACCACAGTTCCCACACGATGGCACTGGTGCCACTGCGCTCCGACGGCATCCATCATGCTGCCGTTGCCCACGCACACCGTGCGTCCGTTCACCTTGGCGCTGATGCCTTTTCCTGCCACCTCCTGCACATCGCTCACCTCGCATCCGTCCTGCTCATGGGCGAAAGCCGTCCGTAGCGACACGGCAATGGGGTGAGTGGAGTAACGCTCCACATGTGCGGCGAGGTGCAGCAGTTCGTCGGCGGAGATGTCGCTGGGATGTATCGCCGTCACTTCAAACACGCCTTTCGTCAACGTTCCCGTCTTGTCGAATGCCACCGTACCCAGACGGGCAAGCGCATCCATGTAGTTGCCACCCTTGATGAGTATGCCATGACGCGCCGCGCCGCCAATACCGCCAAAGAACGACAGCGGAATGGAAATGACGAGAGCACACGGACACGACACCACAAGGAACGTGAGGGCGCGATAGAGCCACACGGTGAAACCAGCTCCGTAGCTCGCGCAGAACAGCGGTGGAATGAAGGCGAGCACCAGTGCCGTGACAACGACGACGGGAGTGTAGATGCGTGCGAACTTCGTGATGAAAGTCTCGCTGCGACTCTTGCGCTCGCTGGCGTTCTCCACCAGACTTATTATCTTCGTGGCTGTCGATTCGCCGAAAGTCTTTGTCACCTTGGCGCGCAGCACTCCAGAAATGTTTACGCATCCCGATACCACGCTGTCGCCCACCGTCACATCGCGCGGCATACTCTCGCCGGTGAGTGCCACGGTGTTGAGTGCCGACGCACCTGCGGTGACAACGGCGTCGAGCGGCACGCGTTCGCCCGGGCGTATCTCTATCGTCTCGCCCACAAGCACGCTCTCCGGCGACACCGTCGTCACTTCGTCGCCGCGCACCACGTTGGCAGTGTCGGGGCGTATGTCCATGAGCTGCGATATGGAGCGGCGGCTGCGGTGCTCGGCATAATGCTCGAACAGCTCGCCCACCTGAAAGAAGAGCATCACAAACACCGCTTCGGGAAACTCCGTCTCGGCTCCCGGCAGGAAACCGATGAAGAGTGCGCCCACCGTGGCGATGGTCATAAGCACATCTTCGTCGAGTGCTTCGCCGTGGCAAAGTCCCTCTATCGCCTCGCCCACGACATCGTAGCCCGCCACGAGGTAGGGCACAAGATATACCAAAAGCAACTGCCATACGGCAAGCTGCCCCGTGTGTTCCACTCCCACTGCCGCGACAAGAAGCACGGCAGCTATAACGATTCTTGTGATTTTTGTCTTCATATTCCTCTTATTCTTTTTTATTCTCCTGCAAAATTACGAATATATGGATGCAACCGGGTTGCAAAGTTCTACAAAGAGGATTGGGAAAATAATTCATATTTCATAATTTGGTTTCGCCTCCTAATTCGCAATTCCGAATAAGAGGTAGAGCGTCCCGCTCGACAATACTGCGCAAGTCTGCAAATTGAGAGCAGTTTGGATGGTGTTGAGGTGTATCAAAATAGAAGTTATCGGGAGTCAGGCTTCGCCGGAAGTTAAAAGGAAGATAACGGACAATAGCATAATTAATTGAAAATAAAGGTAATGCCCGTTACCTTCCATCCGACGCAGGCGGATTAACTTCCGATAACATTAGTTTTGAAACACCTTCTTTATGCGAAACCCACTGCAAAATGTTAAAAAAACGCCTTGAATTACATTTAAGTGTCCATTGTTTCTTGTTCGTGAAACAATATGGTTACCTTTGCATAAGATAGGCGGCACTCGGCAATTTGAAAACAAGTTTTCATTGCACTCGTTTGCACTATCTTTGCATAAAATGACAAAGTATGGCACAAAATATTTTCCGACTTGTCTTGACTGACGAGGCACAAGACTTTATTGAAAGTTTACCTGAAGCGGTTTCTTACAAGATTTACTACAACATTAAGCGTGTTGCTGGTGGAGAACGCAACAAAGAACTTTTCAAAAAGTTGGAAAATTCGGAGATATGGGAGTTCCGTACATTATATAACAAAACTGCTTATCGGCTTTTCGCCTTTTGGGACAAGGACAAAGAGACATTGGTGATTGCCACTCATGGCATTATCAAAAAGACTCAAAAGACACCAAGTAAAGAAATTGCGAAAGCAGAAACTATCAGAAAAGAATATTTCAAAAACAAGTAATTATGGCAAAGATGAATCTTACTCCATTGGATGATGTTCTTGACAAGCATTTTGGGAAAGTAGGCACTCCGAAACGTGACGCTTTTGAAAGTGATGTGGACGAAGCTTTGCACGCCTACCGATTGGGAGAAGCCATCAAGAAAGCTCGTATAGAACAGAACTTGACCCAAGAACAGTTGGGTGAACGTATCGGTGTGAAAAGAGCACAGATTTCTCGATTGGAAAGAGGTTATAGCATAACAATTCCAACTATGAGAAGAGTGTTCAAAGCGTTAGGTGTAGTTACTGCAACAATCGACTTGGGTATTGCAGGAAAAGTTGCACTATGGTAAATGCCTACGCTCGTTTTTATATCGGACGCAGCGCAGACAACTCATAAACACCATGCTGACGGCAGGGCCTATATAAAAGCATTTTTGGTGTACTTTCATAGAAGTACGCCCGAAGTACACCTCCCTTATCGCACTGTCACACAGACGATTGCTTGGATTTGCAGCCAAAAAAGGTGTACTTCGGGCGTTTTTTGAAAAAACTCATTTTCAGTTGGCAGTAATGCTGCGTGTCTTCCGGGCGCAGTAGCGTTCGCACTGCACACAGATGTCATACCCCAGCATCGCTCCAAGCATGAAATCCTCCTCAGGAGTAAGCTGGCAGAGAGGGCGCGTCACAATCATGCGTATGGCGTTAAGGCACTCCTCCCTACCGAAATACAGATTCAGGCGGTCGTTGCCAACGGGCTGTATGATGTATCTGATGTTCTGTTTCTCAAGACGCTGCACGGCGAATGCCTTGTATTTCTTGTTGAACGTGAAGAGCACCATGCGCCGCACGCCTTTCTGGTATTCATAGATGTGGTTCATAAGAACCTTCATGTCTATGGGTAATGCTGTGGATTGCTGCATGACTGTAAGCCTTTTTTCGATTGATTGTCAGATTGTACAATTACAGACTGGGGAGGATTTGCTGCACCCAAGCGTCAATGCGCTCGTCGGTCTTGTCGTCCTCGTTCACCTCGTCAAGAGCCAGTCCCACGAACTTTCCGTCCACTACCGATTCCGAGTCGTCGAAAGTGTAGCCATCCACCGACACGGCACCCACGATGTCGGCACCGGCTTTGCGGGCGGCATTATACAGTTCCGCCATGCCGCCTACGAACGTGTCGGGGTAAGACTCCGAGTCGCCGCAGCCGAAGAGTGCCACGGTCTTGCCGCTGAGGTCGGCGGCACCGATAGTCCTGACGCCGTCATACCAGTCGTCCTGCAACTCTCCTGCGCCCCATGTCGAAGTGCCGAGGATGAGATTGTCGTTGGCAGCGATGACGCTGTCGTCGAGGTCGGTCACGTTGATGATGTTGTCCACACCAAGTTTTGCTCCTATTCTGCCGGCCAGTTCCTCACATGTGCCGGTGCTTGTACCAAAGATGATAACGGTTTTCTTCATATTCTTCCTTTGTTTTTGTAAGTTTGAAATCGTTGTTCTTCGGTTGCAAAGTTAGCCGTAATGCCGTTATTGCGCAATACCTAAATACTATGATTTGATGCGCCACACCGCCTCGGCAAGACACAAGCGTCAGAAATCCACTTTGACGGGAACCCCGTGAGTGTTCTTCACCTCTTTCATCACAAAGACGCTGTGGAAATAGCCTACGCTGTCGATGTTGCCGAGTTTCTTGCGCATGAACTCCTGATACGACTCCATGTCCCGTGTCTGTATCTTCAGGGTGAAGTCGTATTCGCCGCTGGTGTTGTAGCATTCCGTTATCTCATCAATGTCCTGGATGGCAGCCATGAAATCGTCCATAAGCACCTGGGAATGGTGTTTAAGGCGCATGTTGCACAGAACGGTGATGCCGTTGTCTGTCTTTTTGGCATCGAGTATGGCATGATAGCCCTTTATGAAGCCCTCACGTTCCAGACGCTTTTGGCGGTCAAAAGTGGGGGAAGTGGAGAGATTCACCTTCATGGCAAGCTCTTTCACGGTGAGGGTACTGTCCTTCTGAAGCAGTTGCAATATCTTGCGGTCGATGGTATCGAGTTCCGAAAATTTCATATTAAGCCGAATAATATTCTGATAAAACAAATAAAACAAGCACAAAAGTAGCACATTTTCCTTATCTTGCCAAATTTTCTTTGATAGCAATGGCAACATTCATAACTTTGCATCCGAAAAAAACAATTCAGATACAAACCATTTCAATTTCGTTGTTCTGCGACAGGCGTAAAGCCGACAGGCAGACTGACGGGACTTGAGCAAACAAAAAGAATCAGTTATGACAAAGACAATTAACGGCATCCAAGTGCCCCAACGGGCAGATTTCGTAGGCAGTTTCCTCCGTCCGGCAGACCTTTCGGACAGCAACCGTGATGAATATGTGGCACAACTGGTAGAAAAGCAGAAGGAACTGGGCTACACGCTTATCACCGACGGCGAATTCAACAGAACCTACTGGCACCTCGACTTCTTCTGGGGCTTCGGCGGTGTAACACACGAGGCGGGCGGAGACATACCCTTCAACGGCGAGACGGCACGGTTGGACAAGGTGTATCTCACGGGCAGGCTTACGGCGCAGCCGCACCCTTTCATCGAGACGTACAAACGACTGAAGAAGCATGAAGACGACAAGCACATTGCGAAACTCACCATTCCCGCTCCTGCGCAGCTGTTCCAACAGCTCAATCTTCCGCAGAACTTCCTCGGCACAAAGGCCATCTACCCCGACACCACCGAACTGATACACGACATAGCTGCCGTCTATCAGGACTTCATACGACAGTTTCATGCTGCCGGCGGCCGCTATCTGCAACTCGACGACTGCACATGGGGTGCCATTGTCGGAACTGCCGGAGCACAACGCTACGAGCGTCTGGGCAGCGACCTTGACGAAGTGAAGGAACTGCTTCTCACCGTCAATAACCTCGCCCTTGAGGGACGGCCCGACGACTTGGTAGTGGCGACACATATATGCCGTGGCAACTACCACTCCACATGGTTCAACAGTGGTGCCTACGACTCCGTGGCAGACTGGGCTTTTGCCCGTGAGAACGTGGATGTGCTCTATCTTGAATACGACGACGAACGCTCAGGAGGATTTGAACCTCTGGCAAAAGTCAGCGACGGAAAGCATGTGGTGCTGGGACTTATAACGACAAAACGGCCAGAACTGGAAGACGAGGACAAAGTGATAGCACGCATTCACGAGGCGACTAAGTACATACCTCTGGAACGCCTGTCGCTCTCTCCGCAGTGCGGTTTCGCTTCATGTGCCATCGGCAACAAGCTCACCACAGAACAGCAATGGGAAAAACTCCGGCTGGTGAAAAGAATCTCTGAAAGAGTCTGGGGATGAAAGGAAGATGTGTCAAAGCGGAAGTCTTGACACATCTTTTTGTATAAATATTTGCAAGAACGAATATAAATGCGTAATTTTGCATTTAAATTTCAGTATTATGTATATTTATACAAAGATTAATCAGGATGAACACAATCGACAATTCGCATGGCACTGCGACACAACACTTGAAGAAACGCCCCTCAGCCATACTTTCATTCATGCCCGTCGTGCTACTGGTGGTGATGCTTACATTCACCATCCGCTTCTTCGGTGCCGACTCGCTCTCAGGTGCCTCACAGACCACACTGCTGGCAGTGTCGGCATTCTGCGTGCTCATAGGAATGCTGAAGCTTAACATTCCGTGGGCAAGTTTCGAGAAAGCGATAACGAAGAACGTGTCGAGCGTGTCGAGTGCGCTCATCATCCTGCTCCTCATCGGTGCGCTGAGCGGCGCATGGATGGTGAGCGGCGTCGTGCCGACACTTGTCTATTACGGTCTGCACATCATACACCCCAGTGTGTTTCTCGCCTCAAGCTGCCTCATCTGCGCCCTCGTCAGCGTGATGACGGGGTCGTCGTGGACCACCATCGCCACCATAGGCATAGCACTGATGGGCATAGGGCGTGCGCAGGGTTTCGCCGACGGATGGGTGGCAGGTGCGATAATCTCCGGAGCATACTTCGGCGACAAGGTGTCGCCGCTCTCCGAGACGACGACACTCGCATCGAGCAACGTGGGCGTTCCGCTCTTCACCCACATACGTTACATGCTCGTAACGACGGTGCCTTCGTTCTGCATAACGCTTGGCATCTTCGCCGCGGCAGGACTCATAGGCGGCACATCAGGCACCGGCGGCGTGGCGGGATTCACCACTGCCCTCACCCACCGCTTCTGCATCACGCCGTGGCTGCTGCTTGTCCCCGTGCTCACGGGTGTCATGATAGCCCGCAAGTGGCCGCCCGTCATAACGCTGTTCCTTTCCACACTTCTGGCGGTGGGCTTTGCCCTGGTGTTCCAGGGCGATGTGCTCGCCGAGATCGACGCCTCGCCATTCAAGGCGGCGATGATGAGTGTCTATGGCGAGACCGCCATAAGCACCGCTGACCCCATGCTCACCAACCTTGTAGCCACACGCGGAATGGCAGGGATGACAGACACCATCTGGCTCATAATCTGTGCCATGTGCTTCGGAGGCACGATGACGGCGAGCGGAATGGTGGGCGGCATATCGCGCCTCTTCATACACAAGGCGAAAGGGCGTGTGTCGCTTGTGGCATCTACCGCCACCACCGGCGTGATGCTGAACGTTGCCATTGCCGACCAGTATCTGTGCATTCTGCTCAACGGCCATATCTTCCGCGATGTGTACGACCGCATGGGATGCGAGCGGCGTCTGCTAAGCCGCACCACCGAGGATGCCGTCACCGTCACATCAGTGCTCGTGCCGTGGAACACCTGCGGCATGACACAGAGCACCGTCCTCGGCGTAGCCACCGTGGCCTATCTGCCCTATTGCTTCTTCAACATCATCTCGCCGCTGATGAGCGTGGTGGTGGCAGCACTCGCAACAAGACACAAGAAAGGGGTGGCAGGGCCGAAGCTGGCGGAAGTCAAGGGAAGTTTATAAACCTGACTTCTGCAATCTCCAGTACTGCCACCCCTCAATATGGTAAGGGTTCAGACCCGTATGCTTAGAATGTCACATTGAATCCGACATTCACACTTGCGTTGGAACTGAGCGGAATGAACTCCTTGCTTGTCTTGCCGAGCAGGTGGTCCATACCCAGGAACACGTTGAAACCCTTGGGATGGGCGTTGAGCACCCAACCGAAGCTTGCAGTGTAGCTGTTCACAGCAAAGTTGATACCGCCGTCGAGCCATTTCAGCGGAGCCACGTTGGCACTGAGTCGGCCTTCGGTCCATGTATATTTGCCATTGATACGGGTTGAACTGAGCAGACCGAACTTAAGGTTGCGGTAGAGCGGGAACGTGTATTCGCAACCGAAGTTCAACGTAGCACCTATGCCGGTGGTGCGTCCGCCGTCGTCGCCATCAACCGAAAGGTTGGCGAAGTCGGCTATCTGGTCGCCGTATTTGTCGGCCTGTGCATCGAAGGAGTTGTCCTTACGGTCGCCCGCAGGAGTATTGTCCTTGACTGCAATGTCGTGGAAACCGTCGAAAGTGAAGGTCGTCTGCTTGTTGGAAGCCTTCATTGAGTTGCTCCAGCTGATGAAGCCCAGATCCATGATGGCTGCGCTCACGGTCCAGTCGTCGTTCACCTTATATGTAGCACCGAGGTCGAGTGCCAGACCGAAGCCGCCCACTCCTGCTCCATCAACATCGATATCGTTCACACGGTCGTACTCGCCCTTGCTGGCGTCGTTGTATTCCTTACGCTCCGTCTTGTATGTGAAACCCTTCATCGACACGTTGGCCATAGCCTGGCCGCTCATTGTCCACTTGTCGTTGGCACTAAGGTCGGCACGCAGGTTGGTGAACTGTGCGTCGGCACGCGCCGCTCCGAGAAGCACCTTCAGCTTGGCACCGGCACGCAACTGCTTGGTAATCTGGCGCGAGTGGCCGAACGCGAGCTGCACGCACGACTGTGCGTGAACGTTGATGTCGTCCATCACATAGCTCTTGTTACCCGTGTTCTTGGCAAACTCCAGAAGGTCGTAAGGCAGTGCCATTCCCACGTTTGCACGGGCATCGATGGAGACCGTGTTGTAACCGCCGAACGCCTTGAAACCGGCAGAAAGCAGGGTGAGATCCACATCGGCGGTTATCTTGTTCATGCCCGTAGAGAATCCGCTGAGCGCATCGGTTGTGGAAATGTAGGGGTTCATGAATGTCGTCTTCTTGCTGTCGCTGTCGATGCCGTAGCGCGGATTGTCGAAGAGGACATCGCCCAGACCGAAGTTGCCTTGCATACGCACATTGGCATTGCCGAGTGCGGGTATCGACACATAGTTCTGCTCGTTGCCGTAAGCCGGGTTCAGGGTGTGGCGGAACTTGTAGTCGTCGGTGAAATAGCCCGAATTTAGTCCCTGAGCCATGACATTGCACGCCAGTGTTGCCAGCGATGCTGCCAATATATATTTATTGAAACTTTTCATAGTGTTGTCTTGGTTTTATTCTTTATCGTCGTCTGTGTTTACAATGATTCGTCCCACGAGCTTCACCTTTATGTTGTTGGCTCTGAGAGTCTGGTTGTATGCGTTGATTGTCTTGCCCACAATGACCTTGTCATCGCCGTTGGCAGCAGCTACAACGCGGTAGGTAATGCCATCAACCTCCTTGAGAGCACCCTTCTGGGCCTCGGTGAGGCGTATGGTTACAGGTGTGGATACAGCCGTAACGCCATCCTCGGAAGCCTTGATTGTGTTGGAGACCTCAACATTGATTCTCTCGTGAGGGATGATGTTGCCGTTCACATCCACTGCCCATGCAGACAGCTGGAGGAATGCCGGAACCTTGTTCTCAATGTCGGTGGTGAGCATCAGCGCGGCACCGTCCATGAGTTCGAAGTCGTTTATGTCGTCGTTCCAGCCGTCGAGAGTATCATTATACACTATGCGTGCGCCCTCGTCGAAAGCGAGCGGTGCCGAGATGGAGTATTCGGGAGTGATGGTGTAGCGTTTGCCCAGTTCCATTGTGCTCTCGCGTGTGGCGTCGGCACGGGAATTTGCCTCAAAGCGCACGGTTCTCGGGATGCGCTCTATCACATCAGAGAGGTTGGGAACCGTCACGACCTGATGGTAAAGCGAAGCATCAACGCCTTCTGCATACTTGCAGATGGCCACCTTGGTGACGCCGTTGGGATTGATACGGAACTCGGGAACAGCCACGCTGTTGATGAGCGTGCCGTGCTCGTCCTCGGCATAAAGCGTACCTGAGATGTAGCCGGCAATGTCAATGTCGCTGTTTATCTTGACATTGATAAGCGGATTGTAGAGGTTCACCTTCACATCGCCGTCGGTGAGGAAGTCGGGAATATCGGTGATATCCACCTTACCGAGCTCGCTGAGTTCGATGTCCGGGTCGAATTTACCCGTTGCCTCGTGTACGGTGATTGCTCCCATTGTCATGTTGGAAGACACATAGAGGTCGGACGAAGAAGCGTAAGCCTCATCTATTTCATCGAATGTCACACCCATAAGTGCCACTCCGTTGAGGTCCACCCGGCCGTCCTTGCCGTCCTTGCCGGGCTTGTGTACGAGACTGTTCTCTGCCGTAGCCGGCTCTCTGAAGTTCATGGCTTCGAGCACAGCATGAAGCTGTATCTTCGCCGAACTGTTTATGTTGTGGAACACCACCTTACCCGTTGCTGCATCATAATCGGGCTGTTTGGGCGAGCACTGCTTGATGGCGAGCTTCATGTACGACGGGACGGTGAGGGTGAGAGTCTTGAACACCGGCACCGCACGCTTGAGGTTGGGGCTTACATTCACATCGATTGTGATGTCGGAAGATGTCTTTGCTTCCTTGATCTCCTTGATGTCGCCGGAAGCGTCGCCCGTGTAATGGAATTCCACGGTCTTGCCTTCAGCCGAGACCTCGGCAATGGAGCTGACACGGTGTTTGCCACGAGCCGCAATGGGAGCCACTGCCGGCAGTGCCACGGTCACCTTGAAGTTGTTGTTTATTGTCGCCTTCTGCACCACCACCTTATTAATCTTCGGGTGCGAAGGGTCGGCATTGTCGCCGTCCTTGTTGAACATGTAGTCGCCGTTTTCGGCAATCGACACGAAGTCGCTGTTGTTCAGGTTAAGCACGTCGTCGAGCATGATGTTCTCGGTGTCGCATACGGGCAACTCCAATCCATCACTTCCCACGCCAATTGTGGTATCGACATTTGACAAATCGTAATCGCTGTCAGTGCATCCAGATCCCACGGTAAGGAAACCGAGCGCAAGCATGCACGCGATAAGCTTAGAGCTGTTGATGTCTTTTTTCATAAAGAGTTAAAATTTCGGTTTTTTGATGTTTAAGCTGTTTAGTTCCGTTTTTTCAAAAAGGCACAAGTATAAAATGCAATCTTGTTTTTAACGCAACATTGTTTTTCTTTTGCAAATATATGATTTATTTTCATACATTGCAAGGATTCTGTTAAATTTATTTTCACAAAATCATATTTTTTTTAATTTTTCCACTTTGCAGTGCGCACACAGCGATGAGGAATTAGGAATTAGGAGTTACGAATTAGGAGTTACGAATTATACTCGAAAAGCACATTGCCGATTTAATGCGCTCGGGGTGTGCCGAAGGTACACCTCTATGCGAAACCCACTGCAAGCCGCGGAGCGGCGCAGCTGTGGGTATAACTGTATGAGAGGAAAATGTTCCGCGAAGCGGGACTTACACATCCTGATGACCGCCAATGGCATAAGTCCCCCTTCGGGGAACCGCCCCTTGCATCCTTGCCCACCCA
>ERZ857629.2239-NODE-2239-length-18698-cov-2.939334_pt1 | contig 18698 bp, 19 predicted proteins | sample MGYA00519700_ERZ857629 | MGnify/ENA primary metagenome ERZ857629 (study PRJEB31778, sample SAMEA3449351) | human gut metagenome | biome: human gut; feature: human-associated habitat; material: faeces | place: United Kingdom | collected 2010/2012 ...
CCATCTGGATTATCATTGCCGCCGGAGCCGGCGGTTATCTCTACGGTAAATATCTGAAATAAAAGCTATGATATTCTTACAGCTGTTTTGGACATTCTTCAAGATCGGCCTCTTTGGCTTTGGAGGCGGATACGGCATGCTCTCCCTCATTCAGATGGAGACCGTGCGCAACCATGCTTGGCTGAGCTCGGCCGAGTTTACCAACATCGTGGCCATCTCGCAGATGACCCCGGGCCCCATTGGCATCAATTCGGCCACTTATTGCGGCTACACGGCGGTGCACAACGCAGGCTTCGACGGCTTCCTGGCCATATTAGGGTCGCTCACGGCCACCACGGCCCTGGTGCTCCCTTCGTTCATCTTGATGATTCTCATCAGTAAGATGTTTATGAAATACATGAAGACCCGCGCCGTGCAAGACGTCTTCACGGGCCTCCGCCCGGCCGTTGTGGGCTTGTTGGCCGCCGCCACCCTGCTGCTTTGCAATGGCGAAAACTTCTCCACGCCCGACAATCCCTGGCGCTTCTCCATCAGCATAGCGCTCTTCGTCGCTACGTTTGTGGGCACCAAATGGGTGAAGATCAATCCCATCCGAATGATATGCTACGCCGCCCTGGCGGGCCTGCTGTTGCTCTATTGATACCCTATAGGGCATCCTTCCCTGAAAAAGGCAACAATCGGTTCAATACACACACAATCTTTTTAATCCTACAATCTACCATGCAAGTATCCAATACCGTAAAGGGATTTGCCAACCGTTGGGTGTCGGCCACTTCGTTCGGACTGATCCCGCTCTTCTCCATCCCTGTGATGGCCACCGGTATGCATCTGTCGTCCATGATGGTCTACCGCTTCGCCTTCGGCTGTTTGGGCATTCTGGCCGTGCTGCTCTGGAAGCGCGTCGACATGAAGCTGTCGCTCATCGAGTTTGGCGAGATCTGCCTGTTGGCGTTGTTCTACGACACCGAGGCGCTGCTCATGATCCTGGGTTACAACTATATTCCCAGTGGCGTGGCCACAACCCTTGTGTTCTCCTATCCCATTTGGACGGAGTTGCTCATGCTTATATTCTTCCATGAGCGATTCTCGTTGGGTACCCTGGGAGCCATGACGCTCGCCATTATGGGTGTGGCGTGCATGTCGAACATGGGTGGCGACGGAAGCATCCATCCCCTGGGCGTCGTCATTGAGATGGCGGCCGGCTTCTCCTACGCCCTCTACATGGTGTCGATGCCCCACATGCGGGTGCGTCACATGGGCAGTTTGAAACTGACGTTCTACGTGTTCCTCATCGGCGCGCTGTTCTTCGTCATTCTCTCTTTCTTCTTCTTCGACGGCATACGCGCTGTGGATAGCACCGACGTGTTTGTCAACCTCGCCCTCCTGGGCATCGTGTCGACGGCGCTGAGCAATGTGATGCTCATTCCCGCCATTAAGCAGATTGGCGCCACCATGACCGCCATCCTGGGAGCGTTTGAGCCCCTGACGGCCATGATCATCTCCATATTGGTGTTTGGCGACACCCTGACGCCCGGCATTTGCGTCGGCTTTGTGTTTATCATCAGCGCCGTGCTCCTCCTCATTTTCCTAAAGATGAAACGCCATGAGGCATAATCGTCTGTTGGGGGTGCTCGTTTGCGCCTTTCTACCACTGTTTGCATTTGCGCAACAACGGAAGCCTCGCCCCATCACCTTCGACACCGACACTCCGTTTGTCCACGATCCGGTGATGGCCTATGAGGATGGTGTTTACTATGCGTTCTACACTGGCTGGAACATCGGGTGCATGACCTCGACCGACCGACGCACGTGGAGCGTGAAGCGCGACGGCCTGCTCAAGAGTATTCCCGCATGGACACACGATAGTGTTCCGGGATTTGAGCGCCATGTGTGGGCGCCCGACGTCATTCGGTGGCGCAACCGTTGGTGGATGGCCTATAGCTGTTCCACCTTCGGAAAGAACACCTCGGCCATTGGATTGCTCTCGGCCTCGACATTGGCCTCGGTCGATTGGCAAGACGAGGGATGCCTTGTGGCCAGTAAGGGGCGGCGCGACAACTGGAACGCCATCGACCCGGCCTTCGTCGTAGACCGCAACGACAGTCTGTGGATGGCGTGGGGATCGTTCTGGGACGGCATTCAGATGGCCCCGTTAGGCATGTGCGACGGAAGACTGCAACTGGCCGGATACCCGCGTACCATTGCCCGGCGCTATTATCGAAACGCACCCGAGGAACTGGAGAATCCTACGTCGAGGTATGCTGGGGTGAACGCCATTGAGGCGCCTTTCATCCTCCACCATGATGGCTATTACTATCTTTTCGTTAGTTGGGACTATTGTTGCCGGGGAGAAAAGAGCACCTACCGCGTTGTGGTGGGACGGAGCAAGGAGGTCTACGGACCTTATGTTGACCGTGAAGGACGCCCGATGTATGCGGGGGGAGGCACGCCCGTCATTGCCGGCGATGGCACGAATTTCGAGGCGGCCGGCCATTGTGCAGCCTATCATTTTCCCGACGGCGACACCTTTGTCTGCCACGGTTACAGCATACCACTGCATGGACAGAGCATCCTTGTGCAACGCCGCATGGTGTGGGAGGACGGATGGCCCAAGCTCAGGTAGCCGAAACCCCATCTGATCATCGGCCTAAGAATGGCAAAAACAAACCTATTGCACTTGCGATGAAGCATTTTTTATACTAACAATCTACAAAAACAATGAACAGAAAACAATTGCTGACAGTGGCGATGGCGTTGGCAACAATGGGCGTCAACGCGCAAACCAACAACGCACCGACCATGGGGTGGAGCTCGTGGAACACCTATCGTGTGAACATCAGCGACAGTCTCATCCGTCATCAGGCCGACTGCATGGTGAAGACGGGGCTGAAGGACGCTGGCTACAAGTATATCAACATCGACGATGGCTTCCAAGGAGGTCGTGGAGCCGATGGCAAATTGAAAATCAACCCACACCGATTCCCCTTTGGCCTCAAGCCTGTGGCCGACTATATCCACTCCTTGGGACTGAAGGCGGGCATCTACTCAGATGCCGGTCGCAACACTTGCGGCAACTATTACGACAAGGATACGCTCGCCGTGAGGGTCGGCATGTACGAACACGACGACGTCGACGCACGCTTCTATTTCAAGGATATGGGATTCGATTTTATCAAAATAGACTACTGTGGAGGCGACGCCAAGCAAAACGCCGACCGTCTTCAGCTCGACGAGGAAACCCGATACACCGCCATCAGAAAGGCCATTGACGCAACTGGGCGCACCGATGTGCGCATGAACGTGTGCCGATGGAACTACCCTGGCACATGGGTGAGTGGCGTGGCCGACTCATGGCGTACCACGGTTGATATCTACGATGGGTGGAAATCGGTGGCGGGCATCCTGCGCGAGAACCTTTATCTCTCGGCCTACAGCAGCGACGGCCATTACAACGACATGGATATGCTGGAGGTGGGACGCTCGATGACCCAAGAGGAGGATAAGACCCATTTCGGCATGTGGTGTGTCATGGAGAGTCCGTTGCTCATCGGTTGCGACCTGGGATCCATCAAGCCGCAGACGCTCGCCTTGCTGAAGAATCCTGAACTGCTGGCGCTCTCGCAAGACGCGCCCCACCAGCAAGCCTATCCCGTGGCCCTGTCGAATGGCGTTTACATCCTGGTGAAAGACGTCAACACATTGCACGGCTTGCAGCGTGCCGTGGCTTTCTACAATCCTTCTGCCCAAGCGGCAGAGGCAACCTTGTCGTTCCGCGATGTCGATTTGGCGGGAACCATTGCCGTGCGCGATGTGTTTGAGCGCAAGGATGAGGCTGCACGCACCGATGGTCAGATGCAGGTGAGCGTGCCTGGACATGGCTGCCGCATCTATCTTCTTACCGCCACGAAGCGCTTGGAGCGCCAACGCTATGAGGCGGAGACGGCTTACATCTCCGACTATCAGGAGCTTTGGAACAACCAAGCGAGGAAAACCGGTATCTATGAGTACGACGATCGTTGCTCGGCTGGCATGAAGGCTACATGGCTGGGCTGCTCGGCCCAAAACGATTTGCAGTGGAAACATGTCTACGTGAATAAGGCTGGAAAGCGCACGCTCTCTTTCAAGTGTCTCTCGCCCGACAAGCGCCAGTTTACGCTTAGTGTCAACGGAACCGATGTGAAGACGCTTACCGTCGACGGAAACGCCACTGTCAGCCTAAAGGTGAAGCTCCAAAAGGGCGACAACATCGTGCGTCTGTACAACGAACAGACCTGGATGCCCGATGTCGACTGCATGACCGTGAAGTAGCGTTTTTACTCGCAAAAGATGGGAATTGTTATAAAAATACGGTGAAAGCGGTTAAAAATAGCTAAACATTTGAAACATTTGGTGGCCAACAACCGTCTAACTTGTAACTTTGCATCATGCAAGGCGTTAACTAACAAGCTGCAAGAGAGTCTGTAAGAAGGCACTCACCAACAACTCGTTATAGTAAACATCCTAAAAAAAAACGATATGAAAAAGAACATGATTGTACTGGCTGCGCTCGCCGCAACGATGCTCGTTACGAGTTGCGCCAGCAAGAAAGACCTTGAAAATTGTCAGAATCAGAACAAGGAACTGACCACCAACTATCAGGATACCAAGGAGCGTCTGGCCGCCTCACAGGCCCGCGTGAGCTCTCTTGAGGATCAGTTGGCTCAGCAGAAGAAGGACTATGCCGCTCTGCAGAAGAGTCTCGACAAGAGTCTCTCCAACACAAGCGACAACAACGTAAACATCTCTAAGCTCGTCGATCAGATCAATGAGTCGAACCTATACATCCGTCACCTCGTGGAGGTGAAGAGTAAGAGCGACTCGCTCAACATGGTGCTGACCAACAATCTCACTCGTTCGCTCTCGAAAGAGGAGATGAAGGAGGTCGACGTGCAGGTGCTCAAGGGTGTGGTTTACATCTCGTTGGCCGACAATATGCTCTATAAGAGTGGTAGCTATGAGATCAACGACCGCGCTCAGGAGACGCTCTCGAAGATCGCTAAGATCATCATGGACTACAAGGACTACGACGTGCTGATTGAGGGTAACACCGATAATGTGCCTATCAACACCGAGGCCGCTACGATGAAGAACATCCGCAACAACTGGGATCTCTCAGCTCTTCGCGCTTCATCAGTGGTGCAGTATCTCATCAACCACTTCGGTGTGGAGCCCAAGCGCCTGACTGCTGGTGGCCGTGGTGAGTTCAATCCCGTTGCCTCGAACGACACAGAGGTGGGCAAGCAGCGCAACCGCCGCACACAGATCATCATCACGCCGAAGCTCGACCAGTTCATGGATCTGATCGATAAGGCTCCTGAGGAGTAATCATTACTCATAAAAAATACGACGGGCATGAAGGCCAGCAATTGGCTTTCATGCCCGTCGTGCGTTTGTGGGTAACCCGATGGGCGCACATCCATTGCGCCAACTGGCTCGGGGCCTACTATAACTTTACCGCCAATGATACGCAGTTGCCGTCGAATCCCACTTGGTAGCGACTCTTCTTGCCCGTAATCTTGTCGCCGAGCCAATAGCCAAGCCATGTGCCACCCACACCGATGGCAGCGCCCGCCACCACGTCGTGCCACTCGTGGCGGTTGCGCACGAGGCGGTCGACGGCCACTCCCGTGGCTACGGCATAGCCTCCCACGCTGATCCAAGGCGACACGTGGCGAAACTCCTTGTCGAGAATGGCGGCTCCCGCAAACGCTACGGTGGCGTGCCCCGATGGGAATGCGCGGTTGTCGGTGCCATCAGGACGTCGCTCGTGGATGGCGTGTTTCAACGCCCACGTGGTGCCGCACGACAGCACATAGCTCGTTGCCGTGTTTATAGCCAACCGTTTCCAGGAGCTCGCACTCTCCACACCGCAGGCCTTCAGGGCGTAAGCCGAGGCGACGGGCACAAAGCGCAACCAGTCGTCGGGGCCGTCGCCATGATAGGGCTTCTGGGCCATGGCGGCCGGAGTGGTTAGCAACAGGAGTAGGAAAATTAGAAAATGACGCATAAAGTCAATAAAAAAGGAGGGAAGCGCTCTACAGCTTCCCTTGTTCACGATATGAATAATAACTGCCGTCGGTTACGATCACGTGGTCGAGAAAGTAAATGCGCATGATGTCGCACGCCTTTCGGATGCGCTCGGTGAGCTGGTCGTCTTGACGCGACGGATGGGTGTTGCCGCTGGGATGGTTGTGGCAGGGGGTTGAGGATGGCTTCGCGCATAATGACGCGAATGTCGACGGCCGTCTCCGTGATGCCCCCGTGGCTGATGCGCACCTCGCGGATGAGTTTGAAGTGCTGGTTCATCAGTAAGATGTGGAACTCCTCAACGTCGAGGTCCTGCATCTTGGGATGCATGAGGTTGTAGATGGCCGTTGCCGATCCCAGGTCGGTGCGCTCCTCGGCTTTCTCACGGGCTCGCCGCTTGCCCAGTTCGCAGGCGGCGAGTATGGTGATGGCTTTGGCCGGCCCGATGCCCTTGAAGGCTTCCAGGTCGCGGATGGTCATCTTTCCCAGTGTGTTGAGATTGTTGTGGCAGGAGGCCAGCACGTTCTTCATCAGGTCGACGGCACTCACCTGTGGCGTGCCCGACCCGATGAGGATGGCCAGCAACTCTGCGTTGGAGAGCGCCTCGGCGCCCAAGCGCTCCAACCGTTCGCGCGGACGGTCTTCCTCAGCCCAGTCGGTGATGGTTAGTTTGGTCGTGTCTTCGTATGGCATAAGATCCAGTCGCTTACGCTTATTTGTAGAAATTGCGCTTGTAAGCCTCAAATTCGTCCTTGCCCAGGACGCAGCGGCGCCACCAAGCCTTGATGAATCCGCAGCCGTATCCCATGAGTTGGGTGAAGGCGGCGCGAACCGAGAGTGTGGCTACCCATAGGTTGCCCGTCTGGCAGTTGGCATCGAGGAAGATGACGGCAGCGTAGAAAGCAAGCATGGCCAACGACAATGCGCTGATAGCCAACGGCAGGGCTTGCTCCATGCCATAGCCCATCTGGAACATCACAAATGCCCCAACGAGGCCTCCGAGGAACATCAACGTAAGCAGGATGACGCCTACGGTGAACACGGCGGGCAACAGATGGACCAGTTTCAGCGAGTCGGGGTATTTCTTATAGAGGTTGATGCGTGCGATGCCGCTGTTGAACACTTGACGCCAGAACTTACGGAAGTCGGTGCGGCGCTTGTGGTAAACCCATGCGTCGGGGAACAGGCGCGTCTTGAATCCCGACTTGATGATGCGAATGGAGAAGTCGATGTCTTCACCGAAACGCATCTTCGAGAAGCCGTTGAGCTTGTTGTAGACCTCTCGACGGATGCCCATGTTGAACGAGCGGGGATAGAACTTGTCGAGCTTTTTCTTTCCGCCGCGAATGCCGCCTGTGGTGAAGAACGACGTCATGGAATAGGAAATGGCCTTCTGCACGGGAGTGAACGTGTCGGCCGCGCGGTCGGGGCCGCCAAAGGCGTCGCAGGGCTCGCGTCGCAACTCATCGTCGACGGCCTGCAAGTAACCTTCGGGAAGCACCACGTCGGAGTCGAGAATAAGCACATAGTCGCCTGTGGCGCGCTCCACACCATAGTTGCGGCTCTGTCCGGGACCGCTGTTCTCCTTCATGAAATAGCGCAGCGGCAACTGGCTGGCGTAGCGGTAACACACGTCGCGGCAGGGCGTTTGCGATCCGTCTTCCACAATGATGACCTCAAAGTCCTTCAGCTTTTGGTGTAAAAGACTGCCGAGCAGTTCGTCGACTTCGTCGGGACGGTTGAAAACGGGGATGATCAGACTGTATTTCATAGGTGGGGGATTGAATGTGAAAAGGTCAATGTCGAGATAACCACAAACAGCTATTTGGAATAAAAAAAGGCAAGAAGGTTATGGCCACGGCTAAGCCCCGGCACATGCAACCTTCTTACCTTTCGCTGTTATCTCAGTGAGTGTGATTACTTCTTCTCAGTAACACGGCCGACATAGCTGCCGTCCTCAGTGTTGATGGTGATAACGTCGCCCTCGTCGATGAACAGGGGCACGCGCACCTCAGCACCTGTCTCCAGTGTGGCAGGCTTGGTGGCGTTGGTAGCGGTGTTGCCCTTTACGCCCGGCTCAGAGTGGGTCACCATGAGGTTGGTCTTAAGAGGCATCTCGGCTGAGAGGATAGAGCCGTCGTCGGCAGAGATCTGCACGTCAACGATATCGCCTTCCTTCATATACTCGCCACCGGTGATGAGGTCGCGGCTGATGGGGAATTGCTCGAAAGTCTCCTGGTTCATGAAGATGCAACCTGTGGGATCCTCGTAAAGATACTGGTATGAACGGTGCTCCACGCGCACGTCGTCGAGCTTGAAACCAACCTGGAATGTACGGTCGAGCACGCGGCCATCAGCCACGTTCTTCAGCTTGGTGTTCATAACGGTGTTACCCTTACCCGGCTTGCGGTGCTCAAACCAGATGCACTTCCAGATACCGCCATCCATGCGGATGCAGGTTCCCTTTTTAATTTCCTGTGAGTTAATCATGTTCGTCTATCTATGATATTGTTATTGTTATCGAATTGACGGGTGCAAAGTTACTACATTTTTATAGAAATCGCATAGAAAGACGGCGAAAAAACGCTTATTTCTTTGTCATTTAAAAAATAATGAGTAATTTTGCAGCCCAAAAGGAATGCTTTGCCCGTTCCTTGTCATCTCATGTATCATAAACAATTAAAATAACAACAAAATGAAAAGAACATTCCAGCCCCACAATCGTCGTCGTGTGAACAAGCATGGCTTCCGTGAGAGAATGGCCACCAAGAATGGTCGTCGTGTGCTGGCTTCTCGCCGCGCTCATGGCCGCAAGAAGCTGACCGTTTCCGACGAGAACCACGGCAAGTAATCGCTGGATCACATCCCGCGAGACGATAAAAAGCAGCATGAAACATTGTGTTTCATTCTGCTTTTTGCGTTGGGACGGGTGGTGAGAATGGGCGTGGTCTTCGCACCGTAAGCCACAATATTACATTGTTTTTTGGTAAACGCGCACGTAATCCACATAATACCGTAGGGGGAACTGGCTGTCGTCGGGCACGCCTCCGTTCTCGCCAATGGCCAGGTTGAGCAGGATGTAGTCGCCAAATGCTTCGATGTTGTTGCTGAATGGGTTCTCGTGGTTGCCGTCCACGCCTCCGTTGCGCGTTTTCGAAAGGTCGGTGACGTTGAGCAACTCGTCGTCGAGATAGAGGCGGATAAACTGCTCGTCCCAGTCCATACGCCACACATGGAATTTCTCAGTCCACTGGGCGTCGCGGTGGGTGAAATGCTCAAATGGCGTCACTACGGAGTTCCACACAGGGGTGAACGCCCTGTTAGATCCCCAACAGGTGTTGGCGAGTATCGACGGCTTGCCGTCCTTGATGTAGTATTCCATCATGTCGATCTCGCCATTCTCCGGCCAGCTCCATTGGTTGCCCAGCAACCAGATGGCTGGCCACGAGCCTGAGGCCGTGGGAATCTTGGCTCTCACCTCGAAGCGCCCATAGCGAAACACGTGGCTTTTGCGTGTGGTGAGGCTCGATGAGGTGTAGTGCGCCTCGCGCCTTGAGCGTGTCCAGTGGGAGTCGCCCTCACGATAGTGGGGATTGGGCACCGTTTCCTTGCGCCCCTCGATGACGAGCAGACCGTCTTTCACCGTGGCGTTGTCCTCTTGATACCACTGCAATTCGTTGTTCCTTACAAAGCCCTGTTCGAAGCTCCAGTCGTCGGAGGGCTTTCCGTCGCGGTCGAACTCATCGTGCCAAACCAGTTGGTAGCCGTTGTATTGCTTCACTTCCGTTTGTGGATGATAGTCGATGGAATCGTTCGCCTGTAGGGGCGAAGCTGCCAAGACGGCGCATGCCGCCAAGACAAATGTTTGTATCTTCATAATTTGTGCTGATGTGTTATATTTGCAAAAGTACAAAAAATAACGTCGTCGCCACTTCCTACGCACCGCGTTAGGATAGTTAATTCATGCTAAATTTATGTTTCGCTTGGATGAAAAGCTAATGATTATTTGGGAAATTGGCCGATAAGCCGTATTTTTGTGAACAAAACATCATTTACGAAAACCTTATAGTTGTGAAAAAGCTTCTACTGTTCCTTTGGGCGGTCATACCCTTCCTCAGCCTTCATGCGGAGGATGCCGACTCGCTCTACGCCAAAGACATGTTGCCCATTGGCACCATGGCGCCCGAGATGGTCATCGACTCGGTCAATAATGTCACCCTTGAGTCGCTTCGCGGTCGATATGTGGTGTTGCATTTCTGGGCCACATGGTGCCCCGATTGCCGCCGCGATATGCCCGAACTGAATGATCTCTCGTATGTTTACAATTCCGACAGCATCGTGTTCATCCACGTGTCTTACGACACCAACAAGGAGGCTTGGCAGAAATACATCGGTGAGAACAAGATGTTTGGCATGCAGCTCACTGAGTTGAAGAAGATGCGCGAGGCCCGTAGTTCCAGCATGTTCAAGATCAATTGGATTCCCGCCTATTACGTCATCAATACTGAAGGCCGCATCATTGAGCGCACGGTCGACGTGAAAAAACTGGCCAGGCGCTTGACCTTGCTCGACAAGTCGCGTGTGCGCATTCCCCGCAGCAAGATGTCGAAGAACCCTGAGTATAAGGGCGGTGAGACCATGTTGCGCTATTATCTCGCCAAGAGCATCAAGTATCCGCGCGTGGCAAGCAACTACGGTTTGGAGGGACAGACGCTCGTGAAGTTTATGGTGGAAGCCGACGGAACCATCTCCAACGCTCGCGTCACGGAGAACAAGATTACCGTAGACGACAAGTTGCCCTACCAAAAGCTCCGTGGCGACGCTCGCCAGCGTGTTCGCCAAGAGGCGCTCGACGCCTTTGCCGAGGAGGCTTTGCGCGTCATCAACGCCATGCCCCAGTGGAATCCGGGCAAGCGCTACGGCATGCCCATCAAAGTGGAATATGAGCTTCCCATCAATTTCCGACTGCAATACAACAGCGACGATGTGTGGTCGGGCCATTCATAAGGAGGCAACATGTCAATGATTCATCTGAATGACATCAACAAAACCTATTTCGGCGCTCAGCCCCTGCATGTGCTCAAGGGGGTGAGCCTCGATATAGAGGAGGGTGAGTTGGTGTCTATCATGGGTGCGTCGGGGTCGGGCAAGTCGACCCTGCTCAACATTCTCGGCATCCTCGACAACTATGACAGCGGCGAGTATCTGCTCGATGGAACGCTCATCAAGGATCTTAGCGAGACCCGCGCCGCCGAGTATCGCAACCACATGATAGGCTTCATCTTCCAGAGTTTTAATCTCATCGGATTCAAGACGGCAGTGGAGAACGTAGAATTGCCCCTGCTTTACCAAGGGGTTAGCCGTCGCAAGCGCCACCGCATGGCCATGGATTACCTCGACCGACTGGGTCTTGGCCCTTGGGCCTCACACTATCCCAATGAGATGTCGGGTGGACAGAAGCAGCGTGTGGCCATCGCACGCGCCCTCATTACCGACCCCAAGATCATCCTTGCCGACGAGCCTACGGGTGCCCTCGACTCGAAGACCAGTCTGGAGGTGATGGAATTGTTGAAGAAGCTCAACCGCGACGAGCATAAGACCATTGTTGTGGTGACCCACGAGAGTGGTGTGGCCAACGAAACCGACAAGATTATCCACATTAAGGATGGCCTTATCGGAAGCATCGAGGACAACCACTTGCACAAAGCGAGCGTTTTTGGAGGCGGCACCATCATGAAATAAGATGGCGGCGCCCATGCGCTATATGATATAAGGAGAAAAGCCATGTTCGATATCATTCAGGAAATCTACGCCACGATACGCCGCAACAAGCTGCGCACTGCGCTCACGGGATTTGCCGTGGCGTGGGGTATCTATATGATTATCGTGCTGCTGGGAGCGGGCAATGGACTTATCAACGGCGTGACGAACAATATGGGCGACTTCCTCGCCAACTCGATGTCGGTGTTTGGAGGAACCACCTCGAAACCTTACAATGGCTTGAAGGAAGGACGCGACATTACCCTCGACGACGGCGACATCGGCACCACACGCCAGCGTTTCAGCGAGAATGTGGAAACGGTGGGTGCGGAAATGCAGCAAGCGGGAGCCACCATCACCATGGGCGACAACTACGTCAGCTCCTCTCTTTGTGGCGTTTATCCCAATGAGGCAACCATCAACAAGTTGCACATGTTGGCCGGGCGATTCATCAACGATATCGACCTTGAGCAGCAGCGCAAGGTGCTGGTGATAAGCGATGAGCAGGCCAAAGAGCTCATTGCGGGCGATGGAACGGCGCTTGTGGGCAAGGTGGTCAAGGTCGACAACTTCGCTTTCCGCGTGGTGGGCGTCATGAAGCGCGACGGGAGCACCATGGGAACCGACGCGTACACGTCGTTTACCACCCTGAGAACCATGTACGGCCGAGGCAACAAGGCCGACCGCATCCTGTTCTCGTTTCGTGGACTGACAAGCGAGCAGGCCAACACGGAGTTTGAAACACAATACAAGGCAGCCATCAACCGCAACCATGGCGCGTCGCCCGACGATGAGGAGGCCGTCTGGGTGTGGAACCGCTTCACGGAAAACCTGCAAATGAACATGGGCATGTCGATGATCAGGCTGGCCCTTTGGATCATTGGCATCTTCACATTGCTCTCGGGCGTTGTTGGCGTAAGCAACATCATGCTCATCTCTGTCAAAGAACGCACACGCGAGTTTGGCATTCGCAAGGCCATCGGCGCCAAGCCGGCAAGCATCCTGCGGCTCATTGTCGTAGAGAGCGTTATCATCACCACCTTCTTCGGTTATGTGGGCATGTTGCTCGGCATAGCCACCACCCAATACATGGACGCCACGCTAGGCCACGAGGTCACCGACCTGGGCTTTGCTAAAATCACCACTTTCCTCAATCCAACCGTTGGAATCGACGTGTGTGTCGAGGCCACATTGCTCATGGTGGTGGCAGGCACGATAGCTGGTTTGTTCCCTGCCATTCGTGCGGCGCGCACCCGACCCATTGAGGCTTTGCGGGCTGAATGACGCCCCTTAGCCACACTCCGCATTACTGTCAACCCTATAAAATAAGGTATACCGTGACATTCGACATAGACCGATACCGCGAGATTCTCGACACCATCACTCGCAACAAGGCACGTTCGCTGCTTACCGGCTTCGGCGTGTTTTGGGGAATCTTCATGCTTGTTACGCTCATCGGAGGCGGACAAGGCCTGAAGGAGAGTCTGTCGACCAACTTCGAAGGATTCGCCACCAACACGGTCGTCATCTATCCGCAAGCCACCACCAAGCCTTACCACGGTTTTCGCAAGGGGCGTACGTGGGGAATGACCTTCCGCGACACGGAGCGGCTGAGGTCGCAGATTCCCCAGCTCGACGTTATCAGTCCCATGCTTTCCCATTGGGGAGGCTCGGCCACTTATAAAGACAAGAAAGCCAGTTGCTCGTTCAAGGGTGTTATGCCCAATTATGCGCAGGTGGAGACGCCCAAGCTAAGCTATGGACGGTTCATCAATGAGATGGACATTGCCGAGGGACGGCGTGTGTGCATCATCGGAAAGCGCGTCTATAAGAGTTTCTTTCCGGGTGGAGGCGACCCTTGTGGACAACGCATACAGGTAGATTCGGCGTTCTACCAGGTCGTGGGAGTCGATTATTCGTCGGGCTCCATGACTATCAACGGCAGCGCGGAACAGGCCATTGTGGTTCCGCTGACGCTCATGCAGCAAGCTTATAACCGCGGCGACAGCATCGATTTGCTGTGTATGACGCTCAAGCCCGGCTATCGGGTGACCGATATGCAAGACCGCATCAGGATGGTGTTGGCCAAGGCTCACGATGTGGATCCTACGGATGAGAAATCCATTTTCCTCATCAACACCGAGGTGATGTACTCCATGCTCGACAGCCTCTTTAGCGGCGTGAACCTCCTGATATGGTTGGTGGGCATTGGTACGCTGCTCGCAGGTGCTATCGGTGTGAGCAACATCATGATGGTGACGGTGCGTGAGCGAACGACCGAGATTGGCATCCGCCGTGCCATTGGTGCCACCCCGCGCATGATTCTCTCGCAAATCATCTCGGAGAGCATCGCCCTGACCGTTGCCGCTGGCATGGCGGGCATTCTCTTTGGCATTGTGGTGCTCGAGATGATAGAGCTTGCCAACACCACCGGAGGCGTCGTCACCGCCCATTTCCAAGTGCGCTTCTGGACAGCGGTCGGCGCCTTGGCGCTGCTCACAGTCCTTGGCGTGATAGCCGGGTTGGCACCAGCCCTTCGCGCCATGAGCGTCAAACCCGTCGACGCCATGCGCGACGAATAGCTCCATCGATTCTTAGAAAACATAAAAAAACAACGCATCATAAGCAAACGGCCACCCTCCCCCAAAGTGGGAGGAGCCATAGCCTGAACAAACCATTATGAAGAAGTATTTCCAAATCGGCTTTGCCGTCGTCATCTTGTTGGTGTTCGTCGGCACGTTTGTTTTCCTTTGGCAGAAAAGCCAACCACAACCCGTGGAGTACGAGGAGTACACGGTCAAGACGACCGACATCTCCAAGACCACCATCATCACCGGTCGCATAGAACCGCGCAACGAGGTCAACGTGAAACCGCAGATATCGGGCATCATCTCCGCAATCTATAAGGAGGCGGGTGAGACCGTAACGGCCGGCGAGGTCATTGCCAAGGTGAAGGTCATCCCCGACGAGGGGCAGCTCAGTGCGGCCCAAGCCCGCATCCGCCTGGCCGGTATCAACGAGCACCAGGCGCGGGTCGACTATGAGCGCGAGAAGGCGCTCTACGACAAGGGCTTGGTCAGTGGCGACGAGTATGACCAGAAGCGCAAGGCATGGCGGCAAGCCACCGAGGAGGTGCGGGCTGCCAAGGACAACCTGGAGGTTGTGCGCGATGGCGTATCGAAGGAGAACGCCGGCAACTCGTCGACGCTCATCCGCTCCACCATCAGTGGTCTCATCCTTGATGTGCCTGTGAAGGTGGGCAACACCGTCATCCTCTCTAATACGTTCAACGATGGTACGACCATCGCCACCGTGGCCAACATGGCCGACCTTGTTTTCCGAGGCAATGTCGACGAGACCGAGGTGGGACGCTTGGTGACGGGCATGCCCATGAAGATAACGATCGGCGCCATGCAGGATGAGCGTCTGCAGGCTTCGCTGGAGTATATTTCGCCCAAGGCCACCCAGAACAACGGCGCCAACCAGTTTGAAATCAAGGCGGCCGTGCATGTGAGCGCTGCCAATAAGATTCGTTCGGGCTACAGCGCCAATGCAGAGATCGTGTTGGCTGAGGCCAAGCAGGCGTTGACCGTTCCCGAGAGTGCCATCACCTTCGAGGGCACAAGCACCTTTGTCAATGTGGTCAAGGAGAAGGACGGACAGAAGACCTATGAGAAGCGCCGCGTGACCACTGGCTTGAGCGACGGCATTAACATTCAGGTGACGAGTGGCCTGAAGAAGGGCGAACGCGTGAGGGGTCCGAAGAAGGTGAACGACGACACCAATGATGAGTAATTCCAAAGTAGCTATGGTCAAAGCTTTGTTTTTCGATATTGATGGCACACTTGTCAGTTTCAACACCCATCGCATACCCAACAGTACGGTGGAAGCCCTGCGCCAGGCCAAGGCCAATGGTGTGAAGGTATACATCTCCACAGGGCGCCCGAAGCCGTTCATCAACAACCTCGGTCAAATAGCCGACCTTATCGACGGCTACATCACAACCACCGGAGCACTTTGCATCGTGGGTGATGAGGCGTTTAGCCGCTTTAGCATCGATCCCAACGACGCCAAGCGCGTGATGGATGCCTGCTATGAGTTGGGCAAGTCGTGTGTGGTGGTGGGCACGAAGCACATATCCCTCATCAACGACTCGGCTGAACTGACGCGCCTGTTTCGCGAGGGCCTGAACCTCGACTATGAGTTTGCGCCACTCGACGTTACGCTGAAAGAACCCCTGCTGCAACTGAGCCCGTTCTTCACCCATGAGGAGGAGGTGGCGCTGATGGGCCAACTGGTGTCGTGCGTCAGCTCACGCTGGCATCCCGCCTTCACCGACATCACCCACCGCGATGCCGACAAGGGCAAGGCTATGGTGGCCATGTGTCAGCATGAGGGCTTCGATGTGGCCGACACCATGGCCTTTGGCGATGGCGGAAACGACATTCCCATCATTCGGAAAGCGGGTATTGGAGTGGCCATGGGCAACGCCATCGACATGGTGAAGGCCGTTGCCGACCACGTCACCTCGTCGGTCGACGATGAGGGCGTGAGCAACGCCCTGCGCTTCTTCCATGTCATCTGAGGCGCCTCACGAGAGAAAAAACTATTTTTCTTCATTTCTTTACCAAAGAAAAGTGTTGAGTCTCAATTATTAGATGTACCTTTGCGTAGAAATTGGAGCCCGACAAACAATCTGCCCGTCAACCTACCATGCAGAGCGTCGTGGCCAACCTAATGGAAAGATCATTTGATAACCAAAAAGATAAGATTAAGGATTATGACACTTACAAAGTTAAAATTCTGGGCAGACATCCGCGACTACATTGGAATAGGTGTCGGCATGATATCCTATAGCATTGGATGGAATGTCTTCCTGTTGCCTAACAGCATTACCACAGGTGGTGTTCCGGGTATCTCTTCTGTCTTGTTCTGGGGTACAGGTTTCCCAGTGCAGTGGTCCTATTTTATTGTCAACGCCGCCTTGTTGCTCGCGGCGCTGAAAATCCTTGGCTTTAAGTTCTGCGTCAAGACCATTTACGGTGTGTTTGTGCTGACGTTTATCACTTCGCTGTTCCAAAAGTATGCCACGGGTACAGCTATGCTTCACGACCAGCCTTTCATGGCCGCCATCATAGGAGCCATCTTTACGGGTTCGGGAATCGGTTTGGGATTCGCCTCAAATGGATCGACGGGCGGAACCGATATTGTGGCCGCCATTGTCAATAAGTACCGCGACATCTCGCTCGGTCGAGTGGTGATGCTCTGCGATATTATCATCATCACATCATCGTATCTGGTGTTCAGAGACTGGGAGAAGGTTATCTACGGTTATGTGGTGCTCTGGGTGGCGAGCTTCTGTATCGACCAGGTGGTGGGCTCCATGCGCCGCAGCGTGCAGTTCTTCATTATCTCCGATAAGTATCAGGAGATAGCCAGCCGCATTGCTGTCTATCCCCACCGTGGCGCCACGGTTATCCAGGCTCGTGGCTTCTACACCAACCACGAGGTGAAGATGCTGTTTATCATGGCCAAGCGCCGCGAGAGCAAAATCATCTTCAGCATCATCAACGAGATCGATCCGCACGCGTTTGTCACCCAGACCAATGTCATCGGTGTCTACGGTGAGGGCTTCGATAAGTTCAAGGTGAGCGGCAGCCACCCTAAGGCCCAGCGCCTCACGCCTACTGAGCAGGCGGCTCTCAACAAGTAGTCGCTGTCACCCTTTCATTACTTTTTGTAAAATGTCAGAGTGGCTCGGCATCTGTTGGGCCACTCCTTAGATACCAAGAAGGGCTTGGTGCAACCATCCTACGGGTTGCGCCAAGCCCTTCGCCTTTGTGGACAATCCCTGCTTGCCCCCTGTTTGTCATGGAGTGGGTTGGTGGCAGGGGCGTTGTGCAGGGGCATTGAGCTCATTTGCCATCATGTGAATAGGGCGTTATGGCAACAAAAAAGCGCGACTCAGGCGAGTCGCGCTTTTTATGCAATTATCCCAAATGGGTCATTATGCTGGGTTGGCTTCAACCTCTTGCTCTTTCAGAATCTCATTGGCTCTGTCAAGGGCGAAGTTGATGTGGCTGCAGATGTTCTTCTCGCCCACGGAGTTGTAGAAGCCTGCCTTCTCAAGGGCGGCATGAACGCGTGGCACAACACCCGACAACACCACTTGGATGCCTTCGCTCTTGCTCATCTCGCAGAGGTTCGTGAGGTTGTGGATACCTGTCGAATCGACGAACGGTACCTTTCGCATGCGGATGATGCGCACCTTCGGACGGTCGCCAAACGTGGCCATAATTTCCTCAAAGCGGTTTCCTGCGCCGAAGAAGTAGGGGCCGTTAATCTCGTACACCTCAACGCCTTGCGGAATGGTGAGATGCTCAATGTTGCCCGTGGTGATGTCGCTCTCCTCGCTGATCTCGTCCATGATAACCTTCACCTCGGTGGTCTCCGACATACGTTTCATAAACAGCAAACATGCGATGATGAGGCCCACCTCGATGGCGATGGTGAGATCGAAGATGATGGTGAGGAAGAATGTGATGAGCAGCACCGACACGTCGCTCTTGGGGTTCTTCATCAGTGCGAGGAACGAGCGCCATCCACACATGCCATACGATACGATGACGAGCACGCCGGCGAGGCATGCCATGGGGATATACTTGGCCAAGGGCATGAAGAAAAGGAAGATGAGTGTGAGTGTTGCGGCGTGGATGATTCCTGCCACAGGTGTGCGGCCACCATTGTTGATGTTGGTCATGGTGCGGGCGATGGCGCCTGTGGCGGGTATGCCGCCGAAGATGGGCGAGGCGAGGTTGGCCACTCCCTGGGCGATCAGCTCAGTGTTGGAGTCGTGATGGTCGCCTATCACA
>ERZ857629.2241-NODE-2241-length-18685-cov-2.759420_pt1 | contig 18685 bp, 13 predicted proteins | sample MGYA00519700_ERZ857629 | MGnify/ENA primary metagenome ERZ857629 (study PRJEB31778, sample SAMEA3449351) | human gut metagenome | biome: human gut; feature: human-associated habitat; material: faeces | place: United Kingdom | collected 2010/2012 ...
AAGCTGCAATATACTTTGGCCGGACTTTCTTTTAGAGAATATCTTGAGTTCGGATTTGATATTCATGTACCTGTGGCGACATTAGATGATGTTCTACGTGGTGTGGTATACCTGCCTAATGAATATCGTCCCTTGTCTTATTTCCATCAATATCTTCGCGAGGGTTACTACCCCTTTTTTAAGGAGAAAGTTTATCTTGCACGCCTGAATGCTGTTATCAATACTACGCTTGAAACTGATATCCCCACATTCGCCAATTACAGTATTGCAACAGCTCAAAAGCTAAAGCAATTGATGTACATAATAGCGCAAAGTGTACCGTTCAAACCCAATATAACTAAGATAGCCAAAGATATTAATATAAGCCGTAATGAGTTGAACAATATATTCGCTTACCTTGAAAAGGCCGGTATGATTGGTCGTTTGCGTAGCGAAGTGCAAGGTATTAGCGGACTTGGCAAGACTGAAAAGGTTTATCTTGACAATACCAATATGGCTTATGCTCTTTCAGATACTACACCGGATACTGGTAACTTACGAGAAACATTCTTTTATGCTCTAACTCGTGTTACTCATACTCCGTTGTCATCACTCAGGTCTGATTTCACAATTGACAAATATACTTTTGAGGTTGGTGGCAAGAATAAAGGAAAGAAACAGATTAGTGGAATGCAAGATGCCTATATTGTGAAGGATGATATTGAAATTGCCGGACTGCATACGATTCCTCTCTGGACTTTTGGTATGATGTATTAGAAATGCTTACGGATTGATAGTCAGGTTTGGGTTGTTTGTCGGGAAGCGAGACAAAATAGAGGTAAAAATCGTATCTTTGCACCGAAAGATATACGGAATCTGAAATTTACCAAGGTGTTATATTATGAAGTATTGTGGTAATTGTGGGCATTGTAATGATGACAATGCAAAGTTCTGCGGAGGGTGTGGTAAAGCCTTTCAAATAACATCATCTTCGCAAAGTGACTCTAACTCATCTTGGGTGAACCATATTAATGATTATGTGGGTAATGACAAGCCTGCAGATCTAAATTGGAGAGTGTTATTCACGGATGTGTTCAAGAAACATTCCAAATCTGAGGCTGAGAATATTTTTATATGTGGCACAAAGACAACTACACCAACCTTGGATAGCGTGTCACAAGAGTGGCCTCATCCTTGGTTATACAGTAGGGTTTTATTGATGTTTATGATTGCATTTTTCCTACTTTATATATGTTGTTCTGTATTCGGTAATACCAATGCTCTTCCGGGATTAATAGTGGTTGGCTCCTTCACTGTTCCATTGTCCGGTCTGATTCTTTTTCTTGAGGTAAATGCTTACAGAAATATAAGTCTCTATGATATTGCATTGATATTTCTCGTTGGTGGTTGCGCATCGTTAGTGGCAACATTATTTCTTTTTTCTATAATTGATGTTAATGGACTTAATTTTATAGGAGCACTGTTGGTTGGTATTATAGAGGAAGTTGGTAAGGCGGTAATTGTGTATTATTTTATCAAGCGGCTTGGCAAGTGTAATATACTGCCGGGATTACTTGTGGGTGCCTCTGTAGGTGCCGGTTTTGCAGCTTTTGAATCTGCTGGCTATGCAATGAATTATCTATTGTCCGCCGGATGGAATATGATGCTGGATGTTATATTCCTCAGAGGATTCTTAACCCCGGGTGGTCATATTGCATGGGCTGCGATTACAGGTGCAGCTATGGTTATCGCATCTAAGGATTATGGGAGGATTTGCAGTGATATTTTTCTTAATAAAAAATTCTTGCGATTATTTATAATTCCCATCCTATTGCATGCGCTATGGGATTCTCCATTGTCTAATATTGGTTCGGAAATTTACCTTTTGCCAATATTTTTAACATTTATGGTGTGGGTTATTGTCCTTATCATAATAAATATGGGATTATCTGAAATTGCAAAGCATAAGATGAATTAAAAACCTTAATAGAATGAAATATTGCGAGAATTGTAAGAAAACTTATTCTGATTCTGTTAACTTTTGTACTGAGTGTGGTAGGGCGTTGGTGCATGCTCCGGAGACTAATCAACGTAGTGTGGAGACTAATCCTCCAAGAAAGAAAAGTGGGAAAAAAAGGTCAATATGGAGATATATTTTGATAACAATTGTCATATTGCTCGTTGGGTTCTTTGCCCTTGCTAATTATGTTATTAATGCAGCTACATACTTGCAAGTTGAACCCGATACGCTTATAGCCGATAAGTGCGGTGGAGAGACTGTTGTAGATATAGATTACGATGGCTTTGTATGGACTATCAACCACGCTCCGGATTGGGTTGAAGTTGAGGAATTTAAACAAAGCTTTAGCGTTAAGGTGAGCAGTAATTTAACAGGCTATAACAGGGAGGGTTCCATAACTGTTCAAAGTGGAGATTTTTTGGCAAAGGTTATTATCCAACAGATGGGACAGGCTACGTATATAAAGGCTTCTCAGACATCACTTCATTTTGATGCAGATGGTGGCTTGGAAACCATTGGTATAGATACTGATGGTTGTAATTACACTGTAGAGTATCCCGATTTTCTTTCTGTAGCAACAGGTGATGACAATATAGAGATTGGAGCATATAGTAATACAGATGAATATAGAAGTGGTTATGTTACAATATTGGAGGATAATGTGAGAGTTAATATATACGTCACTCAAGGTGGAGCATGTAACGTTTGTCATGGCTCCGGAAGCGTTTCGTGTTACCAATGTGGTGGACAAGGCGGTTGGGGGTATGGAATATACTATTCTCAATGTTGGTTATGTAATGGAACAGGTACATTGCAATGTAGTTCGTGCCACGGAACCGGAGAGAGAGAGTAAAAGGTGCGTTTTTTAAGGGTGAAAGCGAAGGTTTTGCCAAAGGTGAAGTTGAAGGTTTTGCTAAAGGTGAAAATGAAGGGTTTGCCAAAGGTGAAAATGAAGGGTTTATCAAGGGAAGAGAAGAGGGAAGAATAGAAGGAAGAGCAGAAAGCTTTGAAGATGGAAAGATTGTGAAAAGTATTGAAATAGCTAAAAATATGCTGTTCAAAGGGATCCCTATTGAAGATATTTGCGAAATAACAGGTCTCAGAAAGGAGATGATAGAGTAGTTTAAAAAAAAATAACCCCGAGAGTATTACAAAATCTTTCGGGGTTTATAATTGTAATTTTGTGGAGATGGGCGGGGTCGAACCGCCGTCCAACCAGACCACCAAAGAGCTTTCTACACGTTTATTCTGTCTTTAATTGTTGGGAAATGACTGCCGACAGACAGGCTATCATAACCTTATCTTCTATCTCTTAAGACACTTTAGAAGAGTCCGTGCCCGCATCTCTCTTTAATGATACCCCATATACTATGGAATAGAAAGCGCAAATCCATAGCGGGATACTCGTCCGACTACTACCTTGGCAGCCTGGATTAAGGTAATGTAGCTTTGCTAATTACGCAGCGAGTGCATAGTTATTATTGCCATTTATAAGGCTGAAAGTTGAGATTAAGGAGCCATACTAACAACGCTCCACGTGCTTACTGTTCGATTAATCTGATGTCAAAACCAATACATCCCCTTACATACAACAGTACTAGTACTCCTGCCAAGCAGGAGTACCTGCAAAGGTAATAACTTTCTATAAATAAATTACAGATAAAACTAACTTTAATTCAAGATTTCCTCAATTACCTCAATTACCTCAAAATTCTGTTAAAAACCATTAAGTTGAATTATCTTTTAAGCCGGCTTTTAAGTAAACTTAGTAATAAACGCAGTTTATTTTAGCTTATGGCAGAGAATTTATGCTCGTTTGGGGTAATGCCAACAGCCTTCTTAAAAACTCTTGTAAAGTGCTGCGGGTATTGGAAACACAACTCATACGCAACCTTGGAGATAGATTTGTCGGGAAGCAGAATCTTCTCTTTACTAAGGCTTATTATCTTGTTCTGGATATACTCCCGGGCTGTTTTGCCTGTCTCTTTCTTTATAAGGTCTCCAAAATACTTAGAGGAGACGCTTTTGACAGGTCTATCATGCTTATCAAAGGATGTAGTGTCTCTACTCCAAGTCTGTCGTTATACTCCTGAATCGTATCGTAATAATGAGGTGTATTCTGCATGGCATAAATTTTATATGCAAATATAGCTCTTTATTACACTTTTTACCTTTGCGACCTCTTCAATCGGTAATATTGTTAAGGTATTCTGTAAATTGTGTAATTAACATTAAATGGAGTGAAAGAGCTTCAAAGAACTATCATGTTAAATAATACAACAAAAATTCAAACAGCTTCTATATATTTGCTGTAAAATTAACAGGTTTTATTATGGACAAGGAGTTTAACTTTATTAACGAGTTATTTAACAATTGCTCAAGTGGCAGCCGCCTGACATATTTGGGGGCTATGAATAAATTGTACGGGTTTAAGCCAAAGCTTCATAAGGGGATACCACAGTGCCAGGAGGTTGTGCAATATCGCCCTCAACTCCATAAGCTTTCTACTGTTTTGGGTCCCGACAATCCTGCTGTAATGCTTCAATCTATAGATCCTATCACAGATAGCAGGACTTTGGATAATTGCCGGATAAAGTTACTTGCCGATGATTTGGTAGAACTTTTGATCTCTTGTCATAGCAAGACTTTTATGAATCTTGCGGATTTTGAGGGGGATAAAATGCCTGTTGCTCTCTGTTTAGGTGGTAATCCAATCTATAGTGCAGTTGCAAATACCTCTCTTGCTCCATATTTAGATCCGTATTTTTTTGCAGGATTGATTAATTGTGCTGCAGTTAAAGTGGTAAAATGTCTCACTCAGGAGCTTTCTGTTCCGGATGATTGTGATATTGTTATTGAAGGTTATGTTACTAAAAAGGCTCTTGTTAACGGTGCTATGCCTGTTATGCATGTTACCGGTGTTACTCACAGAAAAGGAGCGTTAGAAGCGTATTTGAAGGGTAAAGAGAATGGCGTTAGCATTGGCGATTTTAAGAGTAGAGAAAGTATGGAGAGTAGAGAGGGGGGTGCTATTGCTTTACGGGAGAAAATACTGCTGCAGGTTCTAAAGTTTACTGCAGACAGAGATATAACAGACATTTATCTGCCTTCGTATGGCAACGGTACAGATTTGGTCGTCATAAAGATAAAGAAACGTTACCCTTATCATGCTTTAAAGGTGGCTCATGCTCTATGGGGGTGCAATCAGTTTATGCTTAACAAGGTTCTGTTGGTTGTGGATGAGAGCACGGCAGACATAAGGAGTAATGAGCAACTTTCTATGAAAATTTGCAGTAACTATAGTCCAAAGACAGACACTCTGTTTAGTCGGGGGCCGGCAGATGCTACAGACAAATCTACACCCGTAAAAAGTTATGGTGGCAAGATCTGTATGGATGCTACAGTAAAATCATCTGCAAATCAGATAGCGCAGACCCCAATGCAGACAGAAAACTCCACTGTTTTGTCGGGAAGCGTAAAAGCTATAAAATTTATTTATAAAGGTGAAGAATTGCCATTGGAACCTCCTGTGATTGTTGTAGTTGGAAAGGAAACAGATATTAATGATACGTTTGCTTGTCTGCACTCTGTTCTAAAGAATGCAGATCCCATAAGGGATTCCGCTTATGTTGGCAATCAATTGGTGATAGACATATCTTAGAGTCTAAAGATGCCGCTTTAAGACTTTTGTGTGGTTAGCTTTTGCTTATATTGTATTATTGATTTACCTTTACGAGCAAAATTTACAAACAAAAATTAAAATGCAATCGGCTATTTTCCCGGGATCCTTTGACCCATTTACAGTTGGCCACTATGATGTGCTTATCTCTGCACTCAACCTTTTTGACAAGGTTGTAATTGCCGTTGGCTCAAACAGTTCCAAGAAAGGATTCTTTCCACCTGCAACAAGGGTTAAGATAATAAAAGACGCAACAAAACACCTAAAGAATGTTGAGGTTGTCTGTTATACGGATTTAACCATAGATCTGTGCAGGAATCTTGGCATCAATTTTATAGTAAGGGGGTTGAGGACAACCACAGACTTTGAACTTGAGAGCGTTATAGCTCAGGCTAATAAGAAGATGGCACCGGATGTGAATACAATTTTTATTCCTGCGTGTCAGGAGTACTCCTTTATCTCCTCTACTGTTGTAAGGGATGTGCTTGTTCATGGCGGAGATGCTAAAATGTTTATACCGCAGGGGGTTGACATAAAGAGGTATCTTACAGCTGTTAGCATATAGTAAGATTTAAATCATTGATTATGAAGTATCTGCTATTGACAATAATCTGTTTGGCTACGGTTTTTACAGCTAATTCAAAAATCTCTTATTTTAAGGGGACTTTTCCACGTGAGACAGCTGTTTTACATGATATAGTTGTTTCGCAGGGTAAAATTGTTCTGCAGGACACGGTTATCTTGCAGGATAGAATTTTCGCCAAGGATACAGCTGCGCTAAAAGAGTCTGTGCCACAGGTCGATTCAGCTTTCAATGCAGATGCAAAACTGCTTTTCAGACTTATTGAACGAAACCCTACAGACACTTTAATAAATCTTATAGGGGAAATAATTGATGGACTTTCTGCTCCTGACAACCTCTTTATGGCACGCGCGGCGTATGACTATTTCATTAATCCAAGCTATATGGGGCAAGAGCGGGTGGGAGTTGCAATTGCAGAAAAGTACTTGCTGGGAAAATTCAAGAATATCCTTCCCGACGAAGAAAAGTATAGTATAAGCAGCTATATAATGCTTATAAAGCCATCTTTGGTTGGGAACAGGATGCCGGAGCTGAAACTTTATGATATAAAAGGAAATCCTGTGAATGTAGAGAAGATCAAAGGATTTAAAATACTCTATTTTTATACTCCTACATGTAGCTCATGTAAGGTTGAGACTCCAAGACTTGCGGAGTTCCTAAAGAAGTATAAAGGATTGAAAATTAATTTTATAGCGGTGTTTTCCGATGTGCCGGGAGAAGATCTCAAAGAGTGTGCTGCCCAATGGAAAGCATATACAGACAAGTGGTTCTCTTTTGAGAATCCTTTGGTAGATGTTTACAACCTTTGGGATCCTAAACTGAGTAGCAATTTCCCACTTAATTATGGCGTGATCTCTACCCCGCAGACCTTTTTCATAGACAGAAAGAATAATATATCGGGAAGAGCATTAAAAACGCCACAGCTTAAAGAGCTTACAGAAGCTACAAATGCAAGCACCTTTAAAACATATCAATTGCTGAATGTTTTCTTAATGGAAAATGCTCGGGAAGGGACACTGACGTATAGCGGTGCAAGAAATTCAATAGACAATTTTGTTAAATCCTCATTGGAGAAACCTGCAGACAGCTTTCTGTATTATAAACCGCAGGACTTTGTATTGGAGATTCTTACAGCTATGATTGACTTTTTGGGGGAGGACTATGTCTTGGTTGAGAAGAAGCCTTTAAAGATTTCGCACGGAATCAGAGCAAAGCTTGTAAAGTATATTCAAAAGAACTATTCATCATACCTTATAGATAAAAGTTTATAGTTTATAGCCAACGCTAAAACTTTATTTTTTTTCTCACAAAAAAAATAAAGCCGTAATTTTGTGCGGTTAAAAAAGAACTAAGATGTTAAACGGTATCTACAAAGAATTCTATAACCGTGTAAATAAGGTTATCCCCTCAGGAAGACTATTCCACGATTCGCTAAGTACACTAGCTTTTGGAACAGATGCATCATTCTACAGACTTGTTCCAAAGCTTGTTATAAGAGCGTCATCAAAATATGAGATTAAACTCATAATGCAGACAGCATACGAACTTAAAGTCCCTGTTACATACAGAGCGGCAGGTACTTCACTTTCCGGGCAAGCTTTGTCTGACTCTGTATTGGTCATAGCATCACATGGATTTACAGATTATAAGATCTTTGACGATGCCCGTAAAATTGAGCTTGAACCGGGAATACGAGGCGGAAGGGCAAACTCTTATCTGTCCAAATACAGGAGAAAGATTGGCCCGGATCCTGCATCTATAGATTCTGCCATGATTGGCGGCATAGCGGCAAACAATGCCAGCGGAATGTGCTGCGGAACAAGCCAGAACTCGTACAAAACGGTAGCGGATCTAAAACTTATCTTCTCAGACGGTACAGAGCTGGATACGGCCGATGCAGAGAGTTGCAGAAAATTTGAACAATCGCATAAAGCTCTTATAAACAAGCTTGCAGAGCTAAAAGCCCAGGTAGATGCCAATGAGACATTAAAAGAGAGAATAAAAAGAAAGTACAAGATAAAGAATACAACAGGTTACAGCCTCAATGCACTTGTAGACTATGCAGAGCCAATAGATATTCTCAAACACCTCATTATAGGTTCCGAGGGTACACTTGCCTTTATTAGTTCCATAACATACAATACAGTAGAGGACTACAAAGATAAGTCATTGGCTCTTATTATCTATCCTAACATAAAGGAGGCATGTAAGGCCGTTCAGGTGCTAAAACAGCAACCGGTTTCTGCAGTTGAGCTCATAGACAGGGCAGGAGTGAGGTCTGTAGAGAACACACCCGGAATTCCGCAATACCTCAAAACAATATCACCTGCCGCAACAGCCCTTCTTGTAGAGACAAGAGCTGCAAATCCGGCCAAATTACAGGAACAAGTAGATATTATAAAAGAATCCATCAAAGATTTTACACCTGAACTTCCGTTTAGTTTTACCACAGACACAAAGGAGCAGGCCATACTTTGGAAGATAAGGAAAGAGACCCTTCCAACCGTTGCCGGCATGAGAAAATCCGGCACTACCGCAATAATAGAGGATATCTGCTTCCCGATAAATATGCTTGCAGATGCAGTTATAGACCTGAGAGAGGTCTTTGACAGGAACGGATACTCCGATGCCGTAATATTCGGTCACGCGCTTGAAGGCAACCTGCACTTTATGTTCAACCAGGATTTTCAGAAAGCATCTGAAGTGGTGAGATACAGCAAGTTTATGGATGACATTGCCAATATGGTTGTTGACAAATATGACGGTTCCCTAAAAGCCGAGCATGGAACAGGAAGGAATATGGCTCCATACGTGGAGAAGGAGTGGGGAGAACAGGCGTATCATCTCATGAATGAGATTAAAGATATATTCGATCCGCTGCATATACTAAATCCCGGTGTAATAATAAATAAAGATAAAGAGGCGCATATAAAGAACCTTAAACCGTGTCCGGCAGTAAAAGAAATTGTGAACAAGTGTATGGAATGCGGCTTTTGTGAGGGTACATGCGTTGCAGAGGGACTAACACTCTCTCCAAGACAACGTGTGGCAACATTCCGGGAAATGGAGAGACTGAAACAGACGGGAGAGGCCCCTCATATTGCAGCAGAGATGCAGAAACAGTACAAGTATTGGGGAGATGAGACATGCGCGACAGACAGCCTTTGCGCACTAAAGTGCCCGGTTAAGGTAGATACAGGCAAACTCATAAAGGAGTTACGTCACGAAGGGCATTCGGAGAAGGCTGAAAAAATCGCTCTAAAGATAGCAGACAATATGAGCAAGGTTACCGGAGCTATGAGGGCAGGACTTAATGTTACGTATGCCGGTAGAATACTGTTTGGAAAGAGAGTGTTTGGAGCAATGGCATCTGCTGCCAGAGCTGTATCATTGAAAACCATTCCAATGTGGAACGAATACTTCCCTAAGGGTGCTCCAAAGATAAAATTTGATAATGTAGCATACAACAAAGCTTTGGAGAGTACAAATGAGAAGAAAGTTGTCTATTTTCCATCTTGCATAACAAGGAGCATGGGTGTAACAAAGAGATACTCATCTGAACCTGTAATAACGGCAATGACAGAGAAATTGCTAAAAAAGGCAGGATTCGAGATAATCTATCCAAAAGATCTTAACAACCTCTGTTGTGGTATGGCATTCTCAAGCAAAGGTTATGTTGAAGCTGGAAAAGCCGCATCGGACAGATTGGAGAATGCACTTAAGGAGGCATCGTGCAACGGTAAATATCCAATACTATGCGATATGAGTCCATGCCTGTATACAATGCATGTAAACATGGATGAAAAGCTTAAACTGTATGAGCCTGCACAATTCTTTATGGAATATGTAGTTCCTAATCTGAAGATTACAAAGACAGAAAAAAAGGTTGCCGTGTTTGCAGTATGCTCTGCAAAAAAACTTGGAGTTGACAATATGCTGTACGATCTCGCAAAACTCTGTTCAAATAATGTAGTTGTTATAGAGAGCAACTGCTGCGGTTTTGCCGGAGACAGGGGTTTTACCTATCCGGAACTAAATACGCACGGATTAAGGCATCTTAAAGAGCAGGTTTCTGATTGCACAGAAGGTTATGCTACAAGCAGGACATGTGAGATAGGTTTGTCGAGAAATAGTGGAGTAACGTTTAAGTCTATACTGTATTTGTTAGATAAAGTATCGGAATAAATTAAAAGCCTTGAAAACCCAAGGCTTTTAATTTATTCCGACTTGCTGAATACCATAACAATACCCTCTTTATTATTAACCATTGTAAGTGTTTCACCATTGAGAGTGTATCTGTTAAGTTTTGCTAAAGCGTTCACATATTGGTCCTCAATCCCAAACGGGCAGGCCATCCTTGTCATCCCAACCGGATTAAGCGTAACAGCTCCATCCTCACCAACTTTGTAATCACCAAAATAGCTGTTGCAAGATGCGCATCCGGCCAACCTGGCACTATCTAAGAACGATACAGTAACCGTTGCCTCAACAGGAATGGTTACGGCAGATTCGGCAGTGTCAAATTTCTCTAATTTCCAGGTAGAATTTACCGGTATCTTTTCTGTCTTGGTTTTACACATTGTAAATACCATTATTGCAGCGATTGCAGCCGCTGTTGCTGTTAAAAATCTCTTCATATTGTATCTATTTTAGATTTATCTATTCGGTTTCCAACCAGTTTATAGGTTCAATACCATGGGCGCAAAGATAATCATTGCATTTTGAAAAATGTTTGCACCCGAAAAATGCACCTCTTGCAAGAGGGGAGGGGTGAGCTGCTTCCAAAACAAGATGTTTGGAGCTGTCAATCAAATCTCGTTTAGCCCTTGCAAAATTTCCCCAAAGCATAAACACTATGTGCTCCCGCTTATCAGACAACTGTTTTATAACAGCATCTGTAAAGAACTCCCAGCCTATCCTGCTGTGAGAAGCTGCAATTCCTGCCTGAACAGTTAGAGATGCGTTAAGCAGAAATACCCCCTGCTTAGCCCATCCGATAAGGTTTCCATCTCTACTGCCGGGAAATTCTGGATGGCCAAGATCTGAGGAGATCTCTTTGTAGATATTTATAAGAGACGGCGGTATCCTTATACCATGGGGAACAGAAAAAGACAGCCCGTGTGCCTGTCCGGGACCATGATACGGATCCTGTCCTAATATTACAACCTTCACCTTATTGAAAGGCGTGAGTTCAAATGCATTGAAAATCTCGCTTCCTTTAGGGTATATTATCTTATTTTGAGCCTTTTCTGTGTGTAAAAAGTTTGACAAAGATTTAAAATACTCTTTGTCAAACTCCTCTTTCAAAACCTTTTTCCATTGTGGATTAATCTTTACCTCCATGTAGAATAAAAGAATTTACAAATGTTAATTAAAGATATATGCAAGTACCTCATCTGCAGTCTTCACATATTTGAACGTAAGACCTTTTACATATATCTGTTTAATATCATTTATATCTTTCTCGTTCTCTTGTGAGAGGATAATGGTTGTAACGCCGGCCCTTTTTGCCGCAAGAATCTTCTCCTTTATACCTCCAACGGGAAGGACTTTCCCTCTTAAGGTCATCTCACCTGTCATTGCAATAGAAGACTTTACCCTTTTCCCTGTTAATGCAGAAGCCATTGCACTTACCATTGTGATTCCGGCAGACGGACCATCCTTAGGTATGGCCCCTTCCGGAACATGGATATGTATATCCTTGTTCATTATATCCTCGGGTTTAAGTCCAAGAAGCGCAGAATGAGATTTTATATACTGATAAGCAATGGTGATGGACTCTTTCATAACATCTCCTAAATTACCGGTAGATGTAAGATTTCCTTTGCCATTCTCAGTTATGCTGCACTCAACAAACAGAATCTCACCACCCATCTCTGTCCATGCAAGACCTGTAACAACCCCGGGAGCCTCATTACCTTTCTGTATATCGTGGAAATTTGTTGGCAAACCAAGAATCTCTTTAACATCCTTTACTCCAAGCGTAGCAGGCAATTCCTCATTCATTGCTATCTTCTTGGCAACATTTCTTGCAACTTTGGCAATCTGTTTGTCAAGTCCGCGCACACCGCTCTCTCTGGTGTACTCATCTATTATAGTCTCAATAGCAGCCCTGTTCAGCTTAAAGTTACTGCTGTTTAATCCGTGAGCCTCTCTCTGTTTTGGTACAAGGTAATCCTTTGCTATATAATACTTCTCCTCTGCCAAATAGCCGGAAACCGGTATCATCTCCATCCTATCCCTTAGAGCCGGTTGTATGGAACCGGTATTGTTTGCCGTTGTTATAAAAAGCACCTTTGATAGGTCATAATCTTCATCTAAGTAATTGTCGTGGAATGTTGCATTCTGTTCCGGATCCAATACCTCCAATAGAGCAGATGAAGGATCTCCCTTGTAATCTGCACTCACTTTGTCAATCTCATCCAAAACTATTACAGGATTAGAGGTACCTGCTCTCTTAATAGCATGCATGATTCTTCCCTCCATTGCTCCAATATATGTTCTTCTGTGTCCCCTTATCTCAGACTCGTCGTGTAGGCCGCCAAGAGATATTCTCTCATATCTTCTGCCTAATGCTTTTGCTATAGATCTGCCCAAAGATGTCTTACCAACACCAGGAGGGCCGTACAGGCATAAGATAGGGGATTTTATATCACCCTTAAGTTTAAGTACAGCCAGATATTCTATTATCCTCTCTTTTACGGTTTCCAATCCGTAATGATCCTTGTCCAATACTTTTTGTGCATGTTTAAGATCTAAATTATCGGTAGAATACACGTTCCAAGGCAGGTCTACAAAAAACTCAAGATAATTAAGCTGTACATTGTAGTCCGGAGAGTTGATATTTGTTCTCTCTAATTTTGCCAACTCCTTTTCAAAGACAGCAGCAGTCTCCTTACTCCACCCCTTTCCCTCGGCCTTTTTCCTCAGCTCGTTAACCTCCTCGGCGTTGCTGTTCATACCCAATTCCTCTTGAATGGTCTTAAGCTGATTATTAAGATAGTATTCACGCTGTTGCTGGTCCATCTCGGATTTTACCTTCTGCTGTATGTCATCCTTTATCTTAAGAAGTTCAATCTGTTTATTGAGAATTTCAAGCAGCTTGAATGCTCTTTGCTTTATGCTGTTCTCCTCAAGAAGTACCATCTTATCCAATGGATTCTCCAATTCTAATCCGGATGCAATAAAATTGGTGAGAAACTCTATTCCCTCTATATTTTTTATTGCAAATGCCGCCTCCTGAGGAAGATGTGGTGATAACTTAAGAATATACAGCGAGTTATCCTTTATTGAGTCTGCAAGCGCATCAATGTCGTTGTCATCTTTACTAGGAATAGTATCCACAAGATTCTCTATTGTCCCAATTAGGTACGGCTCTGTTGATATTATCTCCTTAAGTGCAAAACGTCTGATACCCTGCAGTATGGCAGTGATTGTGCCGTCCGGCATCTCAATAAGTTTAAGTATTGTGGCAGATGTTCCAATATCATACAGATTTTTTCTTACAGGATCCTCCACCTCATTTACCTTTTGTGTCACGGTTCCTATGATTTTTGTAGACTTGTACATTGCCTTAACCAATTTCTTGGATTTATCCCTCCCTATGGTTATAGGTAGTACGGTACCGGGAAACAGCACTGCATCTCTCAGAGCAAGGATAGGCAAGGTTTCCGGTATCTCCATCTCGCTCAGATTTGATTTTCCCTCTATATTCATAATTGGAACTATATTAATCTCTCTGTTTTCTGCTTTGTTGAGTCTAAATTCAAAATCTTTCATTCTTTTTCTCTTCTATATTTTTTGAAGTGTATTTGTGTCGCATTTAACAAACCGTATTCATGCCATTATGTCATTTTTTTACTACAAAACGGGTAAAAAATGGTAATCCACCATTATTATAGCGACCTTAATCCATTTGTCAACCTTTGTGCCACTGTTTGGAGGTTAACTAAAATAGCGGAGCTTTTATGCCAAATATAAAGCTCCTGTAGCCTGTCTTGTTTATTACGTAACCACAGTTAAGAATGATATCATAGTATGTAAGGAGGTCTATACCGGCCCCTATTCCGCATAAAAAAGAGTTGCTGTAGCAATTGTCACGAACATTGTAGCTGTTGTAGGCGTATCCCATCTCAAACAGCACCTTTCCATACATGGTAAAGTGTATATGCGAGAATTTGCTCAACCTGCTGAACCATCTCAGATAAAAGTCCTTCCTTGGCAATATAAGATACCTCACCGTATTGTTATGTGTTACAAAACTTTGCCCGTCTATTACAAAAAGATCGTATGTAGTCATTGCAATCTTGCTGTCACCTATTGCCCTGTCGTATATCCAGGCATTGTCTGTCTTTGCCGATATGCCGCCCTTGAAATCCGAACTATAGTACCATTTCCCTCCCAATGGCTTGTAATATTGTAAATTAGCTGTTATTTGGCCATATCTGAACGGATTGTTTATTGCTATATCCGCCCTGCCCTCCAACTTGGCATAGAAGCCGTTTGTGGGGTATGTTCTATAGTCCCTTTGGTCATACTCGTATGAATAGGTAAATTTTAACCTGTTCATTATTGTAACATCTGAACCCCAGTAATCTCTGTTTACGATCAATATAGTGTCGTTGATAAGATTATGACTGAACTCAACTCCAAAATTGTGTCTTTTTCTTATGTTGTGCCTATATGTATAGGTAAGGCCGGCTCGCCAGTTCTTTTCCATGTAATTGTTGGATTTAAAAGATACAGGTTTATTTTTCTCTGTGTAGCACTCAGCGGATTTAGTTTTCAGGTAGCCTAAGTCAAATCCTAAAAAATGCTTCCTGTATTTATCTACCGCAATATTTGTATAAGAAAAATTCAGTCCCTTTTTAAATCCCATTTTTCCCGACAAAGTAACTTTATGCCCCAATCCTAAAAAGTTTTGAGTAGTCATCCCATAACCGATTGTAATGCGGTTCATGTCAAATTTGTTTACCCATGAGCTCATGTTCCTGTCTTCAAAGACAATATCCAAATGTGGCCAATAGTACCACCTCTCTGTTACGGTAATGTTAAGAGAGACTGCATCGGCGCCATTGCCTAAGTTAGATATTCCCTGCGGTTTTTCGTAATGATAGAGAGAATCGGATGTGTAAACATATTTTTTAGCGGTAAGCGTATCCCTGCTGTAGGTTATGCAGACCGTGTTAAAGAGAGATGTATTGTTAAGGTTCTCTTCAGAGATTTTTATCTGCTTTTCCAACGTACTTATGTTGTAGGTCTTACCAGTCTGAATACTTATCTCTCTGTTGATTACATTATAAGATGTATGTTTATTGCCGTAAACATTAATGTTGGATATATAATAATCTTGTGCCGCTACCCGAATTAAATTAGTGCAAAGCAGAACTACTATACAAATATATTTAAGACATCTAAGCATGACCCAAAAATAGTTAAATAAGCTTAAAAAGAGAAATTTTTAAAAAAAAATGAAAAATTTTGATAATCATTATGATAATTAAAAATATTGGTGTATTTTTGTCACCCCAGAATAAATAATAACATTTTAATACATAATATTATGACTAAGGCAGATATAGTTAATGAGGTTGCTAAAGCAACAGGTATGCAAAAGACAGACGTTCAGAATATTGTTGATCGTTTTATGGAGGCTGTTAAGGACTCTTTAGCAAACGATAATAATGTATATCTTCGTGGTTTTGGTAGTTTCATTATTAAGAAACGTGCTGAAAAGACAGCCAGGAACATCTCTAAGAATACTACTTTGATTATTCCTGAGCACAATATCCCTTCATTCAAACCTGCTAAGGTTTTCATGAATAAAGTGAAACATAACGTTAAATAGTTAACTGATATAAAATTTTTAATTATGCCAAGCGGAAAGAAAAGAAAGAGACATAAAATGTCTACTCACAAGCGTAAAAAACGTCTTCGTAAGAATAGACATAAGAAGCGTAAATAGATGATCTATTAACCGGAGGAAACGTTGTTACAGATTCTCGGTTAGTAGTGAGTCTGTTAGGTTTCCCTCAATAAAGCGCTACAGCCTCCCGAAATCCAAAGCTATTTCTAAAAGGAGTGCGTGGCGCTTAATTATTTTAAGACTAAATACAGATGGAGAAAGATTTAATTATTGATGTAGGTGTTGAAGAGGTCTCCATTGCTCTGTTAGAAAACCATAGATTGGCAGAGTTGAATAAGGAAAAAATGAATGTTTCCTATTCAGTTGGGGATGTCTATTTAGGACGAGTCAAAAAGATAATGCCAGCTCTTAACGCCGCATTTGTAGACATTGGGGATGATAAAGATGCTTTCATCCACTATCTGGATCTTGGTCTGAACTTTAAAACATTTGATTATTTTGTAAAACAACTTAATCCCAACAGGGATGTGAGATGTTTCTTCTCCAATCTTAAGACCTTCCCTATATTAGAGAAAGAGGGAAAGATTGGCGATGTATTAGAGGTTAACCAACCTGTTGTTGTACAGATTGTAAAGGAGCCTATTTCAACAAAGGGATCGAGACTTACAGCGGAGATCTCCATAGCGGGAAGAAATCTTGTTCTGCTACCATTTGCAGAGAAGGTGAGTATATCTCAAAAGATCTCTTCAAAAGAGGAAAAAAAGAGATTGGAGAGATTGGTATATTCTATTCTGCCCCAGAATTATGGCGTAATAATAAGGACGGCTGCTGAGGGCAAGAAAGCTGCAGTCTTGGATGCAGAACTTAAATCTCTTATAAAAAAATGGGAAGATTCCTGGTCTAAGCTTGTATCCAAAAAAACTCCTCAACTGCTCTTTACAGAGAACAGTAGAACGACAACTATATTAAGGGACCTCTTGAATGATTCATTTACAAATGTTTACGTAAATGATGAAACTGTTTACGAGGAGATCAAAGATTACGTTAATAAAATCTCTCCTGAACAGGAAAAGATAGTAAAGCTCTATAAGGGAGATACGCCTATTTTTGACAATTTTGACGTAACAAAACAGATAAAGGGTGCTTTTGGAAAAGTGGTTCCAATAAAACAGGGAGCCTATATTGTAATGGAACACACCGAGGCGCTTTTTGTTGTAGATGTCAATAGCGGTATAAGGGCCAAAAACGGTATAGGGCAGGAGGATAATGCATTTGAAGTTAACCTGCATGCTGCTGATGAAATTGCAAGGCAGCTTAAGTTGAGAGATATTGGCGGAATTATTATAATCGATTTTATAGATATGGATAGTTCCGAACACAGATTGAAACTCTACAAACATGTTCAAGAACTTCTTGCAAGCGACAGAGCAAAGCATAATGTCTTGCCACTTACCAAATTTGGATTGATGCAGATAACACGGCAACGTGTAAGACCTGCTACGGAGATTCAGGTAAATGAAAAATGCCCAATGTGTCACGGTACAGGTGAAATAACACCAAGCATACTTATAGACAAGACATTGGAGCGTGAGTTAGCATATTTTACCAAAGAAAAAGAGATTAAGAGCTTTGTGCTGATAACAAATCCTATTTTAGAGGCTTATCTTAACAAAGGCTTTTTTACAAGTATAAGAAAAAACTGGTGTAAGAAATATAATTGCAAAATAGTCATTCAGACCAATACCGACTATGCTTTGCTGCAATATCAGTGGCAGGACAGAGAGGGTAACAAGATAGAGTAAATTAAGGGGCCGATGCCCCTTAATTTATTTATATGCTCTTTCCATTTTCTTTTTTATCTCCTCTGTACAGAGGTTGCCCATACTGCCTTTATGTGTATATACCGGGGTATCACTATGTTTGAATTTACCGCAATTTACTTCAATCCCTACCTCTCTGTATGCATCCCTAAAAGGCATACCGTTAAGTACTCGTCTGTTAACCTCTTCAACTGTAAATAGATATTCGTATTTTGAATCATTAAGAATATTCTCATTCACTTTGGTATTCTTTAGAAGATATGTTGCCATGTATAATGATTTATGCATCATTTCAATGGCCGGGAACAGAATATCCTTTAAAAGCTGGTAATCCCTATGATAACCGTTTATCATATTTGTTGTAAGCAATGAGATCTCGTTATGAACACTCTGTATCCTGTTACAGTTGCCTCTTATTATCTCCCATACATCTGGATTCTTCTTGTGCGGCATTATACTGCTACCAGTGGTTAATTTGTCGGGAAGCGAAATAAAACCAAAATTAGGGCAGATGAAAAGAATATTGTCTGTTGCTAACCTGTTGATTGTAGTTGCAAGCAGGCTCATTGCAGATGCTATTGCTTTCTCACATTTCCCGCGGCTCATTTGTGCTGCTATAGAGTTGTAATTCAGCGTGTCGAACCCTAATATATTAGTGGTAAGGTCTCTGTCTAAAGGGAATGAACTGCCATAGCCTGCCGCTGAGCCAAGAGGATTCTCGTCTGCAATCCTGTATGCC
>ERZ857629.2250-NODE-2250-length-18653-cov-2.901764_pt1 | contig 18653 bp, 15 predicted proteins | sample MGYA00519700_ERZ857629 | MGnify/ENA primary metagenome ERZ857629 (study PRJEB31778, sample SAMEA3449351) | human gut metagenome | biome: human gut; feature: human-associated habitat; material: faeces | place: United Kingdom | collected 2010/2012 ...
CGTCACCGGCAAAAACCAAATCCAACCTCATTCTGTAAGGGGTAAAATATTTATCATAATCCACATGTATCCTGCTTTGCCCTAAAGCGGGAAATGTGAGTAAAATAAAACATATAAAACCTAATGTCCTTCTCATATTGCAATATTTAATTGTCTATTTTCCAACATAGTTCTGAGGGGTGACGGATAGAAGCTCTTTTTTAACAGAGTCAGAGACGTTAAGCCCCTTTATAAATTCTGCAATGCTCTCCCTGTTTATGCCGTCGTGTCCGCGGGTAAGCGCTTTTAGAGTTTCGTACGGGTTAGGGTAGCCCTCGCGCCTGAGTACTGTCTGAATGGCTTCCGCTACAACTGCCCAGTTGTTCTCCAAATCCCTCTCTAATGTCTCGCGGTGAAGAATAAGTTTTCCCAATCCTTTGGCGAGTGATTTTAATGCTATCATTGAGTGTGCAATTGGAACACCAACGTTTCTAAGAACTGTTGAGTCTGTAAGATCCCTCTGCATTCTGGATAATGGTAGTTTTAAGGCCAAATGTGTGAATATGGCATTTGCAACTCCAAAATTGCCCTCTGCGTTTTCAAAATCTATTGGGTTTACCTTATGCGGCATTGCAGATGAACCAACTTCTCCCGCCTTTACTTTTTGCTTAAAGTAATCCATTGATATATATGTCCATACGTCTCTGCAAAGATCCATTAATATGGTGTCTATCCTCTCCATGTTCTGGAACAGGGCCGCAAGGTTGTCGTAGTGCTCAATCTGGGTGGTAGGGTAGGAGCGTTTAAGCCCTAACCTGTTTTCCACAAAATCTACGGCAAAAGAGTTCCAGTCTATGCCAGGATAAGCAAAATTGTGGGCGTTCATGTTTCCTGTCGCCCCGCCGAATTTTGCAGAGTATGGTATTGTATTAAGCAACCTTAACTGCTCGTTTACTCTTGCTACAAATACGTAAAACTCCTTTCCTAATCTTGTAGGAGAGGCCGGTTGTCCGTGTGTATGAGCCAACATAGGTACATTCTCCCACTCTTTTGACATGTTTGTAAGGGTCTCTACAACATTGTCTACAAGCGGCAACCAGCACTCCTCTATACCCTCTTTAAGCGAGAGCGGAACTGCCGTGTTGTTTATGTCTTGTGAGGTTAGCCCAAAATGTACAAACTCTTTGTATTTGGCTATACCTAACTCTTCAAAAGCCTCTTTTATGTAATATTCAACAGCTTTAACGTCGTGATTTGTAATCTTTTCAGTTGCCTTTACCTTTTCTGCATCCTCAGGGGTAAATTCTATGTACAAATTTCTGAGTGCTTCAAACTTTGTCTTGTCAAAGTCTGCAAGTTGAGGCAACGGAAGCTCGCAAAGTGCTATGAAATATTCAACCTCCACTCTTATACGGTATTTGATAAGAGCATATTCAGAAAAATAATCTGCAAGCTTTTCTACTTTATCTTTGTATCTGCCGTCTATTGGCGTAATAGCTGTTAATCTGTTCTCTATCATAAATGGGTAATCTGTTAAAAGCACAAAAGTAGCAAAAATCCAACATGTTTTCATACATTTGCCGGTACAACATATAAAGAATACGGTTATGAAGGAGTTGATGGGAATACTGAATATCAATAATGAGTCCTTTTTTGAGGAGAGCCGATGTACCAATGCTGAGATGGCTATAAGGAGAATAGAGGAGATGTATGAGCTTGGTGCAGATATAATAGATCTTGGAGGTTGTTCAACCCGCCCGGGTTCAATCCCTGTGAGCCAGGAGCAGGAGTGGAAGTATCTTAAGCCTGTTTTGTCCATTCTTCCATCCAACAGACCATATAGGATCTCAATAGATACTTTTTACAGCAGGACTGTTGAACTTGCTTACGATACAATAGGGGAGTTTATTGTCAATGATATCTCTGCCGGTGAAGATGATCCCAAGATGCTGCCAATTGTAGGGAAGCTGAAACTTCCTTATATTGTTATGCACAAGAGAGGTACACCATCTACCATGCAGCAGATGTGCAACTACCATAATGGTGTTGTGAATGAGGTTATCGGGTATTTTAAGGAGTTTGAGAAAAGGGCTGCGGGATATGGTATTACAGATTATATTGTGGATCCGGGATTGGGCTTTGCCAAGACTATTGAACAGAATTACGATCTGCTTTGCAATACGGGCAGGATTAAAAGTGAGTTGGGGCGAAAGATTCTTATTGGGCTGTCTCGCAAGGGGATGATATGGAAGCTGTTGGGGACCAATCCGGCCGAGGCTCTTTGCGGTACGGTGGCTCTTAACCTCTTAGCTCTTGTGCGTGGGGCGGATATCATTAGGGTTCACGATGTTAAAGAGGGGGCAGAGACAATAAAGTTGGCTCACGCCGTAATTGAGGCAGACAGACGTTTGTAAATTTTGCTTCCCGACAAAGTGTCAAACTTTCGGTTTTTTTTTGAGTGAGGGTTTGCATATTTGATTAATTGTTAGTACTTTTGCGGCAGAAAGGAAAGTGAAGAGAGCCCGCCTCAGAAGAGGTTGGCTCTTTTTGTTAAAAATGCAGATGTATGACAAAAGAGGATATTTCAAAAGTTATTGCAGATTACTTAGGTTCTCATAACCTGTTTCTTGTGGATATAACCATCTCTAAAGATGATGATGTTGAGATTACAGTAGAGTCTAAGGATTCAGATGTGAAGATAGAGAACTGTGTGGATATAGATCATATTGTTTCCGATGCGTTTGACAGGGATGTACATGATTATTCGCTCACTGTAACATCTGCAGGTTTGGACCAGCCTTTTAAGGTTTTGGAGCAATATGAAAAATTTAAGGGAGAAGAGGTGGAGATTGTTGTAAAACAGCTTGGTGCAGAGAATGATGGGATAAAAAAAGGTGCCGGAGGAAAGATTACAGCTGTTATATCTTCTGTTGCAGAAAATGGAATAGAGGTGTCTGTAACGGAAAAGGTAAAAGAGCCGGGGGCAAAGAGAAAGACAGAGGTCACAAGGAGTGTCTTTTTTGCTTTTGACAATATCAAGAGTTGCAGACCTGTCATAAAGTTTAAATAGCAGCTATAAGGTTGCCTTTGTGGGGATTGAGATAATAAGAATAACAACAAAAAACAGTAGTTGTCGGGAAGAGAATAAAAATTAAAAATATATAATCTAATATGGAAGGGATAAATTTAATAAGCACGTTCGCGGAGTTTAAGGAGACCAAGAATATAGATCGTGCTACCATGATGAGCGTTTTAGAGGATATCTTTAAGACTCAGCTTGCAAGGATGTACGGCAGTGCAGATAACTTTGACGTTATTATAAATACCGATAGGGGAGATGTTGAGATATGGAGGAACAGAACTGTGGTTGAGCATGTTGAAGATCCTAATACGCAGATTTCAAAGGAGGAGGTAGACAAGATAGATTCTTCATTTGAGATTGGTGACGAGTATGCCGAAGAGGTGAAATTGGAGTCTTTTGGAAGGAGGGGCATTCTTAATCTGAGACAGAATCTTCAGGGTAGGATAATGGATATTGAGAAGGCTAATCTTTACAATCTGTATAAGGATAAGTTGGGAGAGATTATTATTGGCGAGGTTTATCAGGCATGGAAGAAGGAGATTTTGGTTATGGATGAGAACGACAATGAGCTTCGTCTTCTTAAACAGGACCAGATCCCTACTGACAACTTTAGAAAGGGGGATACAGTAAAGGCTATTGTAGATAAGGTTGAGATGAAGAACAATAATCCTGTAATTCTTCTCTCAAGAACCACTCCTAAGTTTTTGGAGAGATTGTTCGAGCAGGAGGTTCCTGAGATTTTTGACGGCCTTATAACTATTAAGAAGGTTGTGAGAATTCCGGGTGAGCGTGCAAAGGTTGCGGTTGAGTCGTATGATGAGAGGGTAGATCCGGTAGGAGCTTGTGTTGGTGTAAAGGGCTCAAGAATCCATGGTATTGTTAGGGAACTTAGGAACGAGAATATAGATATAATCAATTGGACAACTAATACACAGCTTCTTGTGCAGAGAGCGTTGAGCCCTGCAAAGATTTCATCTATAAAGGTTTCGGATGAAGACGGAAAGATATATGTTTCGCTTAAACCTTCTGAGGTTTCTCTCGCAATTGGAAAGGGCGGAAGCAATATTAAACTTGCCAGTGAGTTGGTTGGTAAGGAGATAGAGGTATTCAGGGAGCTAGACGAAGAGGAGGAAGATGTTCTTCTTACAGAGTTCTTGGATGAGATTGAACAGTGGGTTATTGATGCTCTTAGAAATATAGGTTGCGATACGGCAAAGAGTGTTCTTGCGCTCTCTGTTGATGATATTGTAAAACGTGCAGACCTTGAGGAGGAGACTGTTGAGGAGGTACAGAAGATTCTTAGGGCAGAGTTTGAGGATGAGGGTAAATAACTAATAAAAAAGGGGGATAATATATGACAGAAAAAGCGAGTATAAGAATTAGTAAAGTATTGAAGGAGTATAATATTGGGCTCAATACTCTAAGAGAATTTCTTGGTAAGAAGGGGATAACGATAGAAGCTAATCCAAATGCAAAATTAGATGGTGATGCGTATGCTTTGGTTGAGAAGGAGTTTAAGAAGGAGCAGATAGTTAAAGAGGAGAGCAAGAAGGTTGCCATTAAAGTCAAGGACATTACACAGTCAAAGGAGAAAGAACAGGATGATGATGATGAGGAGCCGGTTAAGGAGATTCTTATAAAATCAAATGTCAATGATGTTGTTAAGGGACCTAAGATTTTGGGTAAAATAGAGCTCGACAAAAAGGGCCAGCCGGTTAAGCCGCAGCCGGTTAGGCCGCAGCCTGTCCAGCCACAGCCTGTTCAGCAACAACCTGTAAAACAACCAGAGCCAAAGCCGGTACAGCAACAGCCTAATGTAGTAAAACCCGAACCAAAGAAGGAGTTTGCGGCAGAGGAGGAGAGAAGGAACGAAGCTGTGAAAAAAGAGGCAGCTAACAGACCTTTGCAGGAGAACAAAGCACAGCAGGCACCTAAAGAGAAGGGCAACCAGTTCTCTGCCAAAAATCCCCCAAAACAGCAGAGTGCGAAACCCGTAAATGAAAATCAGAGCTCAAATAATAACAAACCTAATAACAACAAGCAGAAAGTGCAGGAAGATAAACAGCAGAACAAGACTTTGCAGGCTCGACAGCCGCAGCAAAGCTCTAAAGAGGATAATGTTGTAGTACATATAGAGACGGTTGTAGAGAAACTTACAGGTCCTAAAAGTATTGGAAAGATGGATCTTTCGCAGTTTGACAAGAAGAAACCTTCATCTGATTTCAAGAACAACAAGGGCAAGCGAGAAAGAATCCATAATCAGAAAGTTAAGGTTGATGTTGCAAAGGTTGCAGGTAAAAATCAGGGTAAGGACTCAAGGGACAAGAACAAGAATCAGGGCAACCAGCAGAACCAGAACGGACAGAACAAGAAGGGCAAATTCAACGAAGGAGGAAAGAAGAAAAAATCTGACTTCAAGCCTATAAAGCCTGTTGAGATTGATGAGGATGCAGTACAGAGGCAGATTAAGGAGACATACCTTAAAATGATTGAGGGCAAGGGTAAGACCAAAGGCTCAAAATATCGTAAAGAGAAGAGAGAACTTAACTCCCAAAAGATGATGGAGGAGGTAGAACAGGAGCAGATGGAAAGCAATGTATTGAAAGTTACCGAGTTTGTAACCGTAAACGACCTTTCTGTAATGATAAATGTTCCTGTGACAAAGGTTATTGAAGCTTGTATGAACCTTGGCCTTATGGTATCTATAAACCAAAGATTGGATGCAGAGGCACTTGTGCTTGTTGCAGAGGAGTTTGGTTATAAGATAGAGTTTGTTACCGCAGATATTCAAGAGGCTATAGACAGCGAGAATGAGGCAGATGCTCCGGAGGATTTGGTTGAGAGACCGCCTATTGTTACTGTTATGGGACACGTAGACCATGGTAAGACCTCTTTGTTGGATCATATAAGAAAAACTAATGTTATTGCCGGTGAGGCAGGTGGTATTACCCAGCACATTGGTGCGTACAATGTAAAACTTCCTACCGGAAGGCGTATCACGTTCCTGGATACTCCGGGACATGAGGCATTTACAGCTATGCGTGCTCGTGGTGCAAAGATTACAGACTTGGCGATTATAATTGTAGCAGCAGATGATGCCATAATGCCTCAGACCATTGAGGCCATTAACCACGCACAAGCAGCGGGTGTTCCAATGATTTTTGCTATAAACAAGATAGATAAGCCCGGTGCAAACCCGGAGAAGATAAAGGAACAGTTAGCCAATATGAATATCCTTGTTGAGGATTGGGGCGGCAAATACCAGTGTCAGGAGATCTCGGCAAAACAGGGTACGGGTGTAGACGAGCTTTTGGACAAGGTTCTGCTTGAGGCAGATCTGCTGGAGCTTAAAGCTAATCCTAACAAACGTGCCATAGGTACGGTTATAGAGTCCTCATTGGATAAAGGTAGGGGATACCTCGCCACAATATTGGTTCAGGAGGGAACCCTTAGGGTTGGTGATGTTATGTTGAGCGGTTGCTATACCGGAAGGGTAAAGGCTATGTTCAACGAGAGAGGTCAGAAGGTTACAGAGGCAGGTCCATCTACTCCTGTATCTATCTTGGGCCTTAACGGCGCTCCTACAGCAGGTGAGAAGTTTAATGTCTTTGAAGATGAGAGGGAGGCAAAAGAGATTGCAAACAAGAGGGAGCAGCTGTTGCGAATACAGGGATTGCGTACTCAGAAACATATTACTCTCGAGGAGATTGGCAGACGAATTGCAATTGGCAACTTCCAGGAACTCAATGTTATTATCAAAGGTGATGTGGATGGCTCTATTGAGGCATTGTCTGATTCGCTCATAAAGCTTTCAACAGATGAGATTCATGTAAATGTAATCCATAAGGCGGTTGGTGCAATATCGGAATCGGATGTTCTTTTGGCAGCTGCATCAAATGCAATTATAATAGGTTTCCAGGTTAGACCGTCTGCAAGTGCAAGGAAATTGGCAGAGAAGGAGGAGATAGAGATAAGGTTATACTCTGTTATCTATGATGCTATTAACGAGGTTAAAAGCGGTATTGAGGGTATGCTAGCTCCAGAGGAGAAGGAGGAGGTTACCGCTACCGCAGAGGTTAGAGAGACTTTCAAAATATCAAAGGTTGGTACCATTGCCGGATGTATGGTTAAGGAGGGTAAGCTTACGAGAACGGCCAAAGTTCGTATAATTAGGGATGGCATAGTGGTTTACACCGGTACTTTAGGCTCTTTGAAACGATTCAAGGATGATGTTAAGGAGGTTGCTGCAGGATATGACTGCGGTCTTAACATAGAGGGTTATAATGACATCCATATAGGAGATGTTGTTGAGGCCTACCAAATTGTTGAGATAAAGAGAACACTGTAATAAAGTACATAACCCGTACAGATGGCAAGAAGCTGAATAGCGATGCTGTTTTAAAGTAGCATCGCTATTCAACTTCTTTTTTAATAAGATTACTCTTTATGAAAAGGTGGCTTTTTTAAGAGATAACTTTAAGGTAAAGTAACAGTACAGCGCCCGTATCCCTTTTTCATCTCGTCTGTCTGTATGATTACATTAGCATCATCTGCTCTTACATCAATAGCGTCTGCAGACACTTTTGGAAGGTCTGGGAAACTCCCATTAGCAATCTTTTTTAGGCAGGCAACAACTATCTCATCGTTGTCCCAGTCTGTGCACGGATAATCTGCCCTGTAGTTGTCGGGAAGCAAACCTTTATCATAATCCCCTTCTCCTAAAGAATTTACGGAGTAGAAACAGATTGGAAGGAAAACATAATCTGGTATATCAGCTTTTTGCGGGTAGAGAAACAGATACATGCCATTAGGCTTGCCGTACGTTGTCTGTCCTACCTGAATTATATTCATAAGCGGCTTTAGGCCATTGATTATAACTTCACTTGCCGAAGCCGTACCTTTTCCCGATATAACATAGATATCGTTGAGATCTAAAGATTCTTGAGTTCTCTCTATTATAGAGATTGTTTTTTTATCATTGTCTAATGCCGAGTACTTGGAATTATGTTTCCTCTTAACAAGAATTTTACCGTCACATCCGCTGTTGGCAATAAGTGAAGCTAAAAGGGCTGATGCTTTGGCACTCCCTCCTCCATTATACCTTAAATCCAAAATGAGATGCTTTGCCCCTGAACTCTTTACCGTTGCAACAGCCGATTTTATCTCATCAAGCATATTCTGATTAAAAGAGAGGTAGTTTATATAACCCACAGGTTGATCTAACCAACTGTATTCCAGCTTATCAAATACTTTTGCAACTAAAACGGATGGCGCATAAATAGAGCTCTTGTTAATCTTTATCTCTTTAATATTTCCGGCCGTATCATTAAAGGTAAATGTATTACCATCCTTGTCAAACTCTTTATTAAAGGTTTCATTCTTTATAAGTGTTTTTACGTCAACTCCATTAATCTTTTGAATAGACCATCCGCGAGTTACCCCTGCTTTGTCGAACGGAGAATCCTTATACACATATCTTATATATACAGAGTAGTCATTATAGTACTCAACAGCCTGCCCTAAAGAGGCCCCGTACGAAGTATATACACCGGTCTCCTCTTCTGTATAAGTTTTCCCATCCATCATCCAGCTCCATCTATCAGATTCAACCAACGATTCCTTAAAGAATTTATAAATATCAGTATAATTCATATAATTGGGATAAGGAGCCGTTTTGTTCCAATAGTAATACTCTTTCATTACATCCTGTACAAACTTCTTGGCTAATCGTTCAGAAGAGAATGGAGATTCCGGTTCTGTTTTCTCTTTTTTGCACGATGAAAAACTAACTGCAATAATAGCTAATAAGACTATATATCTGGAGCAAAGATTTTTCATAAATCCCTAAATTAATGATTAATAAATGAACTGGCCCATTGATGGTTCAAATATAGTAATTATTCCTATATTTGTGATAGTATGAAGTATTTTATTTGACTATCAACGGATAAGATAATGCCAAGCTGTTCAGAATCACTATATTCCTCATGCTTTCAAAAGACTCTTTATCTTGCCCTCCGCCTCGGCTATCAGCATGGCGGTATGGTCTATTATCCGTTGGGTATATTCTATCAATATGTCGTTACTTGCCGTATCATTCTTCAGCAAAGTGCGATAGGCTGTCGTGAAAAAACTGCTTTAATTCATAGTGAAAATTTTCTGCTATACGATAAATCTTTGTAATTTTGGTCTCAGAGAACTTAGTGGTAACTCTTAAATTTGTACTTTATATCGAATTCACGTTAAATATGAATTGAATGAATAAAATTCTTGTTTTCTTGCCTTGCCTGCTGGTTTTATGCAGCAGTTGCACGGACGATAGCAACAGACCAACCGTCAACCGGGCATTTGATGGGCAATTCACTAACAATCTAAATAAATCATTCGTATGAAAACAGTACTCATTACAGGCGGTTCTACCGGTATCGGTGCCGCTTCGGTTAAGAAATTCATCCAACAGGGATGGAACGTGGGGTTCATGGACATCAATGAGGAGGCGGCTCGCGAACGGATGGAAGAGATAAACCGTCCGGAACAATTGATTTTTGTGTCGGGCAATACCCGGAACCGTGCTGACATCCATCGTGCTGTAGAGGAAACCGTGAAGAGATTCGGCCGGCTGGACAGCGTGGTGGCCAACGCGGGCATCCATCGCTGCAACACGTTGCTGGACATTTCGGACGAGGAGTTGGATCTGATGATCCAGACCAATATCTACGGTACGGTGAACACGCTCCGCGAGGCGGTGCCGCACATCATTTGTGCGGGAGGAGGGACTGTGGTTATCAACGCTTCGGACCAGTGGTTCGTTGGCAAGGCGCACAGTTTCGGATATGGGCTGACCAAAGGTGCGCTGGGACAAATCACCCGAAGTCTCTCCATAGACCTCGGACCAAAGAACATCCGTGTCAACGCCGTGTGCGCAGGGACTATCCACACGCCTTTGGTAGACAATCTGTTTGAGAAGTTTGCCCAAGAGAATCATTGCAGCATCGATGACTATTGGCGCGAGGAGAACGCCCTGTATGCAAGAGGTTCCGCGGGACGCCCGGAGGAGGTGGCGGAAATGGTGTATTTCCTGGCTTCCGACGCGTCAAGTTTCTGCACGGGAGGGCATTATCTGGTAGACGGAGGTCTGGTGGCACATTGATTCTGTGACAAATGCCAAAAGGGAGTGTCTAACAAGACACTCCCTTTGTTTTCCTCCTACTCAACGAATCTTATTATTTAACTGACTTCACTTCGCCCAACTTTTCACCCATCAGGATGTGTTGCCATGTGTTGTCTCCAGCCTTTGGAGAGATCAGGCGGAAGTCCGCATCTTTCTGGAATACCAGCACGAAATCCGAACCTCCGAACAGGAAATAGCCCAGTTCATCGCCTTTTTTAACCCGATCACCCACCTGTAATCCTTCCGTGAAATTGACAGAAGCCACTTGCGACATACCGATCGGCATCACGGCCACCAATCCATGTGTATCTGTTTCGATGATAGCCAGTCCGCGCGTTTCGATGCTTTGCCAGCCCGGAACGGAACAGTCTACTACATATTGCTTTAAATCAGGCTCCCAAGTGATTTTTCCACCCAAAGCGTCATCTCCCGGAATGATGCGAAGTTCGCGGATAACACCCGATAATGGGAAGTGATAGCGGTGGTAGTCATTGGCATTGAGAAAAGCGTGATAGAACGTACCTCCGGCAAAGGCATCACAATAAGGGCTGTCCGGGCCGATAAGGTTGCGTACGGAATTGAACACGCGAGATTTCACCGCGATCTTTTCATCCGTGATGATGTAGGATTCGTTATCAATCTTCCAAACACCCTGTGGAACACAATCGGCCGGAGAAGCCACGATGGAATTATCTTCCGGTGAGGTGATAGTCCGTTGGTCGGGAGAGGCTAAGCGACGGCAGAAGAAGTCGTTGAATGAATGCCAGTTCGACGGGTCTTCATACCATCCGTTGGTCATGCCCAATTCTTCTTGCTGCATCATCAGCTCCTCGTACTCCTTGTTCCAGGATTCTGGTGACGAGAGGAAGCTTCCCCACGACTTGCAGTAATCTACCAGCCAGCTGCGGTAAGGTTCCACGTATTGCACTGAATTCGTAAACAGCGTTTCGTTTTCCAACGCCTCCAGCGGCATGCAGTTGATGAAATAGCAATAGCACAGAGCCTGATACATTCGTCCGAAGATGCTGGGCTGCCCGGGACAGAAAATGACATCCCACGGCATGGCAGTCTGCGAATGGTCGATGAAGTTATAATATTCTTCCAGCGATTGTGCCGGGTTGGTGGAGGAGTCTGGATTGATTTTCTTGCCTTTCTCGATGGCTTCCATGAGGAGTGACTTGATACGTTCGTCGCTCTTCACCAAATCGACTAGCTTTTGTGTGACGGGGCTGTACTGTTTCTCTTCCTTAGCCTTATCTTGCCACGACAGGAGAATCATAAGCAAGAATGCCGATAATAGCATCCTTAACGAGTTGTTAATTAAGTTTTTCATATGCTAATATGTATATTTTAATTATGATCTGTGCAAATTTATATATAAATCACAATTTACACCAATAATCCTGCAACCTTTCCGTGAAGTTGACCGAAATGATGCTTTTCGAATGATTGCACTATAATAGTGCAAAAAAGAAATGAGAATGCACTTTAATAGTGCGAAATCTCGTATATTTGTATCGACCTAACATTAAAAAAACTTTAGTCATACATCAAATACTATGGAAAATTTTAACGCAATCATTAAATCCGTGTCGGATTTTCTGTGGGGATGGCCATTGATCATCCTTCTTTTTGGTACTCATATTTTTTTGACAATAAGGCTTGGGTTTCCTCAAAGAAAAATATTAAAAGCCATTAAGCTGTCTGTTACTCCCGACAAAGAGAGTAAAGGAGATGTGAGCCCGTTCCACACACTTGCAACAATGCTTGCAGCTACAATTGGAACAGGTAATATTATAGGTGTGGCAACGGCAGTAGCTCTTGGTGGACCAGGAGCGGTGTTTTGGTGCTGGCTTACAGGAGTTTTGGGTATTGCAACAAAATATGGAGAGGGGTTGCTTGCTATTAAGTACAGGGTAAGAACATCAGACGGCACCATGTTAGGCGGCCCGATGTATGCGTTGGAAAGGGGCCTTAAGATGAAGTGGCTTGCCGTTCTGTTCTGCATATTTACTGCTCTTGCTGCATTTGGAATTGGTAATACAGTGCAGGCCAATGCTATCTCTACATTACTTTCTGAACCAAATATATTTGGACCTGGAACCAATGGAGTTCCAACATATATTTCGGGGCTTGTAATGGCCGGCCTTGTTGCACTTGTAATTATTTTTGGAGTTAAAGGAATAGCAAAGGTATGTGGAGTCTTGGTGCCGTTTATGGCTGTCTTTTATGTAGGTGGTTGCATTGCAATTCTTTGCTTTAATCATGCTTATGTGTGGGAAGCGCTTACACTTATTGTAAAATCTGCATTCAATCCCGCAGCGGCAGGCGGAGGATTTGTAGGTGCTTCTATCATCATGGTGGCAAGATTCGGAATAGCTCGTGGACTCTTCTCAAATGAATCAGGATTAGGATCTGCCCCTATCATGTCTGCAGCAGCGCAGACCAGAAATCCTGTAAGGCAGGCACTTATATGCTCTACCGCAACATTTTGGGATACAGTTGTAATATGCCTGCTAACAGGGCTTGTGCTTGTTAGCAGCATTGTGGCTCATCCGGATATAAGCTATGCAGACGGAGCAAAACTCACGCAAGTTTCATTCTCCAAAATACCTTTTATTGGAACACCTATTCTAACCATAGGCCTTATAACCTTTGCATTTTCAACAATATTGGGCTGGAGTTATTATGCAGAGAAAGCGGTTGAATATCTTACAAGCAAAAAGATTGTGCGCTACTATAGATTGGTGTGGATAGTCCTTATATTCGTGGGTTCAGTTGTAGATCTTACGCTTGTCTGGAATCTGGCAGATATTACAAATGCGCTTATGGCAATACCAAACTTATTGTCATTGATTTTGTTAAGCGGTGTTTTAGCATCGGAAACAAAATACTACCTTTGGGGTAACAGATTGGATGAACATGCAAACGAGGAGATTCCAGGCAGGGAGTAGATACAATAATTAATAACAGATGGTTGCCGGTCTGCTTTAGTCGGCAATCATCTGTACATCTTTATTCCATGCAAGTTTTTTATAAGCTGCTGTAAGTACCGTATTCTCCTCTGTGATATATGAGGATATGCCGCATGTCCTTTCTATCTTTATGTTAATGAAATTTTCTGTGGCATTCTTATAAATTGTTACCTTGTCTAAAGCCTGTTTTAGGGCTGTAAAGTCCTCACCGCCGCCGGACAACACCTCCATATAGTTCTCAAAATCGTAGAACCAATGTTTGTTCAATCTGTAATAACGCTGTATAGATGATCTATTTAGACTAAGAATATTGTCCCTCTTCTTTTCAAATATTGTCTTTGCAGCTGCGGCCACATCGTTAAGCCCATCCGTCTTGAATGCCCCTATTGTAGCACTTCTATAAGCACCGCTCTGTCTGTTATAGTGATTATAATACGCCTCTGCTATCCCCTTTGCATTTACAACATCTTCATACATATATCCAACTATATCTGTATATGGGAATCCTGAGGCCAGTACTTCGGCAGGCGATGCAATAAAATAATCCGTAACATCCTTAAGTTCGTATAGAACCTCTATGTTGCTCATAAGGCAGACATCAAACAGAATGAACTCCAGTTTGTACGGAATAGCCTTGGCCATATCTGTAATCTCCATCTCAACCAATGACGTACCATCTGCATCTGTCTCGGAACCAAAACTCTTTACCATATGTGCATACGGATCCGGCGCATTAAGGCTCATTGCAGCAACAGAACTACTTGGATACCCGGTAGGGTTAGAGTAAAACCCTGATGGCAGCCATCCTGTTCCGTGAGAGGATAGGACAAGTCCGTATTTCTCTGCAGGACACAGCGTCTGTACAATGCTTAGCACATTTTTAAGTGTGGTTGAGTTTGCAGAGACCGTAGCGGAAGGGAACTTGTACAATGTATCCACAGCAGTCTCTCCACCGTTGGGAGATACCCTTATTAGCACAGGATTTTTTCCACTCAGGTGTGAATAGATAACAAGGTTGTCGTCACTTGTTAACTTGCTGTTCCTTATACTGTTTATATTTGATAATATGTTTCCCGATAAATTATTGTTTGCTGCCATATAGAAAAGAACAGTCTTTTTCTGTACAGCTATCTCCGGTGAATCCGTGGTCACAGCTTTGCAGGAAGCTAGCAATTGCGCAAAAGCAACAAAAAACAAGATGTAGAAAAAACTTACACCCGTCTTACCCTTACTACTATTCATGCCATCTTTACCCTCTCTCCCCTTCATACTATCTATACCCTCTTTACACTTTTTACTCTTTTTACTCTCCATACTCTCCATGCTCTCTATACTCTCTATACTCTCTATACTCTCTATACTCTCTATACTCTCTATACTCTTTGTCCCAGTCATAATACAGTACATTATAAAAAACTCTAATCTGTTTGAAAACCAGCCTGAGCCGCTCAGCCGGAACGCAAATATAGTAACAACTTACTTAAAAATGAAATACACCGCCAAAATAAGAAGCCCGAATGCTACAAGGTGATTCCATTTAAAAGCCTCTGTCTGGAAGAAAAACAGAGAAAAAAGCACAAATACCAACAGAGATATAACCTCTTGAATGACCTTTAATTGAACCAACGAAAACGGGCCGCCAAAGTTGTTGAACCCTATCCTGTTTGCGGGAACTTGGCAACAATATTCAAAAAAGGCAACGAGCCAGCTTATTAAAATTATACCAAACAATCCCAATTTAGGGAGTAATTTATCTGTCTGAAACTTAAGATGCCCGTACCATGCAAGCGTCATAAATGTATTGGAGATAACCAAAAGTATTATAGTTATTAAACCTCTTCCCATTTCGTATAAATGTTTATTTTATCAGCTTGCAAAGATACATTATAAAAGTTTATTGTTGAGAGTTTAGAGTGTATAGTTAATTAGCTTTGGCGATAGCTTTGGCGTTGGCCTTTTGTGTAAAGAGAAAAGCGTTGGCGTTAGCATTAGCTATTAAAATTAAATTAGCTAAAGCCACTGCTAATGCTAAAGCTGATAAACTGACTCTAAACAATAAACTATAAACTATAAACTAATATGGCATTGGCATTCAAAATAAATTAGCTAAAGCCAAGGCTAAGGCAGGCATCATGGTTAAGAACAAAACGAGAAGATATGTGTTAACAATATAAATAATTATAAAAAAAGTCATAAATTTGTTTGTTAAAAAAGTTTATTATGAAACCGAACAGTGTTTTAACATTTCTTGCAGGAGCTGCACTTGGTGCAGGACTTGCCATTTTGTTTGCACCTCACAGTGGTGCGGAAACAAGAAGAAGAATTAGAGAAAGGGCAAAAAGAGATTACGATTCTGTAAAAGAGAAGGTCAACGCAGCCAAGCAAAAGATTCAGGATAGTGTAAATGAGGCTGCAGAAGCATAAGAGCAGACGATCTATTGTGTGGATTTGGTGTTAGCGTTTACATTAATGGTTAGCATTTAATTTTAAAATTAAAGAAAGGCAACGCTAACGCCAAAGCCAACGCCAAAACTATAAACTATAATGGACTCAACTTCATACAAAGAAGAAACGGATGTTACTGTAAAAGGGCTCCGCAATGATATAAAAGAATATATCAATCTAAAGATAGATGAATATAAATTAAGGGGTGTTGAAGGACTTGCAACATTAACGAACAAGGCCATCTTCCTTGTCCTCTCTACCATGGTAGGAGGTGTGATACTACAATTGGCAGGACTTTCCATTGCACTGTTAATTGCACAATTGGTTGGTAACATGGCATTGGGCTTTGCAATAGTGGCGATTGCCTTTGTTATTGTATTGGCTGTTCTTTATGCAACAAGAAAACGACTTTTTCTAAATCGCCTTGTTAAGATGTATATAGATCTATTTTTTAAAGAGTAGTATATTGTATAGTTGTTGTACTAAACCAAAATATGAGAAAGATTTTTGACTATAAACCCTCGCACAACTATTTGAACATAAGCTCTATGGAGGAGTTGAAATTGGCTAAAATACAATTGAAGGGTGAGATACGGGAAAAAGAGCGTGACATATGTGATGATTTTAATGAAGTAGTATATATGCTGAGCCCGGGAAGGATTATGGCAGCGATAAGTTCCAAGTTCGACCTTGTAAATGACATCGCATCTGGGATCAAAAGAGGATATCGTTTCATTCATGACATAATGAACGGTAGTGAAGAGGAAAAAGAATACAAAGGCTGAAACTAACACAAATAAACTTATATATGAACTTATTAAAAACTATGCTAAGCACATGCGTTATAGGCAGTACTCTTGCACTTTCGTCGTGCAGTGAGGAGAAAAAAACCAAGGACGAAGGATTTAAGTATATAGCGGAGGAATTTGCAGACCTGCAGATTCTACGTTACAGAATACCAGGATGGGACTCGTTGTCGGTGAACCAGAAGGCCTATATCTACCATCTTTCAGAGGCTGCAAAGTGCGGCAGGGATATATTCTTTGACCAGAACTTCAAATATAACCTTAAGATAAGGAGAGTTTTGGAGAATATAATCGAGAACTACAAGGGTGACAGGGAGAGCAAGGATTTCAATGACTTTTTAGTTTATGCAAAACGGGTCTTCTTTAGCAACGGTATCCATCACCATTATGCAGAGGATAAATTCTTTCCCTGCTGTTCGCAGGAATATTTCAAGAGCCTTATGGAGGCTACAGGACAGGAGAATCTTACAGCAGAACTGCTTCCTGTGATTTTTGATCCGGCATTGTATTCGCAGAGAAAGTACACAGGCAAAGACTTGGATCTTATAGAGGCTTCTGCCGTAAATTATTACGGGGAGGGGATTACCAAAGATGAGGTAAATAAATTTTATGCAGACAAGGAGGCTGCGGATATAAAAGCCGGTAACTTTAAAAACGGTGTGAACCCAACGCCAATAGCATACGGGCTCAACAGCAAAATTGTAAAGGAGGATGGAAAGATTGTGGAGAAGGTCTACAAAGTAGGCGGTATGTACAGCAACAGTATAAAGGAGATTATCAAACATCTGCAAGATGCTGCTACAGTTGCAGAGAACGATACCCAGAGGAACTATATAGCAAAACTTATTGAGTACTATACAACCGGAGACCTTAAGACGTGGGACGAGTATAATATTGCTTGGGTACAAGATGTAGATTCTCAAGTAGATTTTATTAACGGGTTCATTGAAGATTACAATGATCCTCTTGGAAGAAAGGCTGCATGGGAGGCATCTATCAACTTTAAAGATATAGAGGCATCTCGCAGAACACATATTATAAGCGACAATGCCCAGTGGTTTGAGGATAATTCGCCTGTGGACAAACGCTTTAAAAAGGATGAAGTAAAGGGGGTATCAGCAAAGGTGATAACGGTGGCATGCCTTGCCGGAGACTGCTATCCTTCAACCCCAATTGGTATTAATCTTCCAAATTCAAACTGGATTAGAAAAGACTACGGTTCAAAATCCGTTACAATTGCCAATATCACGGATGCATATAATAAGGCTTCTCAGGAATCCCCAAAGAGCATACTTACAGAGTTCGCATGGGATCAGGCGGAGATAGACATGTACAAGAAGTTTGGTACTCTTACAGATGACCTTCATACAGATCTTCACGAGTGCTTGGGACACGGCTCAGGAAAACTGTTGCCGGGAGTTCCTGAATCTGCTTTAGGAGAGTATAACTCTGCTTTGGAGGAGACCCGTGCAGACCTGTTTGCACTTTATTATCTTGCAGATCCAAAATTGGTGGAGCTTGGCATTCTTCCGGATACCACGGCATATAGAGCAGAATATGCAAACTATATAAGAAACGGTATCTTTACTCAGTTTACAAGAGTTGAATTAGGCAAGACCAATACAGAGGCACACATGCAGAACAGGAAACTTATAGCAGACTGGTGTTATGAGAAAGGTCTTAAGGAGAATAACCCCGGAGCAGAAAAGGATGTTATTGAGAAGAGGGTAAGAGATGGGAAAACCTACTTTGTTATTACAGATTACCATGCTTTAAGATCACTTTTTGGCAACCTTTTGGCAGAGATTCAGCGGATAAAATCCGAGGGCGATTTCAAAGCCGGCAAGAATCTTATTGAAACATATGCAGTGCATATAGACCCGCAACTGCACAAAGAGGTTAAAGAGAGATATGAGACCCTTAATCTTAAACCATACAAGGGGTTCATTAATCCGGTCATAACTCCTGTGGTTAAAGATGGAAAAGTTGTAGATTATGCAGTAAGTTATAATCAGAGTTTCCTTGACCAGATGATGGAATACGGCAAAAAATACAGTTTTGAAGAGTAGCATTTATTGAATTTTGCTAAAAACAGATAGATGAAAGTTGCAAGATTTTGTCATAAAACAGGATCTTGCAATTTTTTTTGCATTTTATCAGCTGTTTTTGTCTGCATTGTTTTGTTATTAGAAAAT
>ERZ857629.2254-NODE-2254-length-18642-cov-13.171518_pt1 | contig 18642 bp, 16 predicted proteins | sample MGYA00519700_ERZ857629 | MGnify/ENA primary metagenome ERZ857629 (study PRJEB31778, sample SAMEA3449351) | human gut metagenome | biome: human gut; feature: human-associated habitat; material: faeces | place: United Kingdom | collected 2010/2012 ...
CGCTGCGCTTCTTCCTGCTGCGCACGTTCCCGTTCGGCTCGGACGGCAACTTCTCCAACGAGCTGCTCATCAACACCATCAACGTCGATCTCGCCAACGACCTCGGCAACCTCGTCTCCCGCACGACGGCGATGGCTGAAAAATACTTCGGCGGCACGCTGCCCGAGGATCGTCAGAACGATCCGCTTGACGCTGACCTCGTTAATCAGCTCTCCGCCCTTCGCGGCAGGTATGAGGCTGAGATGGAGAAGTTCCAGTTCCAGAACGCGCTCGAGCTTATCTTCAAGTGCATCCAGCGCGCCAACAAGTATATCGACGAGACCACACCCTGGGCGCTCGCCAAGGACGAGGCGAACAAGCCCCGCCTTGCCTCCGTCATGTATAACCTGCTCGAGAGCATCCGCATCTGCACGGTCCTGCTCACGCCGTTCATGCCCGATTCCTGCGATAAGATCTTTGATCAGATCGGCGCGTGCGAATGCTGCCGCGATTGGGACAGCGCCGCGAAGTGGGGCAGCCTGAGCGCGACAGTCACCGTTCACAAGGGCGAGGCCATCTTCCCGCGCATCGACATGGAAAAGGCGCTCGCCGAGCTGGACGCCATTCAGGAGGCGCAGAAGAAGGCCGCGCTGCCCGCGCTGGAGTTTGAGCCGATGCTCACCGAGAACGTCGACTTCGACACGTTCTGCAAGTCCGACTTCCGCGCCGTCAAGGTCAAGGCCTGCGAGGCCGTGAAGAAGAGCGACAAGCTCCTGCGCTTCACGCTCGACGACGGCACCGGCACCGACCGCCAGATCCTCTCCGGCATCCACAAGTGGTACGAGCCCGCCGACCTCGTCGGCAAGACGCTCGTCGCCATCGTCAACCTGCCCCCGCGCAAGATGATGGGGCTTGAGAGCTGCGGCATGCTGCTCTCCGCCGTCCACACGGAAAAGGGCGAGGAGGTCCTCAACCTCATCATGGTGGATAATAAGATCCCCGCGGGCGCAAAGCTCTGCTGAAGCAAAAGGGGCAAGCCCCTTTTAGGGTTCCCCGCGGCTGCGCAGGGGACGGAAGTCAAAGGGGGTGTTCTCTTTCGCAAAAGAGAACACCCCCTTTGGAACCCCCAGAGAAAGGCTCACATTGCCGGTCTGAGGCTTGAATAACTGCACGCGCTGCGCATTGCAAGCGCGGTGTACATGGCTTCGCCATGAAACCCTACTGCTCGTTACCACCATCGACCGCGCCTTACTATCGTGAGGCGCGAGTGACGCTACTTCAGCGGCAAACTGCGTCCCGAATGCGGCATTGCTGCGCCCGCCGCATTGATGAGTGCCCCGTTAGACGGTGATTAGGCTACACTGCCACGAGACTGGCAGAGCGGCAGCGGATAGTAGGAGCAAGTCAAATCGTCTCGCACGCACCAATGGCGGCGAGCGAAGCAATGCCGCCACACAGGAACCATCACTGCCCAGCGCGTGCAGTACCGAAGAGAGCAAAGCCCGCAATGCGTTCCCTTTCTCTTGGGGGATATAAAGGGGGCTGTTCTCTTTCGGGAAAGAGAACAGCCCCCTTTTTTCCGCGCAGCCCGCAGGGCTGCTCCCCCACTCCCGCGCGAGACGCACGAAGAACCAAAGGAGAATTCACTATGTACGAATACTTTCATGTAAAAGTTTCCGCCAAGGTCGGCTTTTCGGCGGTCACGCTCGATCCCGAATATCGAAATATCATCGACCGCGCGGCGGAGGAGGGCTGGCGATATGTCGGCTTCCTGCCCATGAAGCAGACGGCGAACGGCGCGATCCTTGAATATGACCTCATCTTCGAGCAGGAGAAGAAATGAATCTGATTTTTGACACCCACGCCCATTATGACGACGAGGCGTTCGACGCTGACCGTGAGGAATTGCTCTCCTCCATGCCGGAAAACGGCGTGGGGCTGATCGTTGACCCCGGCTGTGACCTTGATACCTCCCGCCGCGCGGTGGAGATCGCGCGGCAATATCCCCACGTCTACGCCGCCGTCGGCTGGCATCCGGAAAACTGCGCGCCCTACACGCGCGCGAGTCTTGACGCGCTGCGCGCCTGGGCGGGCGACCCCAAGGTCGTCGCCATCGGCGAGATCGGGCTGGACTACTACTGGGAGCAGAATCCGCCGCGTGAATTTCAGCAGGAGGTTTTCCGCGACCAGCTCGCGCTTGCGCAGGAATTAGGTCTTCCCGTCATCGTGCACGACCGCGACGCGCACGCCGACAGCCTCGCCATCGTGAAGGAATTTCCGCAGGTGCGCGGCGTGTTCCACTGCTTCTCCGGCAGCGCCGAAACTGCCCGGGAGCTTATAGCGCGCGGCTGGTATCTGGGCTTCGACGGCCCGCTGACTTATAAGAACGCGAAGAAGACCGTCGAGGTCGCACGCATGGCCCCGCTCGAGCGCATTCTGCTGGAGACGGACAGCCCGTACATGGCCCCCGTCCCTGTGCGCGGGACGCGCAACGACTCCCGAAACGTCTTCCATATCGCAGCAAGGCTTGCGGAGATCCGCGGTATGAGCACGGACGAGATCATCGCCATCACGAACGAAAACGGCCGGCGGCTGTTCGGCATCGAATAGAAAAAGGGAGGGCAAAACGCCCGTGCTGGCGGATCTTGTGGAATCCCGTTTCCGCCGCTCCCTCATTATCTTTCAGGGCAGCTATGCGATCTTTTTCAACCGCCCTGTCTGCATTGTGATCTGGCTGCTGCTGGCCGCCATGATCGCCAGCCGCATCTATTCCGGCATCAAGCGGAAGAAGTCCGCGGGCGCCGAAAAAACGGAGGAAATGTAATATGTACACACGAAAGAACGACCAGCCCGTTGCCATCCGCAGCGCGCTCATGGGCGGCAAGGGCGATATCCTCTGCCGTTCCTTCCTTTCCAACGAAGACGCCGCCGGCACGGGCCGTATGTTTGCAGTCAACACCATCCAGCCGGGCGATTCGATCGGCTATCACAGTCATCAGGGCGAGTTCGAGGTCTACTATATCCTCAAGGGCACCGCGCAAGTCGTAGAGGATGGCAAACGCTATACTCTTTATGAAGGCGATATGATGCAGTGCAAAAGCGGTTCGTCCCACAGCATTGAAAATATCGGCAGCGAGCCGCTCGAGCACCTGGCTCTGATCCTTTTCTGCAAATAAGCGCGGCAGCGGCGATCCCTCTGCGCAGCGCCTGCCACCCTCTCCGGCACGAAGCGGACGGTCTCCCTCGCGGGGAGGCCGTCTGCTTTCATATGCGCCAGCGCACATACAGAGGGCTCGCCGCAAATTTTCTCTGCCGGCACTTGCTTTTCTCCATGTTCCGTGCTATATTGTCCTCGCAAACAAGTTGTAGGTGCAACCTGTTGGTTGTACCTGCAACGATTGAAAGAAAGCAAGGGAATCGAACATGGAACACCCCGCAAGAAAAATCACCAAGATCGCGCGCGAGGCGGAGCACCTTGTCCTGCTTGCGTCGCGCGCCGACGGCATCGGCACGGCGGAGATCGACTGTATCCATGCCGTGCGGCATCATCCCGGCATCACACAGGCCGAGCTTGTAGCCATGCTGCACTCCGACAAGGCTGCCATCGCGCGTCGGACGGCGCGCCTTGAGCGCAAGGGCTATCTCCGCCGCGAGCCGAATCCGAACGACGGGCGCAGCCATCTGCTCTATGCGACCGAACGGGCCGAGGGGCTGCGCAACGCCAAGGCCGAGGCCGAGAGCGCCTTTTACGACTATCTGACGGCGGGACTGGACGAAGCACAGCAAGCTGCCTTTCTCTCGTCTCTCGACATTCTCTACCGCCGCTCAAAGGAGGAGAGCCGCGCGGGCTTCCCGCATCTGCGACCCGTTTTTGAGGAGGGTGCGCATGAAAAAGGCTGATTCCTTCCGTCCGGACCGCATCGGTTCCTACTTCCGCATGGAGTGGCTGCCGCTCGCGTTCATCACGCTCTCCGGTCTGGTATACAATGTCGGCCTGCTCGCAGGCCCGTGGTTCGAGGGCAGGCTCGCCCAGTGCCTTGCCGACATTCTCGGCGGCAAAGAGGCAGGCGGCGCGATGACAGTGCTCGTTCTCGCTTACGTCGGCGTGACGCTGACGGTGCAGGCCGCGCGCTTTGTCAAGCGCTTCTATGTCCGCCGCTTTGCAAACGACGTGAACCGCCGCATGAAAGGCGTGCTCTACGCCAATCTCGTCTGCCAGAGCCGCCGCGCGCTCGAGGACGAGGGCGCGGGCGAGCTTGTGACCAAGGCCATTTCCGACGTGGACGACTGCTCCGAGGGCATGCGCAAGTTTACCACCGAGCTGTTCGATACCGGCGTCGCGCTCGTGGGCTATGTTGTGATGCTGCTCGTCTACGACTGGCGGCTCGCGCTTTTGTGCCTGATCTTCCCGCCGGTCTCCTACATCTGCGCCGAAAAGATGAAAAGGCCCGTGCAGCGCGCGGGCAGCGCCTATAAAAAGTCCGCCGCCGCACTGAACGCCGCGACGCTCGACCGCGCGAGAAATGCCGTCACCTACCGCGTTTACGGCTGCGAGGACGTGCGCGAGCAGCGCTACGAGGACACGCTGCACGCCTATGAAGTCTCCGCCGTGCGCGCAAACGTCTGGCAGTCGGCGCTGCCGCCGCTGTACCTCGCGGTGTCGAACCTGAGCGTGCTGTTCATCCTGTGGTTCGGCGCGAAAAACGTGCTTGGCACGGGCTGGCGCGCGTGGGATATCGCCGCGTTCACAACGTTCCTCTCCTGCTTCATGAAGATGTCCACAAAATCCTCGAAGGCGGCAAAGCTTTTCAACGCCGTGCAGCGCGCAGAGGTCTCATGGAAGCGCATCAAGCCGCTGATGAAGCAGCCCGAGCCGCTCGCGCCGCTCGCCGTTCCGGCGGCGCAGGAGGTCGCGCTCCGCGATCTGTCCTTCGCCTATGACGGCGGAACGCCCATCTTCGAGGGGCTGTCCCTCACCGCCGCGCCAGGCGATATCATCGGCGTCACCGGCCCCGTCGCCTGCGGGAAATCGACGCTGGGACGCGTCTTCCTCTGTGAGCGGCCCTACGGCGGCTCCGTGACCATCGGCGGGCGGGAGCTGTCAGAATTCGCGCCGCGCGAGGTCGCGGCGGCGGTCGGTTATCTCGGCCACGATCCGGAGCTGTGGAACGACACGGTGGCGGCAAACGTTCTCTGCGGCGATGACGGCGACGCGATGGACTATCTCAAGCTCACCGCGCTCGACGGCGAGGTCCGCGCGATGGAGCAGGGGCTTGACACCATGGTCGGCAGCGGCGGCGTGCGCCTTTCCGGCGGTCAGGCGCAGCGTCTGGCGCTCGCGCGGACGCTCGCGCATCCGCGCCCCGTCCTCGTGCTGGACGATCCGTTCTCCGCGCTCGACCGCGCGACGGAGGATGCGGTGTTCGCCAATCTCAGACACTATGCGCGCGACAAGGTCGTCTTCCTGATCTCGCACCGGCTGTACCACTTCCCCGAGATGCAGAGGATCGTCTTCATGGAGGATGGCAAAACCGACGTCGGCACGCACGAAGATCTCCTCGCGCGCTCTGCGGAATACCGCGCGCTCTACGAAAGTCAGACGGGAGGCGACGGACATGAAACATAAGTCAAAAGGCGGCGTGTTCGCCGCCCTCCGCGCCGCGGCCGGCAGCCACAAGCTGCTCAGCGCGGGAACGCTGCTCTGTGCGGCGGCCTCGGTGCTCGCCTCCCTTCTGCCGCCGCTGCTGCTCGGCCGCATCATCGACGCGCTGACCGGCGGTACGCCGCTCGTGTTCACGGCGGCGCTGCTGTACTTTGGCTCCCTCGCGCTCGAAGGCCTTCTATCCTCCGCACAGGAGACGCTTCTGGAGATCTTCGGGCAAAAGATGACCCACGCGCTGCGCTCGGAGCTTTCGGCCAAGCTGACGCGGCTGCCCGCCGCGTCGCTTGCCGCGCAGGACCCCGGCGAGGTCGCCGCGCGCTTTTCCGGCGACGTGGATACGGTCGAGGCGCTGTTCACCTCGGGCGTGATCTCCATGGCGGCGGACGCCTGCCGCATCCTCTCCATCCTCGCGGTCATCGCGGTCAAAAATACAGGGCTTGCGCTGCTGCTCCTGCTCGTGCTGCCGCTGCTGACGGTCTTTACGCGCCGCGTGCAGAAGCGGATGCTCGCGGCCCAGCTCGACAACCGGCGCGCCGTCGCCGCCATCTCCGGCCAGGTGCCGGAGGCGCTGCACAATATCCGCACCATCCGCGCCCTCGGGCTGGAGGACTATATGTCCCGGCGCTACGACCGCCGCATCGGCGAGAGCTACGCCGCAGTCGAGCGCACGAACTTCTATGACGCGATCTATTCCCCTGTCGTGCTCGTGCTGAGCGCGGCGGTGGTCGGCGCGGTGATGCTGCTCTCCGCCTCCGGCGACGCGCGCGTGCTGGCGCTGTTCGGCATGTCCGTCGGCACGTCCGTCACCATCATCGACTATATCTCCCGCATCTTCACCCCCATCGAGAGTCTCGGCATGGAGATCCAGACCATTCAGTCCGCGATGGCGGGCGTCAGGCGCATCGACGCCTTCCTCGCCCAGCCGGAGCGCGATGTCCCCGCGCCGCGCGCGGGTGCGGCGGCGCACGGAGACGTTGTCCTTTCGCACGTGACCTTCGGCTACGGCGAGCGCACGGTGCTCAGGGATCTGTCCTTCACGGTCAGGCAAGGCGAACAGGTCACGCTCATTGGCCGCACGGGCACGGGTAAGAGCACGGTCTTCCGCCTGCTGCTGGGGCTCTACCGCCCGCAGGAGGGCAGCGTCGCCATCGGCGGCGTGGACGCCTGCGCCATCACAGACGCAGAGCGCCGCGCGTGCATCGGCTGCGTGGAGCAGCACTTTGCCCACGTGCCGGGCACGGTGCTCGACCAGATCACGCTGGGCGATGCGCGCATCAGCCGCGCCATGGCGGAAAAGGCCGCGCGCCTTGCAGGACTCGATGAGGTCATCCGCACGCTGCCGGACGGCTATGATACGCCCTGTGCGGACGGGCTGTTTTCTCAGGGCGAGTGGCAGCTTTTGTCCATTGCGCGCGCTGCGGCGGCGGATCCCGCCGTGCTGCTGCTCGACGAGATCACCGCCAATCTCGACGCCGAGACCGAGGCGCGTGTGCTTGAGGCGCTGCGCCGCGCGTCCGAGGGACGCACAGTGCTGTCCATCTCGCACCGCATCTATGAGAGCCTTGGCGGCCGGACGATCGAGATCCGCGCGCAGGACGGCTGACCGGCGATACAGAGAAAATGAGCATAGGGCGCGGCACTTTCTGCCGCGCCCTATCTTATTATGCAGATAAAGGAAAACCTCCCGTTTCAGGGCAGCAAAAAAGCCTTGAAACGTAAGTTTCAAGGCTTTTCTCTGTCAGGCGGCTTCAATTCGGATATTTTTCTTCACTCATCGGCAATACAACAGTTTTCGGTTTCATGTCTCCGATGAAATCTCATTTTCATCTGATTACTGGTTTAGCCGGCATATCAGGACTTATCTTCAAGTGTGGGCAATTCCTTGATTTTCTCCGCTTCAGCCAGGACTCGAAGCTGATACTGAGCGATTTGCCGCAGCGCTTCAAACCGCTCTTTCTTCTCCATTCTACTCTTGATCAGCTCCGCATTATGTGTCTCCAGATTGGAGAGAACGGTCAATTCGGCAATGGATGCGTAATCACGGATGTTGCTGTTTTTCGCCAGCGTTGGATTGGCTTCACGCCACGCTTTCGCCGTGCAGCCAAACAGCGCCACATTCAGCAAGTCTGCCTCATCCGCATATGCCAGCCATTCCGTGTTTTTCGTGTAGTTGCTTTGCGGCAGGACATAATTTTTCACAGCATCCGTGTGGATTAGGTAATTGTTTTTTGAAAGGAAACGCTTTGCGCTCCACTCCAGTTTGAGTCGGTCGTTTTCCGCATCTTTCAGTCGCTGATACTCTTTCAGCAGATAAAGTTTGAATACCGGACTGATTGCGGAGCCGAACTCAAATGCAATATCTTTATGGGCATAGGTTCCGCCGTAGCGCCCTGCCTGCACATAGATACCGACTGCATTTGTTTTTTCAATCCATTCTTTCGCACTGAGCGTAAAAGTGTGCAAGCCAGCCTCACTCTTAAAGTGGTCGAATTCGACCACTTTGAAATTCGGGTTGTACATGATCTCCCACGTTCCGAGGAATTCCAGCGTGGATCTGGCGCGGAGCCAGTTTTTAATGACATCGGCGGCACGTCCTGCATCGGTACGGGCTTTTGCCATATCGGTCAGGCTGATGTAGTCCCGCTGATCAACATTCATAATCGTCACGGGAACATCCTGAACAGTTATAGATGTTGTCTTTTTTGTTGCTTCCATATTATTCCTCTTTTCTGATTATGGAATCAAGTAATCCCTGACACCCCTCCAGCACATCCCTCCATGTTGCATCGAAGTCCTCGGTGTACCATGGGTCGGCAACATCGCGGGGATGGTCGGTATGGTCCATCAGGAGGGACATCTTGCCTGAATAATCGCCGCCGCAGATACGGTACATATCCCGGAGGTTGGCACCGTCCATGCCAATCAGCAGGTCGTATGCGTCGTAGTCCTGATTGGTAAGCTGCCGCGTCGCGTGGCCGTCGCAGGAGATCCCATGCTCCGCCAGCTTGCGCCGCGCCGGGGGATAGACCGGGTTGCCGATCTCTTCCCGGCTGGTAGCCGCCGATTCGATATGGAATTGTGACGCCAGCCCCGCCTTCTTTACCAAGTCCTTCATCACGAACTCGGCCATGGGGCTGCGGCAGATATTGCCGTGACACACAAAAAGCATCTTCTTCATCGCTCTCGCTCTCCTGAGATATTTCTTTTTCCTCAGTATAGCAGGAAACTGCCTGCGCGTCGAGAGAAGAATGCAGCCATGCCTGAGATTCTATGGCTTCCAGTAGTTTGCCTTTCTTCCATCCGAAGCGTAGCACGGCTTGGATGTACCACGCCCGCTCCTCGCTGCTGCCGCATCCCTCTAAAATCGCCACATTCCGCGTCCAGCCGAGGCCCATCGCCAGACGCATGATTTCAGGAGATTCATTGTAGGCTGCGTAAAACGCGCGCATACGGCGCACATTGCGGGGAGAAAAGCCCTCGGCCGTAGGATAGGTCGCTTGCAGGTATTCCGACGCCGCGACAGCCGCGCCTTTCTCCGCTCTGCTGCTGACCAGCCGACCGATTTCACAGTATAGCTCCGTCTGCGGGAGCTGCGCCGCAACAGCGGCGTCCAGCGCGGCAAACATGGTGGCGTAATCTGTTGGCTTGCGGATATTCATTGGCTTTCTCCTTTCCGGCGCAATGCGCCTGATCAACGCTCAAAGCAGAGAAAAGCACGGCGATGTCACCGTGGTTTTCTCTGCTTTGACCTGTTTTAGATGACCCGCACGATCTGCTCCCACAGAAGGATGTGCTTTTCGTCAATGGCTCGGTTATCGTGATAATGGCCGAACAGCCAGTAGTGGTATTTTGCTCTTTCCCGTACCTCTTGCAGGAAGTCCGTGAGTCGGTCCGCCTCGTTGTGGCGGCTTCCCATGAGGGCGATGCTGGTGGGGGCGCAGTGGGTGATGATGTAATCTACCTCCCAGCCGACCGAGTCAAGGCTGTGCCGTGCTTCGGCGTATTCTTCGTCGGAGGGCAGCTCCTGCGCCCACCATGAAATATGGTTGATGCGGTATCTGGCTCTCGGTCTCCGCTGCAGCATCAGGAACTTCCGCCCAAAGTTTGGATCGTCCGGATCAAGAATGCCATCTTCAATGTCGTGGCTTTTGGCTCCGCCCATGGTGAAGAAGCGATATCCCTCCAGCTCGTATATCTGCCCCCGCATCAGATGCAGCACATGCGGACGGATGCGGTGTATTTTACCGCCCTGCCATTTCTCTGCAGGATAGCTTGCCAACGCATCATAGTTTTCATGGTTGCCGTCCACGAACGCCAGCGTGAAGGGCAGACTTTCCAGGCAGCCCAATGCTTCATCGTCCCGTGCATCTCCGAACCATATGCCGCCAAAGTCCCCTGTGACCACGACCACATCGTCCTTCGTCATCTGTGCCTGCTCCGGAAAGTATTCCGGCCGGAACCGTTCAAAGTTTCCATGGCAGTCGCCCGTTGCCCATATCATATCCTTTTCCTCCGTTTCGGTTGATCTATGCTCTGTTCGATTTCCTGTCCGTTCCGGAAGGTCACCCTGATTTTGAAGCCCTCCATCACCGTGACCTTCTCCAGCAGTTGGTAAACCGTTTTTTCGTCCCACTCCGTGATCTGCGCGCTGACCGCATCCAGCGCCGCCGCGGACGCCTGCAATCTGCGGCTTACCGCATCCTGCTCCTGACGGATTTGAAGAATGCTTGCTTTTCGCCGCTTGAGATCTTCCATCCCTTCGGACAGACTCTGAAACCGCTCCACGTACGTCTCTGCGTCATCGGCGTTGGCAGCTTCCCCAAGGAGCTTATCGAACTGCTTTCCGAGTTCCTCCATAGCCCGGTCGATATCGCCCAGGCTCATGCTCTCGCCGGGGATAGGCGCCAGCTCCTGCTCCATGGCGCTCATCAGCCGCGCGGACAGCGTGCCGTGGTCGGACATGGAGGCGTTGACCGCGTTCAGGATTGCCTGTTGGAGCGGCGCTTCGTCCAGCGTGGGGGAATGCTCACAGTATTTTTTCCCGTAGTCCAGACGGCTGCAGCAGCGCCACACGGTGCGCTTCTCGCCGTGCTGTGTCCACACCACGCGGCGGTAGGCCGTGCCGCACTCGCCGCAGAACAGCAGACCGCTGAGGGCGTATTTCCCGCTGTAGCGGCCAAGACCGCTGGGTGCGCTCTTTCTCGTGCTGCCCCGCTGCGCCCTGCGCCGTGCCAGCTCCATCTGCACTGCGTCAAACTGTGCACGGTCGATGATGGCGTCGTGATGATTCTGAATGAGGTATTTGGGCAACTGTCCCGTATTCCGTATCGCCTTCTTGCTGATGCAGTCCTGAATGAAGGTTTTCTGCCGCAGCACATCGCCGCAGTACTTCTCGTCCGTCAGGATGGTTTGGAGATTGCTGGTGGTCCACTCCGTCGTACCGAGGGCGTTCCTGCGTCCCTCGGACACAAGGCTCGTCCGGATATTTCGGAGAGGCTGTCCCGCCAGATACATCCGATAGATCTGCCGGACGGTCTCAGCCTCCTCCGGCACGATCTCCATCTGACCGTCCGCACCTTTCCGGTAGCCCAGCAGGTACTTATACTGGATGCTGGCCCTGCCGTCCCGCATGGACTGCTGAACGCCCCACCTGACACGGGAGGATGTAGACTCGCTCTCCGCCTGCGCCTGCGCGCCGAAGATGGTGATGAGGAACTCGCTTTCCGGGTAGATGGAGTTGAGTCCATGCTCCTCGAAGATGACCGGAATACCAAGATTCCGCAGCTCGCGGGTATAGTTGAGCGTGTCCACGGTATTCCTTGCAAAGCGGGAGATGGATTTGGTGAGGATCAGGTCGATTTTACCCTGACGGCATTGGCGGATCATACGCAGGAAGTTCTTGCGCTTACTGGTGGAGGTGCCGGTGATGCCCTCGTCGGCGAATACCTCCATCATGGTCCATTCTGGATTTTTCATGATCTTTTCCGTGTAGTAGGCAAGCTGGTTTTCGTAACTGGACAGTTGCTCCTCGCTGTTGGTGGACACGCGGCAGTACGCCGCCACCCGCAGGTTCTTCTTCCGTTCCTGCTCCTCCGGTGTCTTTTCCCTTGCGGGAATTACAATGACCTTTCTCTCCGGTCTTGTCTCGACCATGAGTTTATCCCTCCATCCACTGGTTGTTTTTCAGCCGTATTTTGACCTCTTTACCGATATATGTAATCTGCCGGACGCTCTGCCGCAGTAGCTCTGCATCCAATTCGCTTAAGAGATGCTTCTCTCCGAACAGTTTCCGCAGCCGCTCCGTTTCATACTCCTCCGGCCCGATGCTGTCCAGTGCGGCGCCGGCGCAGTCCAGCGCCAGCTTTCGTGCCTGCTCCTCATCCACTGGCGGGCTGCGAAGAAGGTTCTCCAGTTCCCGGCGGTGCTGTTCAAGAGATTGATCGGCATTCTTTGGCTTATATATGACGAGCTGCGGGTCATGGATCAGCCGGTTCAGAATGCCCAGCACCTGTCGTTCCACATACCCTGGCGGTACGCCGCCGCAGAGCTTTCGCAGCTCCTTCTGTGCCGGCGTCTGCGTTCTCTCTGGTGCGGTCTGTATTCGGCGGTCCTGCACTGCTCGGAACAGCTCTGCCGGAACAAGCGCCGGAAATGGGCCGATGCCGGTATATCGTTCATTTTCCAGTATCCGTGCCACCATATTCTTGTTCCACGGCTTGGCCCCGTCGTAGGGGATACCCTGCGCCTGAAGTCCTTCCGCTATCTGCCGAAAAGAGGCTCCGGCGAGGTAGTTTTGATAGATTTTCTGCACTGCTTCCGCCTCGTCGGGGTGTGGGATCACGTCTCCGAAGCGCATCTGATAACCGAAGGGCAGCTTTCGATTTCCCATTACCGCTTTGTCCTTTCGATGGATTCTGTCAGCTCCAGCCCGTTGATGAGCCGGAAGCGCAAAGTCTCATTGTCTGTTACGATGATCTTTTCGACCAACTCGCTGAACAGCGCCTCGTCGAAGAAGCTCAGCGTATCCGGCCCACTGCGTAGGTAGTCCAGCAGCTCCTGTGTGCGTTGGATAGTATGGTCTTCCTCAGAGCGCAGAAGGCGTTCTTTCTTCAATTTTGCTGTGCGGCGCTGTTCAGCCAGCTGATCGCTGCGGGATAGGAAAAGGTCAGGACTGACCGCGCCCTGCTGCTTGAGCAGGAGAAGAAGTCGTTCCTGACCGGCAATGTCTGTGATTTGTTTGTTCAGCTCCACGACGCCCTCGCTCCAGAGAAGGCTTCCGTTTCTGGCGGTGCGAAGATCCGCGATAAGCTGCGTGAGCACGCTCTCGCCGTGGCGCTTGAGCTTGAAGTACAGACGAAGAAAGGCGTCTTGGATGAATCGTTCCTGAAGCTGCCTGCTTGGACACAGGTCTTTGTTATTGGTGTGAGTTCTGCATACCTGATAGGCAATTCCATGTACTCTCTTTCTCCGACAATTTGCTCCGCAGCATCCACATCGGATCTTCCTGTGGAATGGAGATCTCTCGTCCTGTGTATCATAAAATTTTCCTTTCCGGCTTTGGAGCAGCTTTTGCACCTTTTCAAACTTCTCTCGCTCAATAACAGCAGGATGGCTTTCAGCAACATAGTATTGCGGTTTTTGCCCCTTATTGTCTTTTTTATGCCGCGGAAGATCATCGGTCTGAAAGGTCTTCTGCCATAGCGAATCCCCAATGTATTTTTCATTTCTCAGAATCCTGACGACGGCTTTATATGTCCATCTGTAATCAGCCAATTCGGGGGCAGCACGCTGCTGAAACTTTAGCTGTGCCGCAATCTCGCCGCTGTTTTTTCCGGTGAGAAAAGTATCAAATATGTCTCGCACATATTTGGCTTTTATCTCGTCAATTACAAGCTCTCCGCTCTCTCCCTTCCGATATCCGAACGGTATAGACGGGGTCAAGTATCTGCCTTGTGTCATCCTCGTCCGTATGCTCCACCGCATCTTTTCGGAGATAGACTCGCTTTCCTTCTGCGCTAACGTTGCGAAAATCGCGGTAAGCATCTCACCGGTGCTTTCTGCTGTGTCGATCTTCTGTTCCTCGAACAGGACGCTGACGCCGAGTCCTGCCAGTTCGCGTACTGCCTCCAGGCTCTCCTTCGTGTTGCGCCCGAAGCGGGAGATGGACTTGACGAGGATGTGGTCAACGCGCCCTTTCCGACAGTCCTCCATCATCCGCAGGAAGTCCTCACGTTTGTCGATAGAAGTACCGGTGACACCCTTGTCGGCATAGATATCTGCCAATTCCCAATTTGGATTTCCTGCGATGAGCTTGGAGAAGTAGGCATTCTGCGCCGCGAAGGAATGTGCCTGATCGTCGGAATTAGAGCTGACGCGGGCGTAGGCCGCCACGCGGAGCTTTCGCCCAATTTCCGGATCATTTGCCGGGATCGTAATAACTCTCGGCGCTGCCAGCGCCAGTGAGCCTTTGCTTTTTGCGTTGTCATTCATCCTTCCGCCACCTCCTTTCTCAGCAACACACAATACCATTGAATTCTGAAAATATCCATACCAAAAAGAGGAGAAAATTAGAGAAAAATTGCAATGTCCGCGCCCATATCCACGCGCAGCCGCGCAGCGATCTTTTTTGCCTCTGAATTGCTGACCAGCTCCAATGCCAGCAAGCGGCGTAGAAGGGTCAGCAGGCCCAGATAGTCTATATTGGCATTCATAATGTTTTCCTCATATTTGTGAAAGCGGGAGCCGCCGCGCATGGTTTTGGCGGCATGATGCATTGCCCATAATGCGGGCGGCTCCCGCTGTTTTTAAAATGATCCTTTGCTCAGTCCTATTCGACACTACTCCCCGGACTGCGGGCGGCTGAACGAACCGGCGCTTGGCAGCGCCCAGCAGGACTCTCACCTCCCGAGGATCTCTCGAGCTGCCCCCATTGCTTGCATCTATGGCTGGACAGGCTGTTTGTTCAGGGCTGACGGGATCATTGCAAGACAGATCGCCGCATCTGCTTTTGGCTGGGTGAGTATCGCTCTGCACCTTAAAGGCCGTTCGTTGACATCGGACGATTGTCCGATGCAGGTGGTCTTCGCGCACCCGCCGCATCGCTGTTCCCCCTCGTCAGGGGGCCGTCAGCCGACGTTATTCGTCGCCGGATATGACTGCCGGGGGCAGTGTTTTTCAAGGTACGAAAAGCCGTCGTCTTTGGCTTGAGTAAATTGTAACTCTGCCAAAAGGATTTTTGTATGGCGGGGTAGTCCGGGTTTTGGGGCAAAAACCCGGACTGTCAGAACGGGTTTTCATAAATTGCCGCCATCTGGTCGTGGAGCTCCTGCAGTCTGCCAATCAGTTCCTTCATCTGAAGCGGGGTGTGCGCTGTCCCTTTCAGCAGATAATCAAGAGAGGTGTCTACCGCTTCGGAGATATCCAGCAGCAGATCGATGGACACACCGCGTTTGCCATGTTCGATTTTGCTGAGGTGATCTATGCTGATATTAAGTGCTCCTGCCAATGTCTCCTGCGTCATCCTCCGCCGTTTCCGCAGAGTCCTCAGCCGACACCCGAATTTGGCCTGATCAAAGTACATTTTTCGCCCTCCGTTTCTGAAAGATTTGGTAAAACCATTTTTCAAAAACGGAGGAGCGCGGCAGAAATAGAAAAATGCGCACAGCCGGCATGGCTGTGCGCATATGCGGGCAAGGCCCGCTATGGGCGCTATAATAGTCAGGTTTGCGGAAAGCATACCGAGTCTGCGAAAGCAGGACGCTTCCGGGCTTCGGCAATGGGTGTAATGCGAGATCTGCCCGCAGTCAATGCCAACGAGACTGTTTACCGAAACGCTCTCATTTTAGCGATACTCCTTGCTGCCAACTCCTTTTATCATACCAGCGCCCCTATTGCACGAATAAAAGTGCCGTTTTTTTATCGTTCTCACCTATATAGTATCCAAAAATTCTTCTGTTTTCAATACCAACGATTCTGCGGCGCACATCAGGGAAAACTTCCCCTTGAAAGGAGCCCTGCTTTTATGTATAATAAAAGCAACTAAAGAGCGGAGAAAAAACACAGAAAACCACTGACAGAAAGGGGGATGCCGCCATGTATATTATTGATTGCATCACGTCCGGCTTTGCGCGAACGCGATATTGGCACAGCCTCCATGGGAGAAGCTGTCAAAATCGAACCTGTTTTAGAGGCGCGTAAGCTGGACCGAACGGTCTGCTTGCGCGCTTTTTCTATCCTCTCACCAGAGATGTATCCAAAAGCGTGCTCTCGTCAGAACGAGAAAATCGAACTGCACCGTCCATCACTTTTTCCTATTGAGATCAGGCAGCGCGAAGGAGGCAGTAAATACAAACGGTGTGACCGCATAAACTGTCGGTCACAAGAACAGCGGAGCGCTCGAAAATCTATCATCGTTTCTATTGCCGCCTTACCACAGCAGCGGCGCCTTTGGGACGGTGAAGCCCCCTCATACAGTTCCGCTGTATCAAACACATAGAATGCTACACAACGGTGGGCAGCGTGATCGGAACGCACCTCGGACCTGGCGCCGTTGTGGTGGCATTCTTCAAGAACAAATGATGCGCCAAATATGCCGGTGGGCAAGCACAGCCTGTGCTTGCCCACCTTATCTTACTTGAAAGCGCCGTTTTTCGCTCAGTCGTCTGTGCGCTGCTTGGAGTCGGGCTTCTGCCTCTCGGTCGGCACAGTCTCGGACTCCTGACGGGAAAACCACTCGGTTTTCTTCCCGATAATTTCCCCGGATACTGCGTCGACCTTGTAGGAATACGCACACTTGTCCGTGTAGAACTCTAGAATGTAGCAAGGCTTGCCCGAATTGCGGCTCAGCTCTTCCCTGGTGAATACGATTTTCTGCGCTGTTTCGTCCAGCCCCGCATCCTTCAGGGCGATCTGCTTTGCTTTTTCCAAGCCGATGAACTCGGGTGCAGGGGAGACGATCTTATCGTAGGTCTTATCCATGATGCTGCCCAGAACGGCGTCGATTTTGTAAGTCCAGCGAGCGGTGTCGCTTTCAAAGGCGAAGGAATAGTAGGGCGACTTGATGCCACCGGCAACCAGAGTTTCCTCGGTAAAGGTGACCTTTTCGCTGACACCCGCATCGTCCAGCGCGATTTTCTTCGCGTCGGCAAGAAGAATGAAGTGGTATGCCTCGAGGATGCTGCCGTCCTTGGCGTCCACCTTGTAGGAATACTGCTTCTTCGCGGTGTAGAACTCCAGAATGTAGCAAGGCTTGCCTGAATTGCGGTTCAGCTCCTCTCTGGTGAACACGATTTTTTGTGTGGATTCATTAAGTCCGGCATCCTTCAGGGCGATCTCCTTCGCCTCCTCCAGAGAGATGAAGTCCGTTGCCACGATCTCTTTCTGCTGCTTCTCCAACACGATACCCAGCACCGCATCAATGCGATATGTCCATTGCGTTTTTGCATCGGCAAAGACGAGTCGATAGTAAGGCGTTTTGATGCCGCCGGCAACCAGCGTTTCCTCGGTAAAGGTGACTTTTTCGCTGACCCCGGCATCGTCCAGTGCGATTTTCTTCGCGTCCGCCAGAAGAATGAAGTGGTACGCCTCGATGATGCTGCCGTTCTTGGCGTCCACCTTGTAGGAATACTGCTTCTTTGCCGTATAGAACTCCAGGATGTAGCAGGGCTTGCCCGAATTGCGGCTCAGCTCCTCTCGGGTGAACACGATCTTTTGCGTGGTCTCATCAAGTCCCGCGTCCTTCAGCGCGATCTGCTTTGCCTCCTCCAAAGAGATGAAGTCCGTTGTCACAATTTCTTTCTGCTGCTTCTCCAACACATTGCCCAGCACCGCATCAATGCGATATGTCCACTGTGTTTTCGCATCGGCAAAGACGAGCCGATAGTAAGGCGTTTTGATGCCGCCGGCAACCAGCGTTTCCTCGGTAAAGGTGACTTTTTCGCTGACCCCGGCATCGTCCAGTGCGATTTTCTTCGCGTCCGCCAGAAGAATGAAGTGGTAAGCCTCCATGATGCTGCCGTCCTTGGCATCCACCTTGTAGGAATACTGCTTCTTTGCGGTGTAGAACTCAAGGATATAGCAGGGCTTGCCCGAATTGCGGCTCAGCTCCTCTCTGGTGAACACAATCTTTTGAGTGGCCTCATCAAGTCCCGCGTCCTTCAGGGCGATCTTCTTTGCTTCTTCCAAAGAGATGAAATCTGTAGTGTCGCTTTCCGTTGTGGCGGTCTCTTTCTGCTTTTTCTCCAGAACAATGCCCAGCACCGCATCAATGCGATATGTCCACTGTGTTTTTGCATCGGCAAAGACGAGCCGGTAGTAAGGCGTTTTGATGCCGCCGCTCACAAGGGTTTCCTCGGTAAAGCTGACTTTATCCTTGCATCCGGCATCATCCAGGGCGATTTTTTTCGCTTCGGAAAGAGTGATAAATTTCCCGGCGTAAATAATGCTGCCGCTCTTTGCGTCGATTTGGTAGAAATATTGATTTGTCCCGGTGTAGAACTCCAGCAGGTAGCAGGGCTTGCCCTGATTGCGGCTCAGCTCCTCTCGGGTGAACACGATCTTCTGCGTCAGTTCATCCAGTTTGGCGTCCTTCAGTGCAATCTTCTTTGCTTCCTCCAAGGAGATGAACTTCGATACACTGACAGAAGAAATGCCGGAGACCTCTTGGAATTTAAGAAGCTCGTCCAACGACATGCGGGCAACCTCGTCCGTGGGCAGCCCGGTTTTGTTTGCTGCGGTAAGGATCCAGTCGGCGCGGCCAAGGGAGACATGGAATTCCTCGGCGATCTTTGCTGCTTCGGCGTTTTCCGTCAGTTCGGAGTGGAAAACCAGTGTGCCGACGGCATCGGTCTGCTCCAGGGTCTGCTGGATCTCCGCAGAGAGCGATGCCTTTAGCTCGGCGTTCGCATCAAGACGGGAATCAAAAGAGATCAGAACAGTCGCTTCGCCATTTTCCATATATCCGCAGGCCTCGTAGGCGGCGACCGTGCGCGTTAGAGCGGTCT
>ERZ857629.2256-NODE-2256-length-18622-cov-3.184413_pt1 | contig 18622 bp, 11 predicted proteins | sample MGYA00519700_ERZ857629 | MGnify/ENA primary metagenome ERZ857629 (study PRJEB31778, sample SAMEA3449351) | human gut metagenome | biome: human gut; feature: human-associated habitat; material: faeces | place: United Kingdom | collected 2010/2012 ...
CGTAGCCTTGGAGCTTGGCCAGCAGGCGGCCTTTGCAGAAGGTGCGCGTGAGCTGTGCGTTCCACACCCAATCGGTGGTGTTCATCTGGTGGTCCTGATAGCCGCGGCGCGCCACCATCGTGAGGTCGGTGGAGAGCTGGAGGTGCCAGGGAAGGGCGAGCGTGGTGTTGAGCGCCACTTGGTAATCGCCGGCGTTGATGCGCCTGAACCCTTCGCGCTGTCCGTCTACGAGGTAGTAGTTGCCTCCGGCGCTGAGGGCCATCTCGCAACGGTCGTTGGGTCGGAACGTCAGGCTTAGGTTGTTGTGCAGATGATAGTTGTTGACGATGCTGCGCTGGCTCTCGCCGCTTCCCGCCACCTTGGCCATGTCAACATTGTGGTTGTAGTGTGCCGTGAAGCGGTTGTTGAGGGTCCATTTCTGAGCTTTGTCGATGGCCCGTCCCATGCCTGCCTCGAGGTGGGCTTGCCAGTTGCCATTTACGCTTACGGGCTGGGTGGCGCTAACGCCCGTGGCCTTGTTGAAGGTAAGGGCGTAGGCCACGGCGTGGTCGGTTTGTCGATAGGCTACGTTGGCGTAGAACATGCGTTGCCTGTTGCCATTTCGCTCTATGGAGGCTCGCGCCTCATAGGTGTGTGTGTCGTGCAGATGGGGGTTTCCCATCCGTATGCTCAGGGGGTTGGAGCTGTCGCGGTAATCGACCATGGCGGTTAGGTCGGGCAGCGCCGACGTCATGTTGAGGTCTATGCGCCACTTTGTTTTCTTCTCGCCCCACATGGCAAACACGGGCTCTACAAACAGCCTGCTGCGCGACACGTCGTGGCGGCCCTCCCTGTGGTAATAGAGGTTGCTGCTCACCTGCCGCATGGGCAGGTAGAGGCTAAGGCCGAAGTTGCGGTTTCGACTCGTGAAGCTGTATCCCAACGTCAGCTTGTGCTCGTTGGTGTACTGCCGCATGCTGTAGCTGTTGGGGGCTTCGAGCACATTGCGCAAGGCGTCGGCGGCCGACGGGAGGACGTTGAAGCGTGTGCTGTCGGCATCGGCCAACTTGTCGAGTCGGTAGAGCATGTTGCGGGCCTTGTTGTAACGGTAGCGGTACTCGTAGTCGACCGAGAGCATGGCGGGATTGAGCATGTAGTTGTAGCCTATGCCGGTGCCCAGGTCGAGGTGTTGGTTGGGACTCTCCGTGTAATAGTTGCGGTAATCGCTCGGGGCGTCGGTGGTGGCGAAGGTGGCATCGGTGAGCGAGAAGGAGCGTTGGGTGAGCCGGTCGTAGGTCAGGTTGAAGCGGAACGGCACCATATCCATCTGCCACAACGACAGCATCTCGCTTGAGCTCAGGCGCAGGTTGAGGTTGTGGGCCTCATAGCAGCTGTTCATCAGCATGCGGTTGAGCACCGAGGCCGAATCGCTCGTCTCGGCAAGGCTGGCTGCAAACCCCTTGCGGTTGGCCCACAAAAGGTCGAGGTTGTTTTTCAGACCGAGGTTTCTAACACCCATGTCGGCTCCGAGACTGGCCTTCAGCAAATGGCTCTTGCCCACCGTGTTGGATTGGCTGGAGCTAAAGGCGTCGCCCATGGGCAGGAAGGTCTGCGTATGACTGCGCTGCTCGGTGTCGTTGTCGGTGTGGGTATAATACAGTTCTCCTCGAACCTCATCAAACTGTCCGCGGAGATAGTTGTGGTACGACAGGCCCATCGTCTTTGTGGCCGCCAAACCGTTCTCGATGTCGTTGTCGCCCCACCGGCCTCCTATGTCGCCGCGCTCGTTGTTGTTGAGGTTGTTGAGATTGAAGAACCCCACGACCTGCTCTTTGTCGGAGAATTTGAGGCCCATTCCGCGTAAGAGGTAGCGGTGCTGGGTGCCCACGCCTCCCTCAAGGTTGCCCAGGTAGTTCTTGGCATACTCGCGTTTGAGGCGCACGTCCATAACGACCTGCTTGTCGCCCATGTCGCGCCCCATGCGTTGCGAAGCCATGCCCATGCGGTTATACACCTTTATCTTGCCGACGATGTAGGCGGGCAGGTTCTGCAAGGCCACCTGCGGATTGCCCGCGAAGAAGTCGCGCCCGTTGACGAGCAGGCTCTCCACCTTCTTGCCCTTCACGAAGATCTGCCCGTCGCGCGTGAGGGTCGTTCCCGGCAGGCGGCTTATCAGCGCGTCGAGCATGGAGCCATAGGCGAGGTTGAACGCGTCGGCGTTGTAGACCACGGTGTCGCCGCGCATCACCATCTTCACCTTGGTGGCGCGAACCGTGAGCTCGGGCAGGTCGCGCGTGGGAACCCGCTTGGCCATCCTTATTTCTTTTGCGAACACCATGCCTTGCCGGTTGCTCTTTATCTCACACTCGACAAGGCCATCGGCGTAACCGTCCATCGAGGCACGGATGATGTATTTGCCTTTGCTGGTAGCCGACAGCTGGTAGAAGGCTATCTCGCCAAAGCTGCCATACGACATCACCGCCGTCGTTGTGTCGACAACGGTGCTGTCGGTAGTCATCAGCGTGATCTTCGACACGAGAGGCTTGCCAAAGGTGTCGGACACATATCCCGATATGCTGAAATGCCTCTGCGCATGCAGGCAGGCACAGGAGCAAATGAGCAACACGAAACACAAAAGTCTTGGATAAAAACCACCAGGCATCCAATCGCAAGTTCCTTGAAATTTCTTTCCGTCACTGGTGTACCAACAACTATCCCCTTTGTGTTGGCATTGTTGCCCAAACACACCTCTGCATTCAGGAGCAGAACTATCTTGTGAGGCTTCGCTACCTCCCATCACATTCTTCAGTTCCTCACGCGATAACATCTCGCCCAAATCCGAGTTGTTGAATTTGAATTTCTTCATTGTCTTATATTGCTTGACCGTTATTTCTTCTTGGGGTTGGCGTTGAACCTCCAGGCGAGGGAGATCATGGCGTAGCGCGGTATGGCGTTGTGCCACGTTTCGGTTCGCCCTTGGGCGTCGACGGCGTAGGAGGTGGTTGATAGCTCGTGGAGGATGTCGTAGCCTTGGAGCTTGGCCAGCAGGCGGCCTTTGCAGAAGGTGCGCGTGAGCTGCGCGTTCCACACCCAGTCGGTGGTGTTCATCTGGTGGGACTGATAGCCGCGGCGCGCCACCATCGTGAGGTCGGTGGAGAGTTGAAGGTGCCAGGGCAGGGCGAGAAGGGCGCAAAAACCTGCCTTGTAGCTCTCGGCCACGATGTTGCGGAACCCTTCGCGCTTGCTGGCGCACCAGTCTTTAGCCACATCGGCCAAAAGCGCTACGGAGGTGCCGTCGCCGATGCTGTAATGGAGGCTCGCGCTCCACTGGGCCGTGTGGTTGCAGACGACGCTCCTGCTTGCAGACGCTATGTCGGTAGTGGCCACCATGTCGACACTTCGCCTATAATGATAGTCGACTTGGTTTTTGAGCATCCATTTCTGCCTCTTGTCGAGCATAACGTCGAGGCCTACCTTGGTGGTGTTCGTCCAGTTTCCGTCGACGCTTACCGGACGGAAGGTGAACACGTCGGTGGCAGGGTCGTAAGCGTAGGCCATGGCCGTCATGTCGCCCAAGAGGGTGGTGAGGCTCTTGGCGAAGAATGCGTTGCCGATGGCCCACCTTTTGCTGAACGATAGGTTGACGATGGCCGTCCATGGGTTTCGCAGCTGGGCGTTTCCCATGCTTACGCACAACGGGTCTCGGTCGTCGCGATAGTCGAGCATGTAGGCCATCTCGGGCAAGTCGTAAGACAGGGCGGCGTTGGCAGACAACTCGGTTTGCGAACCGTTGGGACGCATGTCAAACAGATAGAGATAGGTCGAGGGCACGAAGAACCATTGGCTGCAACCTACCTGCTGATCGTAAACACGGAAAGCGCTGAGCCGCTTGCTTTTCCAACTGATAGGCATTTGCACCACCCATGTGCCACTCATGCCAAAGAGCCCTACCATCTTCTGTATCTCCAAGCCGATGTTGGCGTTGTGCTGGCGCAAGCGGTAATCGTAATCGTTCGGGTTGCGGAGGCCACTGGCCGACAAGTATAGGCCCATGGAGGGCGCAACGCTATCGGCGGGGACCGCAGCGAGCATGCCGAAACGGTTGTTGGTGGTGGTGTGGTCGTACGAATAGCGCAGCGAGGGAACGATGGTGAAGCTGCCAAACCGTCCCTCGTATCGCAGGCCGCCACCCGCGTTCCAACGACACGTCTTCTTGTTGTTGCGCTGGTTGCGTTGCGACATGTTTGTGTTATTGTAGTCCGAAGTCATGGCAAGCGTGTCGCCCTCGTTCTCGCTCGAATAGCTCACGTGGAGGTCATACTTCACCAGGTCTTCCACGATCTTCACGCCTCCGTCGCCGCTCGCTTCCATTTTGAACGATTTGTCGTCGTGGCTAAGGTTGCTGAGGTGATTGTGGAAAGCCGTGCGGTCGGTGGTGCTGCTCTGAGCGCTGTTGCTCCACTGTTCACCCTTGGCTATAACGGCACGCAGCGTGGGGTTGACGTAGAACCCCTTGCCGTTATATCTCAGCGCGCCCTTGAAGTTCAGCTTGTCGCTCTGTTTCTCCTCGTGCGAGCGGTTGGTGCGCCACATGTCACCATCTTTCAGGAAACGGGTCGCCGTCTCGTTTGTGGTGAGGTCTATGCCGTTGTTCTGCCACCACAGATCCATCGACACCGACCCCTTGTCGCCCAGCGAGAAGTTGCGTGTCGCCCCAGCCGTGCGCGGCCTCTGCCTTCCGGGGGTCGACTCGGCATTGGCCCAACGCCCGGAGCCGTTGGCGATGCTTGCGTCGCTGAGGTTGTTGACCTTCCCATACACCATGACGTTGCCGACGTCGTTGAAACGCATGGCCGTCATTTCGGCATGGTAACGTCGGTTGGTGCCGTAGCCCGCCCCTATGTCGGCCATGTGGCCCGTGGAATACTCTTTCTTCAGCCTTACATCCATGGTCAGGATGCTGTCGTTCATGTTTCGACCCATGAGGCGTGTGGCCTGCCCCTCGTGTGAGAATATTTTTATTTTCCTCACCGTGTAGGCCGGCAGGTTGCTTAACGCCGCTTGGGGGTTGCCTTTGAAGAAATCGTGGCCGTTGATGACGAGCGATTGAACCGGCCGGCCATTCACGGTGATCACGCCATTGGCGTCGAGCCTCACACCCGGCAGCATCCGTATGAGGCCGTCGAGCATGGAACCGTCGGCAAGGTTGAACGCGTCGGCATTGTAGACCACCGTGTCACCGTTGAGAAACATCTTCACCTTGGTGGCGGTAACCGTCAGCTCGCGCAAGTCATGGCTGCGCAACTTGTTCAGGCGGACTGGTGGCAGGAAAACTTCCTTCAGACGGTTTAATGGGTAATTCACCCATAAACTGTCGGGAGCGTAGCCATCAGCCTCAACCCTCAGCAGGTATTTCCCCTTGTGGGGCACTGGCAACATAAAGTTTCCTATGTCGCCCGCCAGGTCGGGGGAGAAGGCCAAGTCGTCCTCAGAGAACGAGTAGGCAGAGTCGGTGCAAAGTATCTCCCCACGCATGTCGGTCAGTACGACACGCGCTCCACCAATGCCCGCCTCCGTGAAGTTGTCGATGACACGGCCACAGAAACTGTGTTTCGTATCGTCTGCCTTGGCAGACAGAGCCACCAAGGCAAACGACAACGTAAGGAAGGCAAGCAAACCAATAGGTGAAAACTTGCTATGAATCATTGGGCGTTACTAATTACCATTGGGAATGGCCTGGCAAATGTGTTTGACCTTAATGGCAGGCCCTTTCTTTGTACAGTATAACAGGCTTTGCTGGTGTAGCAAACACATTAAAAAATGCTAAAACGAAAATTACAAAAAATCTTTTCATATCGGTTTTTGGTTATTATTTCACGTGCAAAGTTATTCGATTATCAGATGAAACGCAAAGGTTTCATGTCTAAAAAGACATATTGGAGCCTATGCGCAACATCTTGTTTATCAGCGATGTATGAGATATCAGAGGATTATTCTGTCTAAAAATGCCAATGGGTTGCTGGTTAGTAGTTCTCTATGAATGTTTTGGCCGAAATATCGGCACCTTCCAGTCCCAGTTTCGTCTTTATCAAGAACAGCTTTTGTCTGACCGACTTCTCCTCGATGCTATACAGAGCGGCTATGGTTGAGGCAGGCACCTTGATTCGGATGAGCATAAGAAAGCGGATGTCTTTGGTTGTTAGCTTAGGGAACTCGCTTCTTAATCTCTCAATGAAATCATTGTCGGTGCTATTCACAAAAGCCTCCAATTCAAGCCAATCGTCGTCTGAGAATGCGTAAGCCCTTGGCTTTTTCGTTTTCAACGTGTTTACCTTCTTCGATATGTCCACCTTTTTGATCAGGTATTGCCTGATGGAGGCCAACTGCTTGTCTTTCCATTGTATTTGGGAGAGATTTCTTTTTCGTTCGTTCTCAGCCAGCTTGGCTTTTTGATACAAAAGGGCACAGCCCAATGATATGAGAACGATCAGAAACAAAGAGATGACGATTGTCAAGGTGACTTGTTGCCTATTAGCCTCGTTATCTTTGGCTCGCGCCACCTCCTTTTGCAACATGAGCATGTAATACTTATCCTTGGAAGCCATGTTGGCCAAATTCTTCTTTATCAGATACGCCTCCGCGGAATCGGCGTATGCGTAAACGTTGTTTATGTCGTTTTGGGAGAAGGCTATTTGCCTACTGAGCGAATAGATGAGCCCTCCGTATTCTTCGTAACATGCGCGTGGAGTTTGAGAGATCAATGCTTTTGCTTGTCTTAACGAGTCGGCTTGGCAATAGGCTTGCGCCAAGGCCAAATGGGCCGAAACATCGTAGGTCACACGTAGGTTGTAAGACGCTTTTGCCGCTTGCAGCACATAGGCTTCTTCCCCATACATGCTATAAAACACTGAGAGATCTTGATAAGCATCGGCGAGGGGCGCCTGGTCGGTTCTGATGGTTTGGGCAAGGGAAATGGCTTTCTGTGTGAAGCCCATGACCTCTTTGAGGGTGTTCTCCTTGTAGGTAAGGCATTCGGCTAAGTTGAGCAATGAATAGACCCTGTTGGCAGTCGACACATTCACTTTATTATATATGTCGACCACTTGTCGCGCATATCCTATGGCCCTATCAGCATCGTACAGCCTTAACAGTCGCGAACTTTGAAAGAGCCCGAGACAATAAGTCAGCGTATCGCCTTGTTGTCTTGAATATTTAACACATTTGGCAAACAGGTTGAGCGCCTTTTCGGAACTGTCGTTATGCGCATAATACAGCCCCATGTAGTATAAGCACTTAGCGTAAAGCGAATCGTTGGGCCTGTCCTTATACCAGTTGTAAGCTGTTCTGATTAGGGAGTCATGGTCGACATTCTGCCCCGCCTTGTTCTGCGCCATTGTGTAAACAAGCGAGTAGATGGCAAGGTCTTGGTCTGATAGTTTGGTTTGGTTTATACTGTTGAGAATCGTTATTGCGCTGTCAGGCTTCTGGTTTTCTACCATTTCTAAAGCCATAGGTATCCTGTCATCATGCGTGTAACATGAAGCGACCATCGTTAGCAAGGCAACGGTTAGAAGAGCACAGAACGTTTTTCTCATTTTTAGAAGTTTTATCGCTACAAAAATACAACTAAATTCTCACATTGCTTGAGGATGAGTATCTAAATCCGCCATTGGGCTTACACCGTATATCTAATTGAACAATAGGCGGTTATAAGGATATTCTGCATTACTCATATCTAAATTCTATGTAATTGAGGCCACAGGGCATCTAAAAACACACTTGCCTACGCTTCTTCACTCCAAATGGTTCAAGCATAGGCCGACAGGGCTAAGCGCCCTGCGCCACCATCGCCTATCCATGTCGATGGCAGAAAAGCGAGGTTAGCAGGGCAACTTCGAGAACCTTGCCCATTGCTTGTCGCCACCTTATAATTAAGGTATGTTGTATGAGAATCCATGGATTCTGCTTTTGCCCCATATACCTGGAGGCAAAACAACAATGCTGCTGCAAAACAAATATTCCTCATTGCGTTATTGTTTGATTTAGGTGTGGGCAAAGATAGTGCAAGCGAGAGCCATGAGAACTTGTTCTCAAATGGCCGAGTGCAGCCTATCTTATGCAAAGATAGCACATTCTTTTGGTATTTTGATAAAAACATTGTTCCAATGCGTTGCCATCGCGTTCCAATACGTTGCCATCATATTTGCTCTTCTTTCACAACAGGCCATAGCATTGCACCACTTTTGTTGCCATTTGGCAATTATCGGGTTTCTTTTACATTTTCTTGGCGCAAACGGGGTATGCTTCAATTATTTTTATAACTTTGAAAACAAAAAAGGCATGAGGCGGCCCCGCCCTATCCACCCGCCACGCATAGAAACACGAATCAGCCCTGACTTCCTTTGTGGGAAACCAGGGCTGATGTGTGTTATGCTCGGCGAATGTCTTTGCGCTTCGCCAGGGGAATGTTATTTCACCTCAATGTTCTTCATGACCTTCGCCTCCTGCTCAGGAGTGATCTTCGGAACGGTGATGGTGAGGATGCCATCGGCTACGCTTGCGGTGATGTGGTCGTGGTCTACATCCTCAGGCAGGGTGTAGCACTGCTCATAGTTGCTGTAGCCAAACTCGCGGCGCAAGTAGCGCTCGTGCTTCTCCTCCTTGTTGTCGCGCTCTTCCTCCTTGTGCTCCATCTTGTTCTCAATGGCCACATGGAGCAGTCCGTCGTTGTTGATGTTCACGCGAACCCACTCTTTCCTCAAACCGGGAACGGCCATCTCCATCTTATAGTCCTTGGGAGTTTCAAGCACATTGATAGCAGGCGCTGTGGCTTTAGTCTGCGGCATCAGGTCGACATCAAAGAGTGTGTCGTCAAACCAATTGTTCAACCAATTAGAATCATTGTTTCTACGAACTAACAACATAATATTTACCTCCAGTTTTGTTTTGTCGTCCTCTCCTCGCCTTGCGGTTCGGTCGGGACTTCATGTTATAATTATCTTTTGTTAGCTTCGGCTTTTTCGACATCCATTTCGTGGGAACCCCTTCACGCCATGCAAAGCACGCTCCGCTCATCTGGCTTATCGTATAGCCTCGGTTGTCACTAAGCCCTTAAGCAACAAGCGTGCCAAGGGCATCAGGGGGAAGCCCGTCTGCCAGATGTAGCCGTTTTTGTCACGTTCGTGTGCAATATTGTCACACAACATGATGATAATCTGGAGGGATAGCCGTATCTTTGCAGCATGAACGAAATGATCATCTCTGATTTGTCGGTGGGCTACAAGCACCGGGTGGTGGCCTCGCATCTCACCGCCCGCTTGCAGGGCGGAACCCTCACGGCGCTCGTGGGTGCCAACGGCATGGGCAAGTCGACCCTGCTGCGCACATTGGCGGGGGTGCAGCCGCCCTTGGCGGGCACGGTGACGCTCGCGGCCGACGGCGTGGAACGGCAGCTGTCAGAACTCTCACGACGCGAGCTGTCGCGGTGGATTGGTGTGGTGCTCACCGACCGCGTGGAGGTGGAGAACCTCACCGTGGAGCAACTGGTGGGCATGGGGCGCATGCCCTACACGGGCTTCTTCGGACGCCTCAGCGACGACGACCGCCGCATGGTGGGCGAGGCGCTCGCCATGACGGGCCTCACCCCTCTGGCCCAACGGCAGGTGGGCACGCTGAGCGATGGCGAGCGACAGAAGATGATGATTGCCAAGGCATTGGCGCAGCAAACACCCGTGGTGCTCCTCGACGAGCCTACGGCCTTCCTCGACTATCCGAGCAAGGTGGAGACCCTGCGGCTCTTGGGCCATCTGGCCCACCACACGGGGAAGATCATTGTGCTCTCCACCCACGACCTGAACCTCGCCGTGCATCTGGCCGACCATCTGGTAACCTTTGGCAACGGACTCGAAGAGGTGGGTAAAGACCGTTTGCGTCGTTACCTCGACCAGCTCCTGGAAGGTCAACACGCCTCTCTGGATGAGGTGATGGGGTGAATATCTCACCCCGAATGGTAATTCTTTTAGCCTCAGACGGCGTAACAACGAATCGTTTTATTTGGCCTCAGACGGCGTAACAACGAATTTCCCTAATTTTCGAATTTTTCCAAATTGCGTTAGCTAAATTCGTTCAAATTGGTAATCGTAGAACGATTACACTAATTACCTCCCTTTTGGTCGGTGGGGCTTCGCCGGGTCTCGTTAATTCGCGTCGCATTCTTCTGCAAACTTAGAGAGAAATTACTTCCCTACGGTCAGTGGGTCTACGACAAATCTCGTTGTTCTTTCTGATGAAGGTTTAGCTCGGCGGCCGAAGGGTAAGCCAAAGCGGCAGAGCCGAGCGACCGCGTCTGAGCGTTCTCTCACCCCGAATGGTTTCCTTTTAGCGCTCAGACCGCGTCTGAGCGCTAATCATTGAACCTGCGGGGGAGGGTTAGCGCATGACGCGCTCTATGTCGGCCAACGTGCCGTCGAACGGGCCATTGTGCTCCAACTTCAGGGTGCACATGGCGGCGGCGAACCTACCGGCCTCGGCGTAGCCCATGCCCTGCAACCGACAATAGAGGTAGCCCGTGGAATAGGTGTCGCCACAACCCGTGGCGTCGACCACCTCGCACGGTTGGAAGGCGGGAATCTCATAGAAATGGCGGTCGGCATAGATGAGCGAGCCATAGCTGCCCAGCGTGATGACCACCTCCCTCACACCTTGGTCGGCCAGCGTGCGGGCCACGGTGCGAGGGTCCTTCGAGTTGGTGATGACCTCCATCTCGTGCTCGTTGAGCTTCAGGATGCTCGTGGCCGCCAATACCTCCTCTTGGTGCTTCCAAGGAATGGCGCGCACATCCTCGCCCACCACCTCGCGCAGGTAGCCCTGCACATCGATCGACACCAGTCCCTTCGTGGCCAGGTATTTCACCACCTCGGGCGGGAAGTCGTCGGCCAGCAGGCTGCCTAAGTGGAACACACGGGCCTCCAACGGGCGCATCTCCTCCAAGGTGAAGGGGTCGGCCTTGGCCAGCACACGCTGCGTGCGGTTGTTGGTGTCGATGCCGTAACGGTTCTCAAAGTACACCGTGTGACGGCTCGGATAGCAAAGGGTGTCCACGCCCGCCTGGCGCAGCTTCTCTACCTCGCCCATCTGGCCTTCGCCCACCTTGGTCACCAGTTGGTAACTAACCTTCTCAGGGAGGCGACTAATGCCATACGACATATAAAAAGAGGTGCCACCGGCCATATAGACGGTGTTCTTAGGTGTTACGATCTTATCGCGGGTAATGTGCCCTATGCTGCAAATGTCTTTCATTTCAAAAACGCGTTTGACTGCAAAGGTAACAAATAATTCAATACCATCACACAGAAATGGCCTAAAAAAGTAGACGCCCTACAGCCTTTGCGCCCGCCACGGCACCCCTTCGCCAACAGGTTTTTGCATAAATCTCAAAAAAATACGCCATAATGTTTGGGCGTATCGAAAAAACATTGTACCTTTGCATCGCTTTTAACGAAGAAGCCCAGATGGCGGAATAGGTAGACGCGCTGGTCTCAAACACCAGTGCCGCAAGGCATCCCGGTTCGAGCCCGGGTCTGGGTACTCCCAAAAAAGTTATCGATCCCTTGTAAATCGCTGATTTGCAAGGGATTTTTCTTTTTCCGCCCCTCACCCTCGCATCCCTCCGCCTCCATGGCCAAGCCGAGCGATGATTCAAAATATTTGGTTAAAAAGTTGTGTCGAGATTTTGATCGAACCAGCGAGCGAAATCGCCGTTTTTGCGCCATCGGAGCGACAAAAACGAGACATCCGCTTGCCGAAAGGCATCTTTGGTGTTGCGATCGGGCATCTTTCGAGCTTCGAAAGGCCAGCTATCGCACCACGAAAGACCATCTTTCGACGTACGATACATGCCTAACGGCAGGGGGTAATGTAAGACGAGGAGCGAGCAACGAGCAGCCATAAATCACAAAGCGCTGAACGCCAAGCATTTGCATAGCCTTGCTGAGAATAGCGCATTTGCGCACAACATTGTCTTCGTTGAAAACAAACGTGTAGATTGCCATATAGATTGTTGCGAAAATTCCCAAGGAAACAACGACAAAGGTACACGTCAGCATTTACGCTCAGACACGGCAAAGCCGAGCGGCGGAGCCTGCATCCTAACTCTCTTTGAATCCTGTATCTCACAGAAGACTGGCTCACCCAGCACAGTCCTTATTCATCAAGGACGTTGTTTTTGTATCCATTGTTGTTTCAAAATCTCATACTTCCGTGAGCAAGGCCAGGTGGCATACAGAGACAACAAAGTATAGATGGAAAATGATAAAACAAAGCAGAATCCGACACCAAACCGCCACAACGGGCATAGTATATGTTAATTCTTCGCATTTTTTGCAAGTATTCGACAATTACACATTTGCGTTTCAAAGAAAAAGATTATCTTTGCACAACAACCAGAAAACAACATTGCTATGATTCTTAGGGCTACATTCGAAAACATCTATTCCATCAAGGAGGAAACACAGATCAGCTTTGTGGCAGGCAAGAGCAATGCTCATTCCTCTCATGTTTCTCGTGCCGAGAAGCGTGACGACATTTCTGTTCTAAAGGCTGGCATCGTGTATGGCGCCAACGCTTCGGGCAAGAGCAATATCATCAAAGCCATCGCCTTGCTCCAGCAGATGGCCAACGGTGGTTTTCCGAAAAGCTTGATGGAACCTTTCAAACTTGCCGACACCACGGAGCAAAACTCCAAGGTCGAATTAGAATTCAAGACGAAGGGGAAGTGCTATGCCTATGGCATGGAGTTCACCGTTGGCGGCATCAAGGAAGAATGGTTGTTTGAAATCAACAGCCGCACAGACAAGGAAGTGTTCACCCGAAAAGTAACATCCGACGGTAACGAGTTTACCTTTGGCAAGGTTGACGGCAGCGAGGAAACGTCCATGCTCCTGAAGTTTATTGCCCACGGCACTCCCTCCGATGGCAGTTTCCTTTCTGAGTATGTACGCAGGAACGGCAAGGGACTTGAAAGCATACGAATGGCAAAAGAATGGTTTGCCGATGGACTGAAAATAATCTTCCCAAGCACACGCCTGCAAGGAATTTCTTTCCTTACAGAGGACAATGACGAGCTGCAAGAAACAACTCGCTCGCTCCTTGCCTACTTCAACACCGGCATTTCAGACGTGCGCCTATACAAGGTAAGAAAGGAAGACGTGAACCTCGCTACCGATTTGCTTGAAAACATACTCGACAGGGCAAAGAACGGCAAGCCATACAGCATGGCAGCCACGGTTGGAGGAGAAATGTATCTGTTTGAGGTGAATGCAAAGGGTGGCTACGAGATTTACAAGCAAAAGGCCATACACAAGAACCTCTCTTCGGGCACAGAGGTGGTATTTGATCTGAGCGAAGAGTCTGACGGAAGCATTCGGCTGCTTGACTTCATACCCATGCTCATAGACTTGAGGCAAAACGAAGTAGACTATCTCATTGACGAGATAGACCGCAGCATGCACCCCATGCTCTCACAAAAAATCCTTGAGTGCTATTTCTCTGGGCTTCAACCAGGAAGAGACACCCAACTGATCTTCTCTACCCACGAGTGCAACCTGCTTAATCTCGACCTTATCAGAGCCGACGAGGTGTGGTTTGTTGAGAAAGGAAAGGATGGCGCATCCCACCTCACATCATTGGCCGAATTTAAGCCCCGGGAGGATGTGCGAAAAGGCTACCTCTTAGGACGCTATGGAGCCATTCCGTTCTTTGCGCCCATACGTCAACTAAAGTGGTAACAACTATGAGACAAAGACGCGACTTCAAAAGAATAGAAGGAGTAAGGTCCTCGAGGCTAATCGTAATAGCTGCCGAAGGCAGAGCAACGGAGAACATCTACTTCGAGGCTATGCGACAAGAGCTATGCGCCACAAACGTACAGTTGGTTGTTCTCAACCGCGACGACGACACCTCAAACCCCGCCAACGTACACCGCCAAATTAAGGATTTTATGGACGAGTACAACATCTTAGACGATGACCAACTGTGGATCGTGGTAGACCGAGACGATTGGAAAGAGAAGATGCTTGCCGACATAGCGCAACTCTGTCAGCAGAACAACAACCTACAATTCTGCATGAGCGACCCATGCTTCGAACTGTGGTTGATACTACATCTCAAAGATGTTTCCAAATATTCAGAGGAGGACAAAAAGAAGCTCTTCGAGAACCCGCGCTTATCTACCCATGGCACATGGACGAAGTATCATCTTCGTAAACTGATGGGGCACTATCAGGAATCCGATTATGACCCGTTTATTTTACTCCCACATATTGAAGAAGCCATTAAGCGGACCGAAAGTCTTGACGCGAATCCTAAAGACAGATGGCCTCAGACCATGGGAACAAGAGTGTATCTACTCGCAAAAAGCATTATGGACTGGCATGACCATTTGAGGAAATGAAACCCGCTCCATTTACCCTACTAACCTAATTAATTATGTAGCGCAATGCAACAAATATGGGCTGCGATAGGTCATTTTTGCTGAAAAGTCTGTACCTTTACACCGATTTACCTATAATTAAACCTAAATAGTATCCTAAAACATGATGAATTACCTGAAAAAAGTTAGCTTACTGCTGCTTTGTTCACTCTTTGTCCAAGTGGCGTCGTGGGCGCAACAGGTACAGGTGTCGCCTGTGCCTCAATCGGTTAGCTGGGGCGAGAAGGCCTTCGAGTCGGCCAACGCCAAGTATAGCCTTACCAAGGCCGAAACCACCGACGCCTACGCCGTGGCCTTGCTGCAGGAGAAGCTCACCCTGGCCGACGACGGCATCAGCCTGGTTGTGGGCAAGAAGGGCGAAGCGGCCGTGAGCGCCGTGGAGGCCAACATTCCCGAAACGGCTGAGGGCTATTACCTCAAGGTGGACGCCAACGGCATCATCGTTGCTGGCGCCGACGACGCCGGCACCTACTACGGCGTGCAGACCCTGTTGCAAATACTGGCACAGCCCAACGTGATGGAGGTGGAGATCAGCGACTATCCCGCCTGCGCACAGCGTGGCGTGATAGAGGGTTTCTACGGCAATCCGTGGAGCGACGCCGACCGCAAGAGCCAGTTTGAGTTCTATGGGAAGAACAAGATGAACATCTATGTTTACGGTCCCAAGGACGCCCCCTACCCCCGCACCAAGTGGCGCGAAAACTATCCAGCCGACAAGGCCGCCATTATCCGTGGCCTGGCCGAGGCCGCCAAGAAGAACCACGTGTCGTTTGTGTGGTCGATCCACACGGGCGGAAGCATCTCCAACAGCGAGAGCGACTTCAAGGCCGTGGTGAACAAGCTGGAGCACGTCTACTCGCTGGGCGTACGCAACTTCTCCATCTTCTTCGACGACTTTGGTGGCGCCGACGCCAGCCTGCAGGTGGCCGAGTGCAACTATGTTTGGAAAAACTTCATTGAGAAGCACGACGACCTCAACCGCCTCTCGATGTGCCCCACAAAGTATAACGCCGCCTATGCCGGATGGAACAAGAACGACGATTACCTGCGCGCACTGGGCAAGGGCTTGCACAAGGGCATTGAGGTGATGTGGACGGGCGACGGCGTGGCCGACATGATCAACCAGGGCGACCTCGATTTCTTCAAGACCGCCACGGGGGGCATGGCGCCCTTCATCTGGCTCAACTATCCCGTCAACGATTATTGCATCGGGCACATGCTCATGGGCAAATTCTATGGCAACGACAAGGGCAACAACGCCTTTGGCGGCAAGATGACGGCCTTCACGTCGAACCCCATGGAGTATGCCGAGGCCTCGAAGGTGGCGCTCTACGGTGTGGCCGACTATGCCTGGAACATGAAAGACTACAACCCCGAGGCCAACTGGGAGCGGGCCATCGGTTACCTGATGCCCAACAACGCCGAGGCTTTCCACGTGTTCTGCGAGCACAATGTGGACCTGGGATGGACCGTGCACGGACTGCGCCGCGAGGGCGAGAGCCCCAAGTTCAACGTGAACGGCACGCTCGCCGAGCAGAAGGACCAGTTTGACCAGATGGTGGAAGCGGCCGACGCGCTGCTGGCCGACACCTACAACCCCGCGCTCATCACCGAGATCACACCGTGGCTGCAGAAAATGAAATACATGGGCCAGCGCGGACAGAAGATCGTGGAGATGTGGGGCCTCATCGACAGTGGCGACACGGCGAAGTTCCTGCAAGACTACCGCGACATACAAGACCTTCTTACCAAGGAGGACGCGCTCATCTCGCGCAACTTCTCAGGAACCATCAAGAGCGCCAAGCCCGTGGTGGCAACGCAGAAGGTGGAGCCCTTCCTCAAGCAGCAGCTCAACGAGTTGGTCATAGCCTACAAGAGCAAGTACACCGAGGGTTGGGAGAACTTCCCCGTGCAGGTGCTCGAAACGGGCAACTACTACATCAAGTACAACGGCAAATACCTTTATAATAAGAACGCCTCGGCCGACCGCACGGGCGACATGCCCATCTGGACCGACGCCATCGACGACACCCAGCCGCAGAAGTGCGAGTGGACCATCAGCGTGGATCCCAACACGGGCCGTTACAAGATTGCCAACACGCAGGATGGCCGTTACCTCAACGAGAAGGGACAGTTCTGGGAGAGCAAGGAAATAAACCCCTACGACCCCGAATGGCACAGCTACGACATCTACCGCGTAAACGGCAAGTATGCCATCCAAACCACCGCAAAGGTGAGCCGCAAGTTCCTGGGAGCCAACAAGACGCGCATCATCAAGCGCGACACGCCGTTGGCCAAGGACAAGAACAACAACCCCATCCTCCACATCAACGACGCCATCTTCGAGATCGTGCCGGTGAAGGGCAACGACGTGAAGCATCCTGTGATCGAAAGCGGAAAGACCTATTACATCAAGAACGACAAGGGCGAATATCTCACCACCGCCTCGTCGCTCTCGGCCCTGAGCCGACCCACCTTCAAGGCCAAGGGAAAGGATGTCACGAGGCAGAAGTACCAGAAGTGGACCATCACCACCGACGCCACATCGGGCCGATGGAAGATTGCGTTCAACAAAAACAAGTTCCTCGACGAGGAAGGACGCATCAACCAGAACCCCTACTACTCGGAGTGGAACTCGGTGATCTTGCGAGAGGTGGGTGGCAAATGGGCCATGACGAGCGTCACGCCCAACGCCGCACCGCAGCAATGGGGCATCACGACCGACAAGGTGATTAAACGTGTGGACGCCGACCTGAAGGACAGCTACGTGTTTACCGTGGTCTACGTGGACGACGACGATCTCGCAACGGGTATCAGCACTCCCACAACGAGCAACGACGCCAACGCCAACGCCGCCATCTACGACCTCTTTGGCCGCAAGGTGGAGAAGCCCGCCCAGCATGGTGTTTACATCAAGGGGGGCAAGAAGTTTGTGAAGTAACGCAACCCACATACCTACTATTCCTACAATCCCAGCCCCGTGTGGCTGGGATTGTTGTTTTCCCTCCTTGGGCCGATGGCCGTCTGCTATCTTTTTTCTTAAGAAACATTAAAGCCCTTTTACTTTTTCGCTCCCCAATCGTCAATTTAATTATTAGACGTCAAACGTTTGATGACAATTGATTTTATAACCTTTTAAGACAAGCAACTTTATGAAAAGATCAATCAGAATGATGCTGGTTGCCCTTAGCAGCATTGTGTTGTGTAGCGCCACGGCTTGCGCTGACAACGACAAGCCCATTGATGTAAGCAATCTTCCGGCCAAGGCACAGACCACACTCACCACGCACTTCAACAAGCAAAAGGTGGTGCTCGCCACCATAGAGGCCGGCATTGTAAACAAGAGTTACGACGTGGTGTTGCAGAATGGCACCAAGCTCGAGTTTGACAAGAAGGGCAACCTCACCGAGGTGGATTGCAAGCAGGGAACCGTTCCCGCCAACCTCATCCCCCAGCCCATCCAAAGCTATTTGCAGGCCACCTATCCCGGACAATCTGTCAAGAAGATTGAGATAGACCGAAACGAGCACGAGGTGGAGCTCACCAACGGGTTGGACATCACCTTCAACAAGCATTTCAAGGTTATCGACATCGATTAGCCATCGGTCACGACCGATTGGGGAAAGAAAAGGGGCGAAGCCTTTGCGATAATCCGCAAAACGCTTCGCCCCTTAGGGTTAGGGTGCGCCAATGGGCTCTTTTTACTTCATCTTTATGCCCATGGTGTACATAATGAAGCCGTAGATGTCGGCCGTCTCCTCCATCACCTTCGAGAGCGGCTTGCCACCGCCGTGGCCTGCCTTGCTATCGATGCGGATGAGCACGGGAGCCTGACCGGCCTGGCACTCCTGCAAGCGGGCAGCAAACTTAAACGAGTGGGCGGGAACCACACGGTCGTCGTGGTCGGCTGTGCAAACCATGGTGGCAGGATACTTCACCCCCTCCTTCAGCGCGTGAAGGGGCGAGTAAGCCTTCAGGTACTCGAACATCTCCTTGCTGTCGGCGCTGGTGCCATAGTCGGGCGCCCAGTTCCAGCCGATGGTGAACTTGTGGTAGCGCAACATGTCCATCACGCCCACCTCGGGAATACAAACCTTATAGAGGTCGGGGCGCTGGGTCATGCAGGCACCCACCAACAGGCCACCGTTGCTGCCG
>ERZ857629.2258-NODE-2258-length-18615-cov-4.319828_pt1 | contig 18615 bp, 19 predicted proteins | sample MGYA00519700_ERZ857629 | MGnify/ENA primary metagenome ERZ857629 (study PRJEB31778, sample SAMEA3449351) | human gut metagenome | biome: human gut; feature: human-associated habitat; material: faeces | place: United Kingdom | collected 2010/2012 ...
TTCCTTCGTTTTCCAAACTTTGAATTGGGGCAAAAATCCTGTCTGAGACTTCTTGTCGAATTGCGCGGTGCTGCCTTAATGAAAAATGGAGCCGAGGGAAGATGCGTTATCGTAGTATCGGACAAGATACCAGCCGTCAATGCTCACATAGTCATAGGCCGTTCCCTCCTCATACCAGATTCCGTACATCACTGGCAGCGGCTCCTGTGTAGAGGTCCACAGCTCATCCGGCAGGTCCAGCAGGAGCAGCTCGCCGGTCACACCGGAGCAGTCCAGGTATTGCGTATCCGTCTCCCACGCTATGAACGGGCTGACCGGTACTGCCGTAAAATACGCCTTTGGCTCTGCGCTGGTGCTTACCTGCCAGTCCGTATCCAGCGGCTGACTGCCCTCAGGATAGCAGGACAGGACTTCGGTTCCGTCCGGAGTCAGCTTCCGGTGGAGGCACTGATACTGATTCACACCGTTTTCATCCGTGCTCACTGCCAGATATTCGATCTTTTCGTTCATTTTGAACGCAATATCCTGATATCCCACACAATCCGCGTTTCCAATATAGGTAAACGCATGCTGGGTCACCTGAAGGTCCTTCGTCACATCCCCAAAGTCGTTTTTCTGCGTGATCCGGCGGGAAATTTCCGTATTTCCAAAATACTGCTGCCAGTTGTCCATGGTCAGGGTCACCCGGGTGAGATAAGGCTCCGCCTGCTCACGGGTCAGTTCAAGGACGCCGAACTGATCTCTGGTGTATTGTCCGTCCTTTTCCGTCTGAGCCTCGGTCCATGCCACAGTCGGAAGCTCCTGCGTGAGCCCCTGCTCTTCCTTTTTCCCGCAGGCGGACAGAGGCAACAGCAGGCCCAGCGCCAAAACAATCGCAATTTTCTTTTTCATGGTATCTCCTCATCTTCTTATTATTGCCGCCTGACATCTATCCCCTGCCGGAAATCAGGCATCCCGGCTTTACCGTCTCGTGTCCCAGGTCAGTCTGGGCTCGCAGTAAGGCAGTCCGTAGTCGGTCTGAAAGGTGACCCGGTTCCCCACGAACTGGAAGCCTCCCGTATCCAGCGGGCGGACCGTCAGCTCGTGGGCAAAGATGCAGTCGGTTTTCCGATCCGGCGCAAGGGCCTCCACCGTCAGGGTCAGAGTTCCGTCTCCATTCTCCCGGAAGGCGCGGACCTCCGGTTCTATGACCGTATAGCCCACGAACACGAAGTCCTGTGTCTCCACATCCTGCCAGGGATAGCCGTCCAGCGTCTCTTCATAGCCCGCGCGCTCCCGGAGGAACTCTCGGTCAATGGCAAAAAACGGCAGAACAGCGTCCTCAAAGATCTCCGCCGGAACCAGGAACTGATCCTCCTCCTTCCGATACCGGAACGCAGACAGGTCACAGGGCTTCCCTGTCCGATACCGGTACAAATATTCAAACACATCGTTGAAACTCAACGCCCCGAAATTCTCTTCGGTCCAGTCCGTCAGGAACACATTGGCAGCCACGTAGCTGCCCGCCTCCACATATTTGCGGAACAGCTCCCAGAGCTGCCGGTTCGGCTTTTCCAGCCGGATGAAGGCATAGGCAATGCAATGCTTGTCCCACTCCGGGTAAATGCGGTAATAGAAATTTCCATGTTCCGAAACTTCCCAATCCTTGATTTCCCGCGCCTCGTAATCCGCTCCATGGATGCTGTAAAGAAGCGGCGTTCCGTCCTGCTGCACAAACAGCTGGTAAGTCGGGGAACCGTCGGAATTGACGGAAATAATCTCCTGTTGGGCATTCTCCCCCTGCTGAACATGGTCCCAGAAGGTGTAGAAATGCTCCGGGGTGGTCAGATAGTCCGGAAGCTCCTCCGAAGTATCGATCACATCCAGCCCCGCATCCATGAGCACCTGCTCGATTTCCTGCGGCTTTGCGCCCTCCGGACACAGGGCGCAAAGCTCCTCATAGCGCCGCCGGACCGTTTTCTCCATAGGGTCAGTCGGTTCTGCGCCGCAGCCAGTCAGCAGCAGACACGCCAGAAAAATCGCCAGAATCCGGAATTTCATAAATTACCGTTCCTCCTTCCTGAAAGTCCCGCACGAGGTCTTCCGTCACGGGAATGATGCAGAAATACCACCAGTCGCCGATGGCATAGTAGGGATAGACGCCAATTCCATCCCGAACCGCCAGCACCGCCGGACGTGCACCGTGGGAATAGCCCTGATCCGCTTCAAAAAGGTACGCGGTTCCGAGGGTATCCAGACTGCGGAACACCGCGGAAAGCACTTCATCCGTTGTCTCCGGAAGCACCGTTTTCAGTGCGTAAACACACATTTGCCGGTAGCTTTCATAAAACGCCGGGGTATATCCGTGCTCATCAAAGTCCACGGTGATTTCCGCTACCCGATCCTCCCCCTCCGGGCAGTACAGGGTCACGGTTGGCGCGCAGGGAAGCTCGGGGTCAGGAGAAAAGGTATAACAGGTCGTTGGTCCGTCAGAATGAATCCCATTCGGGTAAGTCAGGATGGACCAGTTGTCCGGTCCGGCAAAGAAATCCCGTCCCTGTTCCTGTCGGTAGATCCCGTTGCAGCACGTGAGGAAGTCCTGTGTAGAAAAGGAAAACGTCCACGCTCCCTGCCCCGCCTCCCGCACTCCGGTATCCAATTGGGAAAGCATTGGCGGCTGTTCTGTTTTCTCTGTCGCCGGGGCCGGTTTTCCAAGGAGAAGGCTCAGACATCCCAGAAGGATACACACAGCCCCGGCAAGCAGAAGCAGTCTCTGCTTTTTCTGCAACGTCCATCCCCCCTCCGGTTTTGGAGCATTATACCACACCGGCACGTTTCCCGCAAGTATCCGGCAAACGTGTCTGATTTTCCCGATTTACGCGGCAAGGATTTTGCGCTATAATAATGGAAAACCTGTAAGGAGGAAAGCAGCATGGCGCAAACGCGGCGGGATCTGGCGTATTTTCATCTTCCGGGACTGTTTGAGTTCTACCCTCTGTACCGTGTCTTTCTTCCCCTCTATCGGGAACACCCGGAATATTTTTACGGCTGGGGCGCTATCGGCTCCATCTACGGGGCGCCTGCCGACTGCATCTGGGGCGGCGGACGGGTCGGGTTCGGAGACGACCGTCCGGAAGACGTACTTGCCCTGCTGGAGGAATGCGGCATTTCCGCCCGGCTCACCTTCAGCAATTCCCTTCTGCGGCAAGAGCATCTTTCGGACCGGCGGTGCAATGCCCTGTGCCGCCGGTTTGGCAGCCGGGAGGGGAACGGTGTCATCGTAGCCTCGGACCTGCTGACGGACTATCTGCGACGGCAGTACCCCGACCTCTATCTGGTGTCCTCCACCACCAAGGTTCTGACTGACTGGGACGCCTTTGTCCGGGAACTGAACCGTCCGGAGTTCCGGTATGTGGTTCCGGACTTCCGGCTGAACCCGGCTCTGGATCGGCTCGGTACCCTTTCTCAGACGCAGAAGGATAAGGTAGAATTTCTGTGCAACGAATGCTGCCGGTTCGGCTGCCGGGACCGGAAAGCCTGCTATGAAAACGTCAGCAGGAAAGCTCTGGGCGAATGCTGCCCCGACCATATCTGCACCGCACCGGACGGCTCGGACGGATACCGGTTTTCGAGGGCCATGGAAAATCCCGGATTCATCGGGATCGATGCCATCCAGGATACCTATCTGCCCATGGGATTCACAAATTTCAAAATAGAAGGACGGGGACTCGGCAGTGCGCTGATTCTGGAATTTCTCCTGTACTACCTGACAAAGCCCCAATACCAGCTTTCCGTCCGGGAAGCCGTCTATCTGGACAGCATGCTGGACCTGTTCTGATTTCTTCTGGCTTCCGCCCAAAACAGGGCTTTCCTTTTGGGAATGCTCTGCTATAATCAATCATGCAAAACGCCAGAGTCCGCACGCTGTATTGAGAACTTGGGTATGCAGCGACCAGAAATGTTCCCCGTGTCTTTAGCGGGATTTCCAATGTGCGTCTGGTCTGCCTTGAAAAATATATGAAGGCTTCCGATTCTCCGGAAACCGAAAACGGAAAGGGTTTCTCCTATGTTTTTATGGATCTTCGCAACCGCGGTTTCCTATTTCATCAAAGGGCTTTGCGGCTTTGCCAACACGCTGGTGTTTACCGCCATTCTGAGCTTCGGCGCGTCCAACGCCAACATCTCTCCCATTGATCTGCTGCTGGGCTGCCCCACGAACCTGATCCTCACCTGGAAAAACCGGAAAAGCCTTGACCCGAAGGTCTTTCTTCCGCTGGCCGCGCTGGTGCTGGCGGGCAGTCTCCCCGGTGCGCTGCTTCTGAAAAACGTGGACGCCAGGATGATCAAGCTGCTGTTCGGCTTTGTCGTCACCGGACTGGGAGCGGAAATGCTCCTGCAGGAATATGGAAGAAAACAGGTTCGCAGCTCCAGAGCCGTGCTCGCCGTCATCGGCATCGCCGCGGGACTCATGTGCGGGCTGTTCGGCGTAGGCGCCCTCCTTGCGGTCTACATCGGCCGGGTAACGGATAACAGCAGCTCCTTCAAGGCAAATATCAGTGCGGTGTTCATCGTCGACAACACCTTTCGGATCATTCTGTACAGCGTTCTCCGGCTGCTCACCCTCGATACGCTGAAATTCGCCCTGCTCCTCGTTCCCTTTGCCCTGCTGGGGCTCTTCGCGGGAATGGGATGCAGCCGCCGGCTGGACGAAAAACGCGTCCGGAAACTCACCTCCGCCCTGTTGGTTCTTTCCGGCATTTCCCTCATTTTCCGGAATTTATAGGAATCATTTTCAGTTTTATCTCACGCTTTTATTTGACGAAAACGCCACGGAACCGACAAGTTCCGCGGCGTCTCTTTTACCTTAACCTCATGATATTGCCTGCTGTAAAGCGGAATAAATCCGTTGCTCTTCCCCACTCTCATTTGTACGAATACGTAGCACAGCAATCCCGCACTTTTGAAGAATTCTGTTTTTCATGATATCTCTCTCTTCCTGACGACTTCCAGCTGCATGGTATTTTGTTCCATTTACAATTCAGCAAGTTTCGAGACAAAGAAAATGATTGTAAACCGTATGATTGCACGTGTTGATGTAGTGTTTTTTTAAGCTTGGATACATTTCTGCGATTACATTAAGCTTTTGAATTACGGTATCAAAGGTACTATTTTCTTTATTTGCAAAAACTCTGTGTGTATCATTCAACGATTTTGGACCATCAAGGCTAATCATAAGAAAGACATTATTATCATTCAGATAGGACATGGATTCATTAGACAGCAAAGACGCATTTGACGTAATAGTAAAAATTATATTCTTTCCCTCAAATACCTTTTTAGAATATTCCATTATATTTCTTATAAGTGGAAATTCCAAAAGAGGCTCTCCGCCATAAAAACCGATGACAATTACTTCAGAATCAATGGAATGGTTATGCAGAAAGTCAATAGCTTTCTGTGCCGTTGAAAGTGACATTCGTTTGGAAGAGTGCGTTCTTTCGTCTCCTGTATTGTTTGTGTAGGGACAGTATGTGCAGCGGAAATTACAACTCTGTGTAACCTGCAGAATGATACTTCTAAGAGCACGCTGATACATGGTTCCTAATACAGCATCATCGTATAAACATAGAGCAAAGTCACTGTGATTGAAAAAAACCGTCAAGGCAAAGCCTTTTTACTTCAGGTGAATCAAGGACTGTCGGATTATATTCTTCTCGAATTTTGTCGTAGAGTCCTTTTGATATTTTGGCAAATTTATTTACATGGGCATCATAAATAAAGAAGCCAAAAGGTGTTTGAAATAGCTTTGTCATATTTGCCATTTTACTTTATCACTCCTGCTTATGTCAGCATCCCGTATTCAAGATGGTACTGTCGGTCTGCCTGTTCCGCAAGGACGGTGTCGTGGGTCACAACGATAACGATTTTTCCCTGTTCATGCGCAAGACCGGTCAGAATCCGCATGACCTCCCGGGCATTTTCCTCGTCAAGGTTTCCTGTCGGCTCATCGGCGGCAATGATCTGAGAGTGAGCTGCCAGACACCGCGCAATTGCGACTCGCTGCTGTTCACCGCCTGAGAGCTTGGAGGGGAGCCGGTTGTGAAGTTCTTCCCGAATACCAACGGAAAGAAGACACTTTCGTGCTTCTGCTGCTGCGGTATCCGGGGCAGTTTTGGCAAGCTGAAGAGGATACAGGACATTTTCCATTGCGGTACGGGTTGGAAACAGCAGGTAGGACTGGCTGATGGTAGCAACGGTACCGTGGCGGTAACTGTCCAGATCTTTTCGGAGAAGAGGAGTACCGTCCAGAAGAATCTGCCCGGACTTTGGCGTATCCAGACCGGAAATCAGATAAAGCAGAGTGCTTTTTCCAGCACCAGACTGCCCCACAATGGCGGTTACGGTCCCGCTGGGAAATACGGCGTTGACCCCGCGAAGTGTTTCTTTCCTTGCTTTCGGGTACTGGTAGTGTACTTGCTCCATTTTCAGTTCTGCCATGATTATCCCTCCCTGGTTTGGTAGAATGCAACGAGATTTCGATTACAGAAAATTGCCAGTTGAACGGCAGCGGAAAGAAAACAGACCAGCATGACTCCGGCAGTGTACGCTGCCGCCAACCCAAGCCAGCGGGTTCCGCAGAGCAGCCAGCCGATGCCCACCGCAAGAAAGCCTGCAGCAGTCAGAAGCAACAGCACGCTGCAGACCACATCTGCCCACACCCGCCGCCTTGGTTCGCCCCAGAGAAGCCGCAAAAAGACTTCACCAGAGAAGGAGGCACAGAGAAACACCGTCATGATTGCGGTTGCTGCGCACAGAAGTATGGCGAGGGGCATCAGGAGCATTTGCTGAATGTGTACCTTTTGCTCAATGGGCCTTACCGCCTGTTCCAGAATCCGTGCGTTGGAGTAAAGGATAAAGTCTCCGTCTGTTTCCAGAATGGCGTTGGCGGCATCCCGGATTGTCTGAAAGTTCCGATTATATGCCGGGTCAGTATAAAAATGAAACTGCCGATAGTAGTAGAAACGTCCCATCATGATCCCATTGTAGAAAAAACCGGATCGGCTCAGAAAAGCATCTGCGGAAATGAGCAGACTGTATGGCTTCACAAGGCTCGCTTCATCTTCGAAGGTTCCGGCTGCCAGCAGTGTCAGTGAGGGAGCAGACTCCGGGTCAGTATCCTCTCCTGCGTTGGGAGAAATCACAAAGGTATCACCCGGTTCAATGCCAAGAAGCTCTGCGAGTGCGCTGTCTAAAATGCAGGGAATTTCATTCTCGTTGGGGGAGAGTACAGAGGCTTCCCTCCAGCCTGCCGCATAGGTGATGTGGATTCCCCGTTCCTTTTCGAAGAAGGACAGATCATTGGTGCCATAAGCAACGGAATAGTTTGGAACCGTGACCGGTGTACGAAGGGAATAGGGGCACTCGAAATAGTAGCTGCATCCTGCAACACCTTCCAGTTTCAGAATCTTTCCGGCGGTGCTGCTGCGCAGCCGCAGTTCCCCGCTGTCACTGGTGCCGGGGAGAACTTGAAAAGTTAGCTGTATACTGCGGTACATTTCTTCCACAGTATTCTGACCATCGGCAATGGTTTTCCGGAACAGGGTTAGAAAGCACACACTGCACACCAACAGAGCCAGCAGAATACAGGGCAACAGGGGCTTTCGGTAAATATGTTTCATGAAATGGCACCACCTATTTCAGCAGTCTGACTAAACTTCGCCGGTCAAAGGCCCATGTGAATCCCCATAGAAGAACCCACGCGGCAGCCGCTTCCGCAGCTGCCCAGCTGAACAATCGGCGTAGAATCCATCTGTCTGCTGGCAAAGCGGTGAGCAGGGTAGCAGCAAGGGGATTTTTTACCCATAGAAAATACCATCCAAAACTGAGTAGCACCGCAAGGAGAATTGCCGGAAGGGCAGTGACCGTAAGGGCTTGGAAGATACTCTTGCGAGCTTCCGGGGGTGTGGCACCCAGTAAGCGGGAGAGCGCGTAATCATGGCGGAAATAATTGGAAAGGAGAACTGTAAAGGACAGCACAGCCGCAATAAATGCCGTAATTGCACAAAAAGTCAGGAGAATTCTCCGGCTGTTCATGGCATAAAAGCTGCCGCTGATGGTTTCCCAGCCCGTATCCAGCAGACTCAGAGTGTAACCCTGCTCGTTCAGAGAAACTTCAAAAGCATCCAGAAAGTCTTCGTAGTTTGGTCCCAAAATCCGAAAGGTAAGATTCACAGCCGGAACGGAACCGCCCTGTGCGGTCATAAGCCCCGCGGGAACGAAAATGCAGTTGCGGGAGTGGTGGGTAAAATCCGCACTGCCGATTTTTCGGTTTATTTCCGAATAAATCCCAACAATTTCAAAGTCGTCCGCTTCCGGGTATTCCAGCATGGTGTCATTTTCAAAGGGGTAACCGCTTTCCCAGCCGGAATAATCCAAAATGGAATCCCGGTAGGCGTAGCAGCCCCCGGCGATTCCAAGAGAAATGGTATTGCCCAGAGTCAGACCTCTGCCGGTCGCCAGAGCTTCACTGATTACGCAGACCCGCTTCCCGGAATCAGCAGGGGAGAGCATCCGGCCAGCGGTCAGGAAGGTAGAGCCATTGGCAGCGGTCAGGAGCATGGACATATCTGTCACTTCTCGAACGGGAAATACACTTCGGATCTGATTTGCAAGAGTGAGGGAGGATTGAAGCCCAGTTTCCTGCAGGTAGCGCTTGATTTGGAGAACGGATGATTCCTGACTGAGGTCGCGGGGAAGAACAAAAATCCCGTGATTCCAGATGGCGCTGTCCGTGTGGATTCCCATGCTGCCCAGCATGTCCGGGTCATACAGAAGCATGCCGGTTACATCTCCTAAACTGTTGCAATTGTATCGCCCAACCAGAAAAACGTGGTCACCTGCCTGCAACAGGGGGAGCCTGGCGGATTCGCCCCGGAAAATCATTACCTGAATATATTCACCGTCCCATATACCGCCCCAGTTTCTGGAGATTTTCAGGGGAAAGGCCTCCAGCATGCCAAAAACATCGGGAACCAGAGAAGGCGCCTGTTCCACAATCCCTTCCAGAAACAGTTTCTGTTCCATCCCCTCTACATTGCCAAAGCCGTCCGCCATTCGCATCAGACCCTCTGCTTTCGCGGAGTACAGAGGGGAGAGCATGACGGTATCCACCAGTTCGGAATCGTTCAGTACGGAGAGAACAGACTCTGGCAGTGGCTGAATCAGAGGATTTTTTTGCATCCGACTGTAAACGGTGCCCACATAGGCGGTACCGTTTTCTGCCTGTGTCATAATCAACCCGTCAAGTACGGACTGTAGGCTAAATACCAGCGCCGTGACTGACAGCAGCAGAAACAGCAGTGTGATCAGAATCAGACGGAACGGTTTCCGAAAGAAATGCAGCGAATTCATATACCAATTTCCTTCCTGATGCTCTGCAGAATATCCGCATCCGACTCTGCAAGTGCCTCCAGCATGGAGACAATCGAATTGAAATCCCAGAATGCATAAATATCATTAATTACGATATTTTTTCTGAACAGATCACATAAAAGTGAGTAAAGGGCAAAAAGGTCATTCTCTCGCATAGAAACACTTCGCCCCGTCAAAGGTGTATTTTCTTTCGCCAGTAATATACGTGGATAGATTTCTGGAAAAGAATCATGGAGTATCTTAAGAAGAAAACTTTGATACATCTCTTTCGATAATTGCTTCCCCATGTTTCATGGAAAAAGCAGTGCCTTACAAAAAAGAAAAGCACCTGACAAAATATCAGGTGCTTTCATCGGCTTGCGCCATTGGTGGTGGAGATAAGCGGGATCGAACCGCTGACCTCTTGAATGCCATTCAAGCGCTCTCCCAGCTGAGCTATACCCCCATGTTTGTTTGGTGTCTGTGTCAGACAGCTTTTGTATTATAGCACAGTCTTGCAGAATGTCAAGCTTTTTTTCAAAAAATTCATTTTATTTTCGTGCATGCGGAAAAGGCGGTTCCGCATGCCGCGGGTAGAGCGGTGCGCCGATGCATCTCAAGTTTGGGCGGGGCGTAGTTTCCTTTCCGCTCCATGGAAATATGCTTTGCTTTTTTCGCCGAATGCTGTATAATGCCAGTAGAAATACGATCAAATTTGGGGAGGTATTCACCATGTCCGCACCCACCTTGTATTTATCCGCTCCCGAAAAGCACGCCCTGGACGCCGGTTTTCAGGCGGCCTTCGGCAGTATTCCGGAGCATTACTTTTCCGCACCCGGGCGCACGGAGATCGGCGGAAATCACACGGATCATCAGCGCGGGCGGGTTCTTGCTGCCGCTGTGAATCTGGACACCCGGGCCGCCGTTCGGGTAAACGGCACGAACACCATCCGCATTCTGTCCGAGGGCTATCCCCTGTGCACGGTTTCCCTCGACTGTCTGACGCCTCAACCATCCGAAATCAACACCACCCCTGCACTGGTCCGCGGTGTCGCCGCCCGGTTCCGGGAGCTGGGCTGTCCGGTCTCCGGCTTTGACGCCTACTGCACCTCCACTGTGCTTCCCGGTTCCGGACTCAGTTCCTCTGCCGCCTACGAGGTGCTGATCGGCACCATTCTGAACGGTCTTTTCTTTGCGGGCCGGGTCAGTCAGCCGGAAATCGCCCAGATCGGGCAGTATGCGGAAAACGTGTTCTTCGGCAAGCCCTGCGGACTGATGGATCAGACCGCTTCCGCCGTCGGAAACCTTGTAACCATTGATTTCTTTGACAAAACGCACCCGGTCATTACCCCGGTAAACTTTGACTTTTCCGCCTGTGGACATGCCCTGTGCATCATCGACAGTCGGGCAAGCCACGCCGATCTGACCGACGAGTATGCCGCCATTCCCGGGGAACTGAAGGCAGTCTGCGCCTATTTCGGCAAGGAGGTTCTGAGCCAGATTCCCGAGGACGCGTTTTATGCTGCCATCCCCGCCCTGCGCCGGGAATGCGGCGACCGGGCGGTTCTGCGGAGCATGCACTTCTATGCGGAAAACGCCCGGGTCCCGCAGCAGGTGGAGGCGCTGCAGAGCGGCGACTTCGACCGGTTCCTGTCCCTGATTCAGGAAAGCGGGAACTCTTCCTGGATGTACCTGCAGAACGTAACCCCTGCCGGACGAACCGACCGTCAGGAAGTTGCTGTAGCGCTGGGCCTTTGCCGGCACTATCTCCACGGGCGGGGTGCAAGCCGGGTGCACGGCGGCGGCTTTGCCGGAACCGTGCAGGCATTTGTTCCCTTTGACCTGCTGGACGGCTTCCGGGCAGGCATTGACGCGGCTCTGGGACAGGGCGCCTGTCACGTGCTTTCCATCCGTCCTCAGGGCGGCGTGGAAATGATTCCGGAGGAAACCGCATGAAAATTGAAACCTGCATCGACTCTCTTGTGATCTACGCCATTTCCCGGGGTCTTGCCCAGCCGGAGGACGAGGTGGTTCTGCGGAACCGCATTCTGGACATTCTGCGCCGGGACGACTACGCCCCCGGTGGCGAGCCCCTCAGCACCGATCTGGAGAAAATTCTTGGGGAACTTCTGGACTATGCCTGCGCCCAGGGGCTGTGCGAGGACACTGTCACCGCCCGGGATATTTTTGACACCCGTCTCATGGGTGCCCTGACCCCCATGCCCCGGGAGGTGGTGCGCACCTTCCGGGAAAAGTATGCGGTCAGCCCCCAGGCCGCAACCGATTGGTACTATACCCTCAGCCGGGACACGGACTACATCCGCCGCTACCGGATCGCCAAAGACATCCGCTGGAAGTATGAGAGCGAATACGGTGCGCTGGACATTACCATTAACCTGAGCAAACCGGAGAAAGACCCGAAAGCCATTGCCGCCGCCAAAAAAGCCCCCCAGTCCGGCTACCCCAAATGCCAGCTGTGCCGGGAAAACGAGGGTTACGCCGGACGGATGAACCATCCCGCCCGGACAAACCACCGGATCGTTCCCGTGACCATTGGGGGCAAGGCGTGGTTCCTGCAATACTCCCCCTATGTTTATTACAATGAGCACTGCATCGTATTCAACGGGGAGCATGTGCCCATGGTCATTGACCGTGCGGCATTCCGGAAGCTTCTGGAATTTGTGACCGCCTTCCCCCACTACTTTGTGGGCTCCAATGCCGATCTGCCCATTGTGGGCGGCTCCATTCTCAGCCACGAGCATTTTCAGGGCGGACACTACACCTTCCCCATGGAGGTTGCGCCGGTGGAAACGGAGATTTCCTTCCGTGGCTATGAGGATATCCGCGCCGGTCTTGTAAAGTGGCCCATGAGCGTGATCCGTCTGGACGGCAGCGACCCTGAGCGGCTTGCCGATCTGGCAGATAGGATCCTCACCTGCTGGCGGGGATACTCCGATCCGAAGGTAGGGGTATACGCCTATACCGAAGGAGAGCCCCACAACACCATTACCCCCATTGCCCGGCGGCGCGGCACGGACTACGAGCTGGATCTGGTTCTACGGTGCAACATTACCACCGGCGAGCACCCCCTCGGTGTTTTCCATCCTCATGCGGAAAAGCACCACATCAAGAAGGAAAACATCGGGCTCATCGAAGTCATGGGTCTGGCGGTGCTGCCCAGCCGGCTGAAAACCGAACTGACGCTGCTGGAGCATGCAATTGTGACAAATCAGGATCTTTCTGCCGACCCGATTCTGTCCAAGCACGCAAGCTGGGTTGCGGAGCTGTGGCAGCAATACGATTTTACCCCGGACAACACGGCGGAAATCCTCCGCATAGAAGTAGGAAAGGTCTTTGCCGGAGTTCTGGAAGACGCGGGAGTCTATAAGCACACCCCCGCCGGCCATGCGGCATTTCTGGACTTCATTCAGGCGGTAAACCTGTTCTGACCCCACTCTCTCAGGAAGGGACTGTGTCCTCATGCAATCTGTGCGAAAGCATCCCGGGCTGTTCGCCGCCTTCTCCGGAATTCTGATATTTGCGTGGACAGCCATACTCTCCCGGAGCGATTCCCATGTCAGCGTCTATATTCTCTGCGGAATGGCCGGAATCCTCGCCCTTTCAAAAAATCTGCCGGATTTGGAAACCCGTACTCTCCAGGGCCGCGCCGGAGAATACGGGATCAGTCTGCTTTTTTCCGCGGCGACGGTGCTTGCCAACTATCCGCTGTTTGCACCCATGTCTCTCCTCTCCGTCTTCACATTCTGTCTCTGTTTTTCCGGCGGTTTTCTGGTATTCTGGAATATTTTTCTCTTTCTTTCCCGGGAAACCTTTGTGCAGGCATCCCCGCCTGCTTCCCGGCCTGCTCCTGTTTTTCTGATTGTTTTTGCCGCCGCTGCCCTTACGGATCTTCTGTACCTGTATACCGCTGCCTACCCGGGCGTTCTGACCCGGGACTCGGTCACGACCGTTCAGGAAATCCTGCAGGGCAGCTACAGCAGCATCATGCCCTTCTGGCATACCATGACCGTCCGGGTATTCTGAAAACCGGCATGCGGCTGTTCGGTGAAATCAACCGGGCGATTGCCTTTTTTCACACGGTCCAGATTCTGTTTCTTTCCGGCTGCATCGCCTACGCAATTGTGACCCTGTACCGGTTTTCCGCGAACCGTATTTTTCTCATTCTGTGCTGCGGTTTTTTCCTGCTGATGCCCTACCACATCGTGTACAGTGTCACCTTATGGAAGGATGTTCCGTTCAGCGCAGCCGTTCTGTTGTTCACGACCGCATTCAGCTGCCTGCTGCGGAAGGTCCCATCCGCGCGCTTTGGGACCTGGGCACTCTTTATTCTGGGCGGCATCGGCATTTGCCCGTGGCGTACAAACGGTTGGTACGCATTTCTTGTCTCCGCCATTGCCATTCTGTTTCTGTCAAAGGGGCGTCTGCGGAAACCGGTTGTAGCTATGGGGATCGTTCTGCTGCTTTGCTGGATTCTGAATCATCCGGTTCTGACCGCACTCCATGTTGCTGCCGCAGACCCGGTAGAGCCGCTGGCGGTTCCATTCCAGCAGATCGCGCGGGTGCCCCACAGGCTTTCAGGTTTTCATCCAGTTCCTTCAGGCGGCTGCGCGTTGTCTTTTCGCTCACGCCCAGCATTTCCGCAAGGGAATCCGCCGTGCGGTAGCTCTGCTCATCCAGCAGCCCCAAAAGCTGCTGCATCTGCCAACGGTTCGTGGATTTCCCCTCCTTTTCTGCATAGTACCATTCCCCGCTTTCCGCCTCAAGGGGATTTTTTACCGCATTCAATCCGGAAGATTTCTGAATTCTGCCCATTGTGCAAAAACTGCGGGAATTCCGACACTTGGAATTCCCGCGGTTTTCATGTTCTTTTCTGGCCCTCCCAGAAGGGTTCTGTCTCATTGCAGTCCGGGCAGGTTCTGGGCTTGAAGCTGAGCTCCTGACTTTTCACACTGACGGTGGTGCAGGGCGGGATGGAGTGGGTAATAAAAACATTGGAACCAATGACGCTGTCCCGTCCGATCACGGTATCTCCCCCCAGGATGGAAGCACCGGCATAGATGGTGACCCGATCCTCGATAGTCGGGTGGCGTTTTTTGCCCCGGAGATTCTGCCCGCCCCGGGTGCTGAGAGCGCCCAGTGTGACCCCCTGATAGATCTTCACATGGTCACCGATGATGGTGGTCTCGCCCACCACAATTCCGGTACCGTGGTCTATAAAGAAGTACTTTCCAATGGCTGCCCCGGGGTTAATATCAATGCCCGTAACGCTGTGCGCATGCTCGGTCATGATCCGGGGAAGCATGGGCACCCCCAGCGTATAAAGCACATGGGCAAGGCGATACACCGTGATGGCAAAAAGCCCTGGGTAGCAGAAGATGATTTCCTCGCTGCTGTAGGCCGCCGGGTCCCCGTCAAAAAAGGCCTCCACATCCGTCTGGGCAACAGCCCGGACTTCCGGAATGGCCCGGAAAAAGGCAAGACAGATTTCCTGTGCCCGGGTCTCCGCCGCTTCCTCTCCCAGTCTGGGGCGCAGCACGAGCCCGATCTGCTTATTCAAATTGTACATCACATCTTCGATCAGCATGGACAGATTATGCCGGGCATTATAGATCCGGTATGCCCGGTCCCGGGAATATCCGGGGTAAACGATCCGGATCAGCTTGCCGATCATGTCAATGACGACTTCCTTCTCCGGCTGCTGGAAAAGGTCCATCCGGTCAATGGTCCTCCCGTTGCCGTAATCCGCCAGAATGCCGTCTACAACCTGTTCAATGCTCTGCTCAATAGGCGTCATGCATATCCCTCCACATATATCAGTGTAGCACAATGTCCCCCGGCTGTCAATGATACAGCCGGGGGAAGAAAAGGTGGAGTAAATTGAAATTTAGCGGGACGAAGCCACTTTGGCTAAGAGGCTGCCTTGATAAGGTGTCATTCTGAGCCAGTGACCGAAGTCACTGGCTCAGAATCCCCCGGATGAAAGGTAAACCGAAGCGAAAGCAAAAGTAGGGAGCGCTATCCCATTCAACGGGGAGATTCCAACGGCAGTCTGTGGACTTCGGAATGGCACCGTATCGGAATGGCCCTCTCAGTCACGGCGTTCGCCGTGACAGCTCTCCCAAAGGGAGAGCCAAGGGCGCTTCGCGCCGTGCACTAAATTCTCATTTTTCCCTGTCTGCACCCATGCCGCCCACTTTTTCGGTCAGCTTTCGGAATGGGGCAAACAGGACATTGGCGAGAATGGCAAACAGCCACCACATGCCGAAGCGCTTTCCGAGAAAGAGGATCAGCGGGACGGTGGCACACCAGTAGAGCAGCTGGATGATCCCGGGAAGGAACTCCCGGCGCATTACCTTCTTGTCTTCTTCCGGCATTTCATGCGGCGCCGAGAGGATAAAGTCTGCCGCCCCCGCAGCGCCTGGAGCTTCCCGGAAATCCCGGCTGCACTTTTCTGCCGCATCCCGGTAAGCGGGATTCTGCAGGACCTCCTGGATGGCTTTCCGGATTGCCTCAGGGCTGTCGTCTTTCAGCTCCGTTCCCGTTCCCAGTTCCCGGGCACGTCGGGCAACCGCCCGCTGCTCATTGGTCTGCGGGAAGAGCACCATGGGGGCTGCCATATAAAGGCTCTCACTGACGCTGTTCATACCGCAGTGGGTCAGAAACACATTGGCCCGGGACAGGACTTCCGGCTGGTCTACGCTCCGGAATACCTGCACATTTGAGGGCAGTGAACCAAGCGACGCCGGGGCAACGCTCTGGCCGCAGGAGATCACTACATTTACAGCTTCCTTTTCCAGCGCTTTGATGCAGTTTCCGTAAAAGAGCGGTCTTTCATTGATGACAGTCCCCATGGAAATATACACCAAGGGTCTTGCGTGTTCCTTCCGGATTTCCGCATTGCAGTCAATGGAAGGCCCCACAAAGGCATAGTGCTTCGAAAATGTATGGGAGCAGGGCTGATACGCTTTCGTAGCGTAGACTACGGTATCTGTGAAATTGTCGTTCTGCACAAGGGGCATGATACTCTTTTCGTGGTAGCCGTACTGCTCCAGCTTTTTCAGCTCCCGCCTGACCCGCCCCGAACCGCCGAGCACATCCGCAATTTCCGCAAAACTGTTTTTCATGTACTGGGACGAAAAGCGGTTAAAAGCGAAGGTCGTGGTGGAAACCACCACGGGAATTTTGTATTTTCTGGCAGTCAGCTTGCCCCAGAAGCAGACGGAATCCGTAAATATCACATCCGGGCAGAAATTCTTCACTTCCTCCGCCAGAAAAGCATCCATCCGGGCCGTTGTTTTCAGGTCCGTCACGGTCATTTCCGTTGTGGAAACCTTCCGCAGCTTCCCGGTCTCCTCCTCCGTCAGCTCCGGAAGGAAAGCGTCACAGGACACAAACTCCGCGCCCGTTTCCAGAATCTTCTCCCGGAAGGGGGCAAAGGAATAGTACCGCACCGCGTTTCCCCGCCTTACCAACTCCGCGGCCACCGGAAGCGTCGGATTGTGATGTCCGAACGCCGGGATGCAGAAAATCATGATCCGCCGCATATTCCTCACTCCTGATCTCCGAAAACATGACGGGAGATTTCCGCAAACGCCGACTTGGGCGGGATGGCCAGTCCCCGCTCCCGGTCTCCCAGCAGCAAAAGCGTATCCCCGGGTCGAATTTCAAAAACCTCCCGCGCCTGTTTGGGGATTACGATCTGCCCCTTCTCCCCTACCGTGACCGTCCACGCATATTTTCCCTCCGGAAAGTGATTCATGTTTATTTCCTCCGTAAGTATGATTTGTTATACAAATTATACTAAATATACTTTTCTCTGTCAAGAGGACTCAGGCAGCAAAAAAATCAGCGCCCGCATGGAGCGCTGACTGCAAACGGATTCCGGATCAATGTTTGAACAGGGCGAAATGCTTCTTTTCATAGGGCTCGGTCCGAATGCCCGTGACCGTGTAGCCTGTAGCGGCAATGGCGGACTTCAGAGCTTCCTCGTCCAGCGGGGCGTCCGCAAGGATCTCCGTAACGCCCTTTGTGTGGGAAGAGGTGACCTTCTTCACGGAAAACTTCTGCCGGATCGTATCATTGATATGAGATTCGCACATTCCGCACGCCATCCCGTTGACCTGCAATGTCATTTTAACCATGACGGTTCCTCCTTAAAAGCCTTATTGCAAAAGCCCCCGGCCACTGACCGGGGGCTTTCACTGTCTTCAAAAGAAATCGGGTGAAGGATTTCTTTTCATTTTACCGCACCGGCATGTTACTTTGCATGGCAGCTGCCGTGCATCGAACAGTGGGCACAGTTATTTCCGCAGGAGGATTTTCCCTGCTTTTTATCCTTCAGGAGACTGCGCACGATCAGCCCAACGACTGCCAGCAGAACAAGGGAGATCACAATCGTACCTGCGTTCTGAGAAAACCAAACCAGCATGGAAATCACTCCTTTTTACGGTCTTAAACCTTGGAAAGCTTGGTAGCTTCCTTATAGGGCTTGCACAGCATGTAGATCATACCGGCAAGGACAGCCACGGAGACCACAACGCCCAGAATGTTGGCGTTGCCGGTGAAAGCGCTGCCGAACTGGTTGATCATCAGCGCGATCAGATACGCAAAGCCACACTGATAACCGATTGCGAACCAGGTCCACTTTGCGTTGTTCATCTCACGCTTGATGGCGCCGATAGCCGCAAAGCAGGGGGCGCACAGCAGGTTGAACACCAGGAAGGAGTAGCCGGTAATTCCGTTGAAGGCCTGTGCCAGAGTCTGGTACACGGTGCCCTCTCCGCCGCCGTACAGAATGCCGAGCGTACCGACAATGTTCTCCTTGGCAACGAGGCCGGTGATGGAAGCCACAGCCGCCTGCCAGTTGCCCCAGCCCAGAGGCTTGAAGATCCAGGCAATGGCGCCGCCGATGGTAGCAAGGATGGAGTAGTCAATCTCTTCCTCGCTGAGCATCCGGAAGGTACCCTCAACCCAGCCGAAGTAAGTGGTGAACCAGACAAAGATGGTGGACAGCAGGATGATCGTGCCGGCCTTCTTGATGAAGCTCCAGCCACGCTCCCACATGCTGCGCAGCACGTTGCCAACCGTGGGCCAGTGATACGCGGGCAGCTCCATAACGAAGGGAGCGGGGTCGCCGGAGAACATCTTGGTCTTCTTCAGCATGATACCGGACACGATGATGGCGGCCATGCCGACGAAGTAGGC
>ERZ857629.2261-NODE-2261-length-18595-cov-2.466397_pt1 | contig 18595 bp, 13 predicted proteins | sample MGYA00519700_ERZ857629 | MGnify/ENA primary metagenome ERZ857629 (study PRJEB31778, sample SAMEA3449351) | human gut metagenome | biome: human gut; feature: human-associated habitat; material: faeces | place: United Kingdom | collected 2010/2012 ...
TGCAGCGCTTGGTAAAGGGGCCGTCGCCGCAGATTTTCCGATTGGCGATGGCCTGTGCGATATAGTCGGAGCTTTCCTTCACATAAGGGGGAATATTGAAAGGGATCATGTTCAGCCTCCATGGTACAGATTCAAAAATGGGAGAACGGGTTCATTATACCACGCGTTTGCCCGTTCGGCTAGATTCTGCGGCGGATTTCGTCCAGATACAGCCCCACCACATCCAGATCGCTGACGCGGTACAGCATCCGGCTTCCTACCACGTCCTCCACCTCGCCGATAACCGGGCCGTAGTCCTCGTAAAGCAGATCCACACCGGCGAAGCACAGCGGCGCTCCTGCCGCATTGAAACGGGCGATCACCTCTTCCACCAGCTGACGTTCCTCCCGGGTCAGGGCATGCAGCTCCACGTTCCCGCCGCGCTTGTAATTGCTCACCACGCCGCTTTGAGCGGTGCGCATCACTCCCGCCACAATCTGCCCGAAAAGGACATACACCCGCAGATCCCGGCCCGGGCGTTTGACGACGGACTGCATCAGCGCCGGTTCGCCCTGCAGAGCCTCCATGGCGTCGTTCCACTGAAAGGACGTTTCTACCAGCTCCACCCGGTCTCCCCCATGGCTGCACGCAGGCTTTACGATCACGGGCCATTGCTCCGGGGCGGGCGAAAAGGGCGACAGAAACGTGGTTCGGGGCATGGGCAGTCCATAGAGGAACTGCAGGGTTTGCCGCTTGTCATTACAGATGCGGCAGACCTCGGAGCCGTTGAAGACCGGCACGCCCATGCGTTCCAAGTGAAGGCTGTACAATGGTTCCCGCATTCGGGAAATAACCGCGTCCGGGCGCTCCTTCTTTCCCTTCCGCAGGCAATAGGGCGTGCCGTTCTCATCCATGCACAGGCTCAGATCCCGGGTCAGCACCGTTTCCACTTTGATGTCCCGCTTCAGGCCGTTTTCCCGCATCAGCCGGGCATAATCCCGATTGACGGACAAATCCTCCTGCCGGTACAGCAGCCAGACGATCTTCATGGCTTTTCTCCTTTTTCAGACGTTTCAGGCAAGGCAAACGCTGCGGATATGCCGGAGAATCTCCTCCGCCATATTCACGCCCGTGCATTGCAGCGTGGTCGCAAAATGGGCGTTGGAATTGACCTCGCACAGCACCGGGCCGTCCCGGCCAAAAAGCAGGTCCACCCCGGCGAAGTCCAGTCCCAGCGCATGCACCGCCCGAACGGCCAGCGCTTCCTCCGCCCGGGTCAGGGCGTGCGGCTCCATGCTTCCGCCGATGGTCAGGTTGCTGCGGAAATCTCCGCTTTCACTGTGCCGCAGCATGGCTGCCACAGCCCTGTCCCCCACCACGTTTACCCGAACGTCCCGGCCAAGGCTTTCCATGACCGGCTTCTGAAACAGAAACGGCGCGCCGCCCAGCGAACGAACCCGTTCCGTCAGCGCCGCCGCATCCCGGCACCAGTAGACCTGCATGCCGAAGGAACCGAAGCATTCCTTCACGATCAGCGGATAGCCCATGGCCGCGCTGATTTCCCGGGCAAAGGTCAGATCGGTATAGCCCACGTTGGAGAAGGTTTTGGGGGCGATCACCGTCTCCGGCATGGGAAGGCCGCAGGGCTTCAGCCGCAGATAGGTCAGCGCCTTATCGTCGCAGGCCGCAATAGCGTCCGATGAATTGAACAGTCTCAGACCCTGCCCTTCCAGCTGCGCCGCCAGTTGCACGTCCTTATCCCAGAACAGGCAGAAATCATAGGCTTCTGGCCGGAACGCGCCCCGATAAAGCGCCGAGACGGTTTCCGCGTTGGTCTTTACCGAAAGGCCGATTTCCAGCCGCCGGGCCGCGTCCGCCAGCAGATCATAAAGCGCGCCAAACTTGCCGTTTTTCAAAAAGGCATTGACAATCAGCAGTCCGTTCAAGCTCGCTTACGCCTCCACCAATGCCACGGCTTCGATCTCCACCAGGCCGCCCATGGGCAGCGCGGCCACCTGCACGCAGCTGCGGGCAGGATAATCGCCGTCAAAGAACTGGGCATATACCGTATTGACCGTTTGGAAATCCGCCAGATCCTTGACAAAGATGGTGGTTTTGATGACATCGCCGTAAGAAGCGCCCGCGGCCTTGAGAATTTCTCCCACGTTGCGCATGGAGGCACGTGCCTGGGCCTCCACGCCCTCCGCCAGCTTGCCGGTTTCCATATCGATTCCCAGCTGGCCGGAAGTATAGACCAGATTTCCCGCTTTCCAGCCCTGCGCGTAGGGGCCGATGGCGGCGGGGGCCTTGTCCGTATGAAGTACCTGTTTCATCTTATTTTTCCTCCTTGATGGAATGATTTTCCTCTGCGCCCGCTTCCAGCAGACGGCGGTTCAGCTCCCGCAGGGGCTCCTCCGGCAGCTTGACGACCCGCCGGTCATAGGTCATGACGCCGTTCAGCTCGTCCTCCACGTCGGTCAGCTGCGTATAGACGGCGGCGCACAGTCCCTTGGGGATGGCGGGCAGGATTTGCTCCTCCATCAGCTTCCGATAGGCCTGCCACAGTGCTTCCCGAGCGGAAAAGCCCTTGTAGCCGTAGTTTACGTTGTTCCAGCAGTGACCCTCCAAGCGCAGATTGTAGCCGCCGAATTCGCTCAGGATGACGGCGCGGCCCAGCTTGTCCGGGCGAAAACGATAGGGCCGGAAATACACGTGCAGGCTTTGAATCTCGCCGATTTTCTGGTCGTGCCAGCCGCTGGCATGATCGATAGGGCGGCTTTCGTCCACCGAACGGATGATGCGGCAGGCGTCCGCCGCGTCAAACTGCCCCCAGCCTTCGTTGAAGGGCACCCACAGCACGATGGAGGGCACGCTTTCCAGCTGTGTGACCATCTTCTTCAGCTCCGCGCGGTATTCCTCCCGCCCCTGTTCGCTTTCCCGGGCGAATTTCCGATAGCGGTGATCCCGATGATGAATGCCCGTGATCAGCGGAAAGCTGATGGTGGAAAAACGATACTTTCCGCCGCCGTTGGGCATGTCCTGCCACACCAGCAGCCCCAGACGGTCGCAGTGGTAGTACCAGCGCATGGGTTCTACCTTGATGTGCTTGCGCAGCATATTGTAGCCCAGCTTTTTGGCCGTTTGAAGGTCGAAAATCATCGCTTCGTCCGAAGGCGCGGTATACAGTCCGTCGGGCCAGTAGCCCTGATCCAGCAGTCCGTTGTGAAAGCAGGGCCGGTTGTTCAGGTACAGGCGGCGGATCCCGTCCTTCCCGGCGCGGACTTCCGTTTTGCGCATGACAAAGTAGCTTTCCACCCGATCGTCGCCGAAGGAAAGTTCCAGCGGGTACAGCCACGTGTCTTCCGGGCTCCACAGGCGCGGCTCCCGCACCGGCAGGCGCACGGGCTTTCCGGCGGAAAAAGCGAAGCGTTCGCCCTGCAATACGGCAGTCCCCTCGCCCGGACGGCTGGCGAACACGGTCAATTCGATCTCTTCCCGGTCAATATCCGGGATCAGGCGCACCCGCTGCATATAGGCTTCCGGCACCCCTTCCAGCCAGACCGTCTGCCAGATGCCGCTTTGAGGCGTGTACCAGATGCCGCCCCGGCGGCGGCTCTGCTTGCCCCGGCTGTGCCAGGAAGCGTCCGTATCGTCATGCACTCGGACGATCAGCTCGTTTTCCGGCTGCAAAAAGTCCGTCGCATCCACGGTAAAGGCATTGTAGCCGCCGCGATGCTCCCCGGCCTTCCGTCCGTTGACAAATACCGCCGCCTCCTGATCCACCGCGCCGAAGTGGAGCAGAAGCCGCTTGCCCTCATTTCCCTTTTCCGGCAGGGAAAAATGCCTGCGATACCAGAGGGTTTCCCCGGGCTGGAGCGTGTGCCCCACGCCGCTTAATTCGCTTTCAGGCGAGAAGGGCACCAGAATGGAGCCGTCCCAGCTTTTCGGGAAGGCTTCTTCGGGCCGGGTGGGCCGGATGGCATATTCCCACAGGCCGTTCAGGCATTGCCAGCTTTCCCGCCGAAGCTGGGGTCTGGGATATTCCGAAAGAGGCATTTCCCGGTTCAGGGCTTCTCCAAAGGGCGTCAGCATGGTCTCCTTCTCCTTTCCGTCCAGGGGCTGTTTTTTCTGAGTATACTCTATCCCCGCCAAAGTTTCAAGGCGGCATGCTTTGCCCTCCGGCTGAATAGGCTTGCCTGAGCGGAGGGAGAAACAATGAAGCAGAGCGCGGCGAAACAAACCCTGAAAATAACGGCGATCAACGGCGTGGTGCGGGCCCTCGGAATGCTTTTGCGCATTCTGCTGTCCCGGCTGCTGGGCGCGGAGATCATGGGCATTGCGGAATTGAGCCAGAGCGTCCACATGCTGGCCATTACCCCGCTGACCTCCGGCCTGCCGCTGGCGGTGAGCCGAATGACGGCCAAGGCTAAGCCGGAAGACCGAACCAAACCCCTGCTGGCCGGAATCTGGCTGGTGCGCGCGGCGGCGTTGGTTCTTGTCCCCCTGATGCTGCTTTTTTCGCCCCAGCTGGCGCGGCTGACCGGCGATGTGCGGGTGCTTCCGTCCCTGTGGTGCAGCGCGCCCTGCATCCTGATTCTTGGGTATTCGGCGGTGTATAACGGCTACCTGTACGGCGTGGAGCGCAGCCTGCTGCCCGCCTGGTCGGAGCTGGTGGAGCAGCTTTTCCGGCTGGCGATCTGCGCGGGCCTGCTGCTGGCGCTGCCCCATCTGACGGCCCCCTGGGCGGCGGCGGTGCCGGTCTTTTCCACCATGACCGCCGAGGTGCTGGGGCTTGCCTTTGTGCTGGCCGTCCTCCGTCTGCCCCTGCCGCCTGTGAACTCCGCCCGTGCGTGGCGAAAGCCGGTGCTGCGGCTGGCGCTGCCCACCACGGGTACTCGGCTTCTGCAAATGCTGCTTCGGGCGGTGGAGGCCGTCTGGATTCCTCTGCGCTTGCAGGCTTCCGGCCTTGCCGCCCGGGAAGCAACCGCACGGCTGGGCATGCTTTCCGGCATGGTCATGCCCGTTCTGATGCTGCCCTGCGTGTTCACCGGCTCCCTTTCCATGGTGCTTCTGCCGAGAATCGCGCTGGCGGAGAAAGATCCCCGGGAGCTGCGGCGGCTGATCGGCAAATGCTTTGGAACCGCCGCCCCTGCCGGGCTGGGAAGCGTCGCAGCCGTCTGGCTGGCCGCGCCCCTGCTGGCCCGCTGGCTGTACCGCCTTCCGGAGCTGACCCCGCTGTTCCGTTTCGGCGCGCCCCTGTGCCTGCTGTTCGCCTTCGCCCATGTATCCGGCGGCGTCCTGTCGGCGCTGGGGCTGCAGAAGCTATCCATGCTGGGCTCCCTGCCCGTTTCCGGGCTGACTCTCCTGCTGATCTGGCTTCTGCCCGCCCGGCCGGAGTTGCGGCAGTACGGCGTGCTGCTGGCACAGGGCGTGGGTCAGCTCTGCATGCTTTTCTGGAATCTGGGTGTGCTCGTTTTCCGGCAAAAGAAACGCCTTTCCCCTGAAAAAGCGGAGAAAGGCGCAGAAGATTTCATTCAGCCCTTGTGATAGATTCGTTCGATCTCAGCCGTTTCCCGGCCCTGCGAGTCGTAGACCACCAGCGGCGGCAGCCAGTGCAGGCCGGGGCGGGCGTTTTTCATGCTTTCCACCAGCACCAGATAGGGCGGCTTTTCCAGCTTGGCGCAGACCATGCGCACCCGCTTGGGCTCCAGCCGGCAGCGGCGCAGCTCGTCGCACAGCTCCAGAAACCGCTGGGCCGGGAACACCATGCTGAGCCGCCCCATGGTGCGCAGAAGCGCCCCGGCGCTTTTCACGATTTCGCCAAGGGAGGTATCCTGCTCGTGGCGGGCCAGCAGCACCGACTCCGTCTGGCTTTTCAGCGTGCCGTTCTGCTTGCCGTAGGGCGGATTGCACACCACCGCATGGAAGGTTTCATAGCCGAAAGCCTCCGGTGCGTTCCTTAAATCCATGGCATGCACCCGAATGCGGCTCGACAGGCCGTTCAGCTCCACCGAGCGCCCGGCCATCTCCGCCATACCGGGCTGCAGTTCGATGGCTTCAAACTGCGTATCCGGCTGCTGGTGGCTCAGAAGCAGCGGCAGGATCCCCGTGCCCGTGCCCAGATCGGCAATGCGTTCCCGGGGCCTTGTGCGGGTAAAATCCGCCAGCAGGACGGCGTCCATGCCAAAGCGGAAGCCGTCCTTTTTTTGCAGAATATGCAGCCCGTCCAGCTGCAGGTCGTCGATTCTTTCTCCCGGTCTCAGTTCCATGTTCCCTCCTGCGGATCCAGGCACTGGGTCAGGCAGTAGCCGGTTTTGGACGCATCGTACATATCGTATTGAATCTCGCACCAGACTTCGCCCCGGCGAATGACGCGCGCCATGGAGCCTTCCGGCAGCACGGCCAGCTTTTCGCCCCGTTCCCGGCATTCCGTCCAGATAGCCACATAGCTTTCTCCCTGCCGGGGCGCGATCAGCGCCAGAATGCCGCCCGGCACGTCTTCCAGCGTTTCATCCATAACAGGTGCGGGACTGGGCGACGGGCTCGGGCTGGCCGTTGCAGGCGACGTAGGCGCAGGGCTTGGGGTCGGGGCCGACGTTTCGCCGGAAGCGGGCGTATGGGTTGGCGCAGACGTGGCGGTAGGCGCTGCCGTGACTTCCGCCCCTTCGTATTTCAGATAGCTGGAAACCACATAGCCTTCTCTGCCGCCGTAAAGAACATGCGCCCAAGTGCCGGTTGTGTCCAGCACCTCCACCAGCGTATGCCGGGGAAGGACTGCCAGCACTTTGGAACCGGATTTCGGCTGCTGACGCAGGTTCAGTCCGCCGGAAACCGTGTTGACCCGGGCCATTCCCGCCGTGGGGGCGGGGGTTGCGCCGGGGGTGGGAACCACCGTGGCCGTGCCGGAAGCCAGCGTCAGATAGCGGGTCATGACGTAGCCGTCCAGATCATGATAGCGGATGTAGCACCATTCCGCGCCGTAGGTCAGAATTTCCACCATGCCGAAGCGGGGAATCTGCGTCATCACCGCGCCGCCGGACGAGGGCAGCGTGCGCAGGTTCAGGCCGCCGGAGGCCGTCGTCACCAGCGCGATCTGCGGCCCGGAAACCGTCGGAGACGGTGAGGGCGCCAAGGTGGGTTCCGGCGTATTTTCGGGCTGCGCCGTAGGCGAAGCAGAAGGAGAAACGGAAGGCTCTTCCGAAGGGGCAGGAGTCGGCTTCAAGGTAGGCGCTGCCGTGGGCGCGCTTTCCTGAAGCGTCAGGAAGGAGGTCATCACATAGCCGGTGCGTCCGCCGTAGCTGACCTGACACCAGCTTTCCCCCACGGACAGCACATCGATCACCATATTGCGGGGGATCACCGTCAGAATGGGACTGCCGGTTTTGCCCTCCATGCGCATGTTCAGGCCGCCGGAGACCGTCGTCACCCTCGCCTTTCGGGCAGCCCCGGACGGCCCCGGCGTTTCGGAGCCGCTTTCCAGCCGGACGGCGGACGCGGGCAGATAGCCCATGCTGCCCTCCCAGCTGACCTGCCACCATTCCCCTGTCTGGGAATAGACCGTCAGCGGGTCGCCCATGGCTAGCAGCACCACGGACGGGGAGCTTTCCGACGGCTCCTGCCGCAGGTACACCAGCCGGGAGGCCACCGTGGCGGGAATGCCGGAGGGTCTTGGGGTAGCCGCCGGGCTTTCGGAGGGCGAAGCGCCTTCCGAAGGAGCGGGCGTTTCGGTGGGGCTGGGGCTTGCTTCGGGTGTTTGCGCGCCGTCCTCATAGCGCTCATAGCGAAGGAAGGAACGCATCATATACCCTTCCAGCCCATTCCACTGGATACGGCACCAGGAGCCGTCGTCGCTGAGCACCGTCACCTGGCTTCCTGCGGGAAGCTGGGCGATGGCCGCGCCGCCGGTGGAGGCCGTAGGCCGCAGATTGACGATTCCCGTGCCGTCAGGAGTCGTCACGATGGCCGTTCCGCTGCCGCCGGAGGTGCTCTGCCCCGGATAAACCGTGGTCAGCGCAGAAAGAAAGTTGCGATGGACATAGGCCGTGATGCTCATATACTGCGCATAGGCCCAATCCCCCGAAAGGGAAAACACCGTCAGCACCGCGCCCGTCGGGGCCGTGCCAAGTTTTTTGGCGCTCAGGCTGGGTTCCTGCCGAAGGTTCACGTAGTCGTTGGCCGTTACCGTGGCAAAGCCCAGCACCGCCGTCGCGGCTTCCTCCGTGCCCTGAGGCGTGCCGGTAATGATCAGATTTTCCGTGGGCACATAGCCCTTCAGACTGCCGTACTGCACAAAGCACCAGCTTCCGTCGTTGGCCAACACCTGCACGATGGTTCCGTTGCTCAGAGTGCTGACTATCGACGCGGCGTCGGATTTTCCGCTGCGCAGGATCAGCGAGCCGCCGGAAACCAGCTTGACCGTGCCCTTGCAGGCGGCGCCGCCGTCGTTCAGGTCGGCGGGCTCCCGGACGGTGGTTTCCTCCTCGCCGGAGGACGCGCTGAGGATGGTGCTGGTAAAGCTCTGCCGCACCCGCTGACAGCCCTCATAATAAAAGCCCAGAATTTCGTCGTAGGTATAGCCCAGCTTGCCCATGTACATAGCGCCCCGCTGGCTCATGCCCACGCCGTGACCGTAGCGCCGGGCCTGCAGGCTGAAGCCGGAGGCGGTCTCTTCCACGCTCCACAGCTCGTTTTTGGCGGACTGGATGCTCATGCCCAGCAGGCTTTCCAGCTCGGAAAAAATATCGCAGGTGACGGTCACGTTTTGCAGCCCCCCGCCGCTGTTTCGGACGGTCAGGGCAAAGTCCATTTTCGTATACAGCCGGCTGGGAGCCTCGTACTTGGGCGTATGGGGCGTAACGCTTTGCAGGGAGACGGGCGTAACGCTCTGCCCAAGCTGGGCCGCCGCTTTCTGCTGAAGAAGAGAGATCAGCCCGGAAGGATTGGACGCGCTGGTCAGATCCTTATAGACCGTCTTTTTCTTCACCGTAGAGCCGGGATTGTCATAATCGAAGGGATCGTCCTTGACGGTAAAATAGGCGTATGCGCCGCTGCCCACGCCGTGGGGCGCGGATTCGGTCTGCCCGCCGTTGCTGGCGGAATAATACGTCATGACGTACTCGCCGCCGTACTTGAGCACGATGCCCCGGGTGGAGTCCACGGCGGTAACACAGTTGGCGTTGCCCGAGGGCGTGCCCCGGTAGACCTGATCGCTGGTGGTATCCACCACGTCGTAACGGCCCGAAGCACGGCGGCTCATCATCCGCACGGTGTAGGTGCGGGCGGCCACCGCCTGCGCCTTCAAAGCCTCCACATTGCTGGAATTGCCCATTTCATACGGAACCACGCCGTAGAGATAATCCTCGATATACACATGGGCGATCACATAGAGCTTGTAGTTTCCGCTGGACTGCCGCACGGCCTGAAAGGACAGGTCGCCGGGATAGGGATTGCCGCTTTCCCGGGCTTGGGCGATCTTGAGCCCGTTCACGCCGGAGGTGCTGTGGCGGCGCAGGGAAAAATCGCCGCCGGTATAGATCACCACGCCGCTTTGGGAGAGCGTCAGCTGGCCGGTGGCGCTGTTAAAGTGAACGGTCAGGCTTGTTCCGCCAGAAAAGGAGCGGGACAGATCTCCGCCCAGACTGTAGCTGCCCGCCACGGTCAGATCCAGCCGGGAAGGGCTGCCCAGCGAGGACAGCCAGACCCGCACCATGCCGTTCTGCGGCGCGGATTGAGTGGTCAGGGCGGCGGACTGAACCGCCACATCATTGGTGGTGGCTGCCCGGGCCGGGACGACGCCCATCAGCAGGCAAAGAGCCGAAAGAAGGACGGCGATCTTTTGCAGGGCCGTGTGCTTTCGCATGAATCGTGCCTCCGTTCGTAACACTTTCGTAATCATTTGGATTGTACCACAGAAGCGCCTGCTTTGTCCATTCCATCCGCATGGAAATTGCTGGTTTCCGTCGAAAAACGGCGTTTTTCCGCCGGATTTTCCTCCGTCAGAAGACAGGCTATTTCAGGCCCGGAAAGCACCTGAGCCAGTTTGCCGCCTTCCGCGTCAAACCTGTAAAGAATCGCCGCGCGCTCTGCGGGAAGGGCACGGAGGCTTCTCAGCAGCTCCACCTTTCCCGGATTTCCCCGGCAGACCAGCGGAATCGCCCGAAGCAGCTTTCCCTCGGGCCACGGCTTTTTTTCCAGCGCCGAAGCCGCGCTCCGCAGGCTTCCGCCCACGCTGCTCTGCCACGCCGCATAGGCCAGATAAGGCGGCAGCAGGAACAGCGACAGGTTCACGCTGCCCTGAAAGACCCCTGCAACGCCCAGCGCCAGCATGGCCGCCGCCAGCAGGTAGGCCAGCCAGAGCATGCCCCGCCGGGCCGCTTCTTCCCGGCCCAGCCGCCGGGCCGCGCACAGCAGCAGACGCGCCCCATCCAGCGGCCAGACCGGCAGGACGTTCACCAGCGCCATGCCCAGACTGAAGCGGAAAAACAGGCGAAAAAACTCCGCAGGCGGTGCAAAGCGCAGGCACAGTCCCGCGCAGGCCGCGCTGACCGGAACGCCTGCCAGCGCGATCAGGCATTGCCGTCGGGCCGGGAGCCGTTCAAAGCCCGGCACATCCGCCACGCCGCCGAAGGGCGTCAGTTCGATGCGGCATTCTCTGACCCCGCACAGCGCCATGGCCAGCACGTGTCCGCCCTCATGCAGCGCCATAGCCGCAGCCGCCGCCAGCATGCCTGCCGAGGGAAGCAGCAGCAGCCCCAGCGCCGCCAGTGCGGCTCCTGCCGGATGGATTTTCAGCCGCAGCTTCATCCGCTGGCCGCTCATTCCGTCAGGGGCAGCAGTAGCCCGGCGGGGTCGATGGAGCGGCCGTCCCGCCGCAGCTCAAAGGCCAGCGGCGCGCCCTCCAGCACCGTGGCGAAGGGATCCCCGGCGCAGACCCGGTCCCCCACCTCATGGGCGCAGCTTTCCAGATTGCCGTACAGGGTTTCCAGCCCGCCTTCGTGGCGGATGCGCACGATCCGTTCTTCGTCCGGGCCGTGGGCGATGGACATGATCTCGCCGTCCGCAGCGGCCCGCACGTCCGTGGTATTGCAGCTCAGCTCCAGATAAGGCTCCTGCCGGGACCAGGCATGAATCACGCTGCCCCGCACCGGCTCAAAGACCGTCACGCTTTCCGCCTGCCGCCAGACCTCCTGCACCTCGGCGGGCAGCAGGCTGTCCACAAAGCTCAGCTTGCCCACGCTTTCGTCCCATTCGGTGTTCAGGCTGTCCTCCAGCGCGGAAAAAACGGACTGGCTCTGAGGCAGCTCGGCGTTCTTGACCGCCACCGCCACCAGCATCAGCCCGGCGGCAGCCGCCAGATTGCGGATCAGCCGATCCGCCCGCAGCAGCCGGGAAAAGCCGTCCTTCTTTTTGGAAGCGTCGATCCATTCTGCGGGCCGCGCTGCGCCCACAGGCTTCAACACCTCGGTCTGCCGCGCTTCCTGCCGCAGACGGATGGTTTTGACGCGGGTTTGTTCCTTCACAAAAATCCCCTCCCGAGGAAGGCTATGCGCCTCCGGGAGGGGATATGTCCGCCAAAAGGCTGAGCCGTTTTGACTGTTTCTCGCTGCTTACAGCGTGCCCTTTTTCTGCATGGCTTCCAGCGCCCGGCAAAGGGCGATGCGGCCATGGGCGTAGGTCAGGCCGCCCTGCAGATACACGGCATAGGGGGCGCGCATGGGGCCGTCCGCGCTCAGCTCGATGGACGCGCCGGACACGAAAGCGCCCGCCGCCATGATGACCGGGTCGGCGTAACCGGGCATATCCCAAGGCTCCGGCTCCGCCATACTGTCGATGGGCGAAGCGGCCTGAATGGCCTGACAGAACGCCACCATCCGCTCCGGGGTGCCGAATTCCAGCGCCTGAATGATGTCCGTGCGGCGAGCGTCCGGCGCGGGCGAGGAGCGCATGCCCAGCTCTTCAAACACTGCCGCCGCCAGAATGGAGGTCTTCACGGCCTGCACCGCCGTATGGGGAGCCATAAACAGGCCCTGATAATAGGGGCGGTAGCTGGCGGCGTAGCTGCCCTCTTCCCGTCCGATGCCGGGAGCCGTCAGGCGGAAGGAGATGCGGCGGATCAGGTCTTCCCGGCCCACGATATAGCCGCCGGTGGGGGCCAGCCCGCCGCCGGGGTTTTTGATGAGACTGCCCGCGCACAGATCCGCGCCGTAATCGCTGGGTTCCTTTTCGCAGACGAACTCGCCGTAGCAGTTATCCACCATCAGACAGGCGTTGGGAAATTCCTCGTGCAGCATCCGGGCCAGCGGCTCCACGTCCTCCGGCATCAGGCTGGGCCTGGTGGAATAGCCCCGGCTGCGCTGCACGGCCACCACCCGGGTGGTCGGCTTCATGGCGGCGCGTATGCCGTCCAGATCCAGTTTGCCGTCCTTCATTTCCACCTGCGCATAGCTCACGTTCATTTCCTTCAGGGAGCAGGCGCCGTCGCCCCGAAGGCCGATGACCTCCTCCAGCGAATCATAGGGCGCGCCGGAAGCGTAGAGCAGCTCATCCCCCGGACGGAGCACGCCAAACATGGCCAGCGACAGGGTATGGGTGCCGGACACGATCTGCGGCCGCACGATGGCCGCTTCCGTATGGAACAGATCGGCATAGATCGCTTCCAGCGTGTCCCGGCCCACGTCGTCGTAGCCGTAGCCGGTGGTGGGGGCGAAATGGCGGGGCGATACCTGATGCGTGCGCATCACGTCCAGCACCTTTTCCGTATTATGGTATTCGATCGCTTCCATGCGGCGGAAGGCTTCCTGACAGCGGGCTTCCGCCTTCAAAATCAATTCTCTGGGTTCCATGGAAAATGCCTCTTTTCTGCTTTGCGCAATGCTCACATCTGCCAAAATCCGTCTATCATACGCCGCAGCTCATCCGGCGCGGAAGGGCCTGCGTCCGCCCAGCGGATGGCTTCTTCGGCCTTGAACCACGTTTCCTGCCGTTTGGCATAATGGCGGGTATCCAGAATGATCTGCCAGACCGCGTCCTGTTCGTCTCTTTCTCCCCGGCAGACGGGCACCAGCTCCTTGTAGCCGATGGCCTGCATGGACTGGCATTCCGAAGAAACGCCGCTGTCCAGAAGCCCCTGCACCTCCCGAAGAAGCCCCTGCCGCATCATTTCCTGCACCCGCACGGCGATGCGGGCCTGCAGTTCGGGCCGGGGCATCCGAAGGGCCATGGGCAGAAGGTCGTAGGGGCGTTCCGGCTCCTGACGCTTCTGGCGGCTCATGGGCGTTCCGGTCAGCTCGCAGACCTCCAGCGCCCGCACCACCCGCCGCAGATCGTTGGGGTGAAGCCGACGGGCGGTCTCTTCATCCACCTTTTCCAGCAGGGCGTGGAGCTTTGCCTTTCCGTCCGGCTCGGCGGCGATGGCTTCATAGCGCGCCCGAACCGCCGGGTCGCTCTCCCGCTGCCCCAGCGTCATGCCGTGCAGCAGGCTTTTCAGATAAAGCCCCGTGCCTCCCACCAGCAGCGGCAGCTTTCCCCGCTGCCAGATGTCCGCAAAGACCCGCTCCGCGTCCTCCACGTACCGGGCTACGGCATAGCTTTCCTCCGGCTCCAGAATATCCAGCATGTGGTGCGGAACCAGCTTCTGTTCCGCCTGCGTGGGCTTGGCGGTGCCAATATCCATGCGCCGGTAAATCTGCATGCTGTCCATGCAGACGATCTCCACCGGGTATTCCCGGGCCAGCTTCAGGGCAAGGCCGCTCTTTCCCGACGCGGTGCAGCCCGTCAGGGCCAGAACCTTGGGCTTCATCAACTGCGTTCCTTTCTGATTCGGATAACTGTATTCGGATTACTGAATCCGCTTGAAGCGCTTTTCCAGCGCGTAGCGGGTGGTTTCGATTACGATAGGCCGCCCATGGGGACAGGTGGGCATGGACTGACTTTGCAGCATTTCCTTCAAAAAGCCCTGAATTTCCTGCTGATTCAGCTTGTCGCCGCCCTTGATGGCATGTTTGCAGGCCATCTGAGCCACCTGACTGCGCATGCGGTCGCTGGTCTTTTCCCCCCGGCCCTGCTGCCACTGATCCAGCGCTTCCAGAAACAGTTCCTTCGGGTCGCCGTTTTCGCCGAACAGGGTCGGAATGGCATGCACAGCCACGCTGCGCTCGTCGAAGACCTCCGCCTGAAAGCCCGCTTTTTCCAGATAGGGCCGGATTTCCTCAAACAGCGCCATATCCCGGCCCGAAAGCTGCACCAGCTGGGGCGACAAAAGCTGCTGGGAAATCTGCTCGCCATCGTAGCGCTTCATGAAGCGGTCGTAGAGAATCCGCTCATGGGCGGCGTGCTGATCCAGCCACAGAAGCCGGTCGCCCGCTTCGAAGAGCCAGTAGGTATCGAACACGATGCCCACCAGACGGGGAGCAGCCGCTTCTTCCGGTTCTGTTTCCGCAAGGCGGGTCTGTTCCGGCGGCGCGGGAATTTCAGGCTCCGGAATCGGAACGACCCTTTCGGGCGGACGCTCCCGCGTTTCGGGGGCAGCGACGGGAGTGGGCTTTGCAGCCACCGGCTGGGCTGCGGGCGTTTCCCGGGTTTCCGAAACGGCAGGCTTCTTTTCAGAAATGCCCCATACCGGCGCGGGCTTGGGGCCTGCGTCCCGGGGACGATCCCACGGGGAAGGAACCGCAGGCTGAAAGACAGGCCGGGGCGCTGTGCCGTAGGACGCATGGAACGCGCCGCTTCCCGCCGTCTGGGCGGGCACGGTCACAGGACGAAGGGGCGCTGCGGCGGCATCGGCCTTTTTCTCCGGCAGGTTGGCCGGCTGCGGCTCCTTTTCCATGGGCACGGCAGGCTGCGCCGCCGCGTTGGGTGCAGGAACCGTCTTGGCCGTTTCCGCCGCGCCGGGCAGTTCCGTTACCGTAAAGCCGCTTTGCGAAACGGGCGCGGGCTTTTCCGCAGCCGGGGCGCGAAGCCGCTGGCCCAGCTGCTCCTGATGCAGCGTATCGTAAACCATCTGCCGGACGGCCTCCGCCACGGCGCTTTCATCCTGAAAGCGCACCTCCAGCTTGTTGGGGTGAACGTTCACATCCACGTTCTGATAGGGCATTTCCAGAAACAGGGCGCTCATGGGAAATTTGCCGATCATGACCCGGCCCTCGCAGCCGTTTTCCAATGCCCGGCTCAGAACGCCGCTGCGGAAAAAGCGGCCATTGATAAAAAAGCTCTGCTGCTGGCGGTTGCCCCGGGAAAGCTCCCCCACGCCGATGAAGCCCTTCAGCACCACGCCGCTTTGGTGCCCGCTGACCGGGATCATCTGCCGGAAAGCGTCCTTGCCGTACAGGCAGAACAGGGCGGAATCCAGCTTGCCGTCGCCCAAGCTATGATAGATCGTCTTGCCCTGGCTGACGAATCGGAACGCGATTTCCGGGTGGGACAAAATCAGCCGGAGCATATAATCCGACACCAGCCCGGCCTCGACCGCCGGTTTTTTCAGGAATTTCCGGCGGACGGGCGTGTTGTAAAACAGATCCTCCACCACGAAGGTGGTGCCTGCGGGGGAAGCGGCCTGCCGAATGTCGGTAAACTCGCCGCCCTCCACCTGACAGCGCACGCCGAACTCCGCGTCGGCGGTTTTGGTCGTGCAGGTCACTTTTGCCACCGCCGCCACGGAAGCCAGCGCTTCGCCGCGGAACCCCAGCGTATGGATGCAGTACAGCTCCGCCTCGGTTTGCAGCTTGCTGGTGGCGTGGCGCTCGAAGGCCAGACGAATCTGCCCGGCGGGAATCCCCTTGCCGTTATCCGAAATTCGCAGGTATTCGATACCGCCGCCCCGCAGTTCCACCGTCACATGGGTAGCGCCCGCGTCGATGGCGTTTTCCACCAGTTCCTTCACCACGGAGGCGGGGCGTTCCACCACCTCGCCTGCGGCGATCTTCCCAATCAGATCCGAAGAAAGCTTCCGTATTTCTGCCATAATTGCTCCTTAGAGTCTGCGTGCCTTTTCCCGAAGCCGGAAGAGCGTATTGAGCGCGTCCATGGGGGTGATGGACAGCACGTCCAGATTTTTCAGTTCTTCGATCAGGTCATCCTGCGGCAGGTGGAACATGTCCGTCTGCCGGTTTTCCTTTTTCTTCTTTTCCAGAATATTCTGGGAAATGGTCTCCTGATTGATGTCGCTGACTTCCAGCCGGGCCTGAATTTCGTGGGCCCGGGCCACCACCGGTGCGGGGATGCCCGCCAGCCGGGCCACATGGACGCCGTAGCTCTTGTCCGCGCCGCCGGGCATGATTTTGCGCAGGAAAATCACGTCCTCGCCGTGCTCCATCACGGTGATGCAGTAGTTTTTCACGCCTGGGAAGCGGCCTTCCAGCTCGCTCAGCTCATGATAATGGGTAGCGAACAGGGTCTTCGCGCCGATTTTCTTTTTGTCCAGCAGGTATTCCACCACGGCCCACGCAATGGCAAGGCCGTCGAAGGTGCTGGTGCCCCGGCCGATCTCGTCCAGGATCACCAGCGAACGATTGGTAGCGCTGCGGAGAATGCCCGCCGTCTCGCTCATTTCCACCATGAAGGTGCTCTGGCCGGAAGACAGGTCGTCGCTGGCGCCGATGCGGGTAAAGATGCGGTCGCACAGGCTGATGTCCGCCTCCCGGGCGGGCACAAAGCTGCCGATGTGCGCCATCAGGGTAATGAGCGCCGTCTGGCGCATGTAGGTGCTTTTACCGGCCATGTTGGGGCCGGTGATGATGAGCATCCGATTGTCCTCGGTGTCCAGATCGACGTCATTGGGCACGAAAGGCGTATCCTGCACCATCCGCTCCACGATGGGATGCCGTCCCTCCACGATACGGATCTCGCCGGTCTCGTTGATGGCGGGCTTCACATAGCCGTATTCCCGGGCCACCTGCGCCAGCGAAAGCAGCGCGTCGGCGGTCTTCAGGGCCAGCGCGTTCTGCTGGATGGCCCCGATTTCCCGGGTGATCTCCTGCCGCACCTCGGTAAAAAGCTGCAGTTCCAACGCTGCGGCCAGCTGCTCGGCATTGAGAATCTTTTTTTCGATCTCCTGCAGTTCCGGCGTGGTGTAGCGCTCGGCGTTGGCCAGCGTCTGACGGCGGGTGTAGCGCAGGGGCACCTGATCCAGATTGCTCTTGGTCACTTCGATATAGTACCCGAACACCCGGTTATACTGGATGCGCAGGTTCTTGATGCCGGTCTCCTCCCGCTCGGCGGCTTCCATGTCCAGCACCCACTGCTTGCCGTTGGTGGAAGCGTCCCGGTACTCGTCCAGCTGGGCGTTGTAGCCGGGACGGATATAGCCGCCCTCCTGCAGCGTCAGGGGCGCGTCGGGATTGATGGCCTTTTCCAGCAGCCCGCACAGGCCGTCCAGCGGCGCCATGGTGTGCGCCAGCGCGTTCAGGGGCTCGGTATTCATGCTTTCCAGCAGCGCCTTGACCGGGGCGATGGCGTTGAGCGAGCGGTTCAGCGCCAGACAGTCCCGGGCGGTCAGGCTGTTGTAGCTGATCTTGCCCAGAAGACGCTCCATATCCGCCACGTTTTCCAGCTTTTCGCCCAGCTCTTCTGCGGCCATGAAGTTGTCCTTCAGGGCTTCCACCGCGTCCAGACGGGTCTGAATGGCCTGCCGGTCAATCATGGGGTTTTCCACCCAGGACCGCAGCAGGCGTGCCCCCATAGCGGTGCGTGTCTTGTCCAGCAGCCACAGCAGCGACCCGCGCCGCTCGCCGGAGCGCAGACTTTCGGTCAGTTCCAGATTGCGGCGGGTCATGCGGTCCAGAAACATGGTCTGGGAGCCCTGATAAATGGTCAGCTGGGTAATGTGGCTCAGGGCGTTGCGCTGGGTATCGCTCAGGTAGCTGAGCAGCGCGCCCGCCGCCTGATAGCGCTTTTCCCGCTCGTCCAGACCCAAAGCGCCCAGACTGCCCACCTGAAAGTGATCCAATATGGCGTGTACGGCGTTTTTCTTCTGAAAGGCGCTGTCCGGCAGCTGGGAGCAGCTGATTTCCTCCACCAGATAAGGCTTCAGCTTATCCAGTGCGTTGGTGACGACTTCATGGGGGCGGATGCGCATCAGCTCATCCCGCAGGGTACGGTCGTAGTCCATCAGCTGGTGCACAATCAATTCGCCGGTGCTTACGTCCGCATAGGCCAGCGCGGCGGCCCGGCCGGAAAAAGCCACACACAGCACATAGCTGGCGCTTTTTTCATCCAGCAGCGCCGGGTCCACCACCGTACCGGGGGTAACGATGCGAATCACGCCCCGCTCCACCAGTCCCTTGCTCAGCGCCGGGTCGGTCAGCTGCTCGCAAATGGCCACCTTGTACCCTTTTTCAATCAGCCGGGCAATATAGGTGGAGGCGGCGTGATAGGGCACGCCGCACATGGGCGCGCGCTCGCTCAGCCCGCATTCCTTGCCGGTAAGCGTCAGCTCCAACTCCTTGGAAGCCAGCTGAGCGTCCTCGTAAAACATTTCGTAAAAATCGCCCAGGCGAAAAAACAAAATGCAATCCGGGTACTGACGCTTCTGGTCCAAATACTGCTGCATCATGGGGGTGACTGTGCCTGCCAAAATCTGCCCGCCCCTTTCTCTGGTATAACGGCCTCATTCAAAAGGCCG
>ERZ857629.2270-NODE-2270-length-18528-cov-26.718292_pt1 | contig 18528 bp, 41 predicted proteins | sample MGYA00519700_ERZ857629 | MGnify/ENA primary metagenome ERZ857629 (study PRJEB31778, sample SAMEA3449351) | human gut metagenome | biome: human gut; feature: human-associated habitat; material: faeces | place: United Kingdom | collected 2010/2012 ...
TTCCGTTATAAATTGCTCTCTGTGCATTTTCATAATTTCTCTGTGATTTATACATTCTTTCTCCTGCAAAATGAAATGTACACAAGTTGTGTACCGTTGAAAAAGAAAAGAACCGGTACACGGATTTCTCCGCATATCGGCTCTTAGGCGCTCTGCATAATTAAATTATACCTGTTACTTGTTCTACTTGCAACAAATCTCAGCATTTTCTATGCTATTATAAATGAAACAATCAATACTGCAATAACTAGTATTAAGAATTTTCCAAACCTTCCTTTGAAAATATCCTTTAAGCTACTTTTATAGATATTTTTCTTATATTCCGAATAACTATTAATTACAGGCACACACTCAGCACAAAAATTTTCCACACTTTCTACTGACTTATCCTGTGTAAATTTTTTTAAATATTCATTAAATATCTCCCAATGCTTGTCGGCTATTTCCTTAATGTCATTCTCTACCTGTATTGACATGAATTTTCCCAACTCATCCACTTCTGAAATCAGGTTTCTAATCGCCACATTAAGTACCTCTTTGTTTCCTCTATGTTCATTTATATACTGTTTAAAATAGAAATAACAATGCATACATCTATAGAGATTTTTGTAGTCATTCTCTTTATTTTGAACAGTATAGAACAAAAGCGAAACAAAAATACTTGCAAATATTCCAGTTGTAATAGATATCAGTATGTTTCCTATTGTCTGCATTTTCAGTCTCATCCTCCGAATTGATTATACCACACTAAAAGTATCTTTCACAATAGCCACATAATCTCTCAAACACCCCCGGCAATCTTATTCAGACAGGCATTAAATCCTGCTCTGAACATTCTTTCACCATGTTCTCCAACTCTGCGTTCTTTTTTCTCCGGCAGTTCCCGGATTGGACACCAATCCGGCTTTTTCCCGTCTGGTACAAGTTTTCCTGTCGCACAGCACAGATATTCGTCATCATTCTCTGTCTCATAGCACAATGTGCATTTCTGGCACACCTGTTCCGGCATATCCATAACTAATACTGCTTTAGCCATCCGTTACACCTCTCCTTCATTCAATTCATCAAGGCTCTCCTGTAAATCCTTATAATAGTTGATTTGGTCGGTGCAGTGCTCTTCCAGTATATCAATCATTTCTTTTTTTGCATCCTCTAAAGATTCTGCCTGCAGAAAATTCATGTGGCCATCAATCACTGACTGCCATCCTATCTCTTCGCCACAATAAACAATGCTTCCTACGGTGATACTGCCATAATATGCAACTAGATCTATTTGCTTTTCCCAGTCCTCTTGTTCTGGGTCAACTTCTTTCCACTCCATCTCGCACATACCATCACACTCCTTCCGGTTTTTCGCACCGCTCAAACGATATCACCCAAACGTAAGGATTCGCATCCCAACCGTAGCGGTCAAGGTCGGATTTCTTTATGGTGCTGTTCCATATTTTTTGAAATTCCGTTCTCAATGCATCGTGAAACTCATCATCACTAATATATAAAATTGGATCTTGAGGAGTTGTAACACCTTCCTTTTCAATATCAAGGCACCAACCTTCTACACATTTATGCATACGTTCCACTCTCACATTCGTAACCTTAAGCCAGATTCGTGCTGCTTCTTTCGGCATGTGGATGGACGGGTGCCAGTGTATTCTCGTTGAAGTTGCCATACATCCGTCACATCCCGGATGATTTCTACAACTTGCCGGATAGCCGCCAGATAAGGTTTCACATGGGTCTAAATAATCGCTGTCATAGTCCGCACGATAATAATATTTTCCACATTCCTCCGTCCATGTCTCACGAATATAAATAATATCCCCACCCAGATACGGCGGCTTTGCGTACTGAATAGAACCACCGTATTCATCAATGCCAAATCCAAAGCATCCTGACTCTTTCTTTTCTGTACTGTCAGTAACAAAACCGAGTGGAAATGTATGCTTTTCGTCTGGTTGCGGCTTTATTAACCGCCTTGTGCAGGTCTTCCGTCCGTCCAGAATTGCCCGGACCATTTCTGTATTGAATAAAATCGGTTTAATTGCCATCTACTCCTCCACGTGCTACAACATCGATCATGTCTGGCAGAATCGAGCTACATCCAAACAGATCTAATTCTCCTTGAAATTCTTCTAACTGCTCCACAACCTTGTCCGGGTCGTAGGCGGTCGGTATACGCCTTACTTCCTTGCATAGGTTATGTATCAGCAAATCAAAATTTCCTTTATCATTGTCAAAATGATGGTTTGTAAGAAGTGCTAATACATCATCTTCACTAATCGATCTCATCGTTCGCCCTCCTGTTTTTATTGTCTATACCAATGTTTTGTTCCGTCCATAAACGATACGAGAATTTTGTGCGGATATTTTTCGTGTGCATGGATTCTGATTTCTGGCATTCCGCAAGTTCCAACATGTTCTTTCTCGCATTTCTGTGCGTCTGCTTTATTTGCATAATCTGTGTGGCAAATATCACAAGTATATAATTTCTTTTCTGTCATTCTTCATCGCTCCAATCAAATTCAATTTCTTCCGAACTGTCTACCCCTAACTGTTCACATTTCGCTCTGGTAGATGTACCGCCGGAATGGTTTGTGCATAAAAGAAACAGTTTCTGCACAATGTGGAAGTATGATTTTCTAGAACAAAATCTCTCTTCTTCGTCAAGTTCCTCGATTGCATCCTCTCCATGTTGCCATCTGTACCACTCTGCAAATTCATTAACCATTTCCTGCATAAGGCTGATACAACATTCAAGAATGTGTTTTTCATCGTGACTTTCCAATTCCTTGTTGACATTCTGTTTCTCCATCGCCGCCCGGCATTCTTCCGGTGTGCCGATTTCTTCATATTTCACGCAATTTTCAATAACCTGTCCGACTGTTCCATGCTTTTTAGCAAGGTAAACATATTTCATAGCTGCTTTTAATTCTTCTGGTGTGCCGATTGCTCGGTACTGCCGCACCTCTTCCAGTGCCTTGATTGCCACCTCTATTCCCTCAAAAAACTGTGCTACTCTAATCGGTCTGCCAGTTATTTCTAGCCCACCTTCCAACTTCAACGCTTCAAGTGCTTCATTCTCCGTCATGGCTACACCTCCAACAGTTCCGGATTGTCAAATTTATTGCCGATAACTTCAACCGTAGTTTCTCCATTATTATCAGGGCACAGATACCACATTTCTCCTTTTTGCCACGCAGGATACATAATCCATGTTCCATCAATTCTTTGCTTAATTTTTCCCTTTGCACACGTCCCTTGGCTCCATGCTTTGATTATGTCATTATCGCAAATCAGCTTGCCGGTCTTGTCCCGAATCCCGGTACATTTGCAGATGGTAGACGGGTCTACCTCAATCATCACATCACACAGCTTGGTATTTTCATCGAAATGTGACAGATCAATAATAAAATGTCTACCAGTGCTTTGTTCTACTACTAAATTTCCAATAATCCAATCTAATTCTTTATAACCTGTGTTATTATTCTCTTTAATTTTTGCTTTGAATAAATATCTATCTTCCATCAGTTTTCCTCACTTTCTTCTTTCAACCAATCTTCAAATCCTGTATGCCCTTTATGGCAATATTTCCATGCAAGGCAGCTATCACATCCTTCATCGTTAGATGCGATATTGCAAAGAAATGCTGTAAGTTCCTCATCCGTCATGCTCCTGATCCGGTCTGCATTGGTCTGCGGCTTTTCTTTATCAATTTTATCCATAAATTTCCTCCATTTCTTTCAACTTGGCTTCGGCTTTTCCTAGTTCTATTCCGGCAAGGCATCCTCTAGCGTATGCATCCTCATAGCACCTATCTATTGCTGTAAAAAATTCATCACAAAACAATTCAGTAAGAGGGCATTCCGAACACTTGCAATTTTCATGGTGGCATTTAGTTCTTGTGTGTACACACTCTCTATATTCCGTTTCTTCAATTTTTTCCGGCAACTTGATATACCTGCCCTGCTCCTCGGCATCCTCATAGTCTTTGAGTTTCCGATATACGGCATCTATTTCCTCGCAATCCGGTTCACATGCCGTTTCCCACAGTTCATCATCAATCCACAATGGATTTCTCTCCGTTAGTCTCTCCATGCTATCCCTCACTTTCTGCTTTTACCGCCTTACTATAAAATGTCTTTGCGCACATTCCGCACTCCTTTGCCGCTTCCTCTATTGTGATGTGTCCGGCTCTCCAATTCCTACGCATCTGGTCAAAATTCTCCGGCAATGGAATTGATGGTCTGCCAAATTTCACACCTCTGGCTTTCGCTGCTGCAATTCCCTCTGCCTGTCTCTGCCGGATATTGGTTCTCTCATTCTCTGCCACAAAGGAAAGCACCTGCAATACAATGTCACTCAGAAATGTACCCATAAGATCTTTCCCTCGTCTTGTATCAAGCAAAGGCATATCCAACACGACAATATCAGCTTCACGAAACCGTGTGATTCGGCGCCATTCCTGTATAATTTCATCATAGTTTCTTCCCATCCGGTCAATACTTTTTATGTACAGTACATCTCCTTTTTTCAGTTTGCGATAAAGAATTTTATATTTTGGGCGGTTAAAATCCTTACCCGACTGTTTATCCATATAGATATTTTTGTCCTCTATGCCCTGTTTATGCAATGCATCAAGTTGTCTGGCTTCGTTCTGCTCTTTGGAAGAAACTCTGATATAGCCATATTCCATTGTTATCCCTCACTTTCCCGGTACGGTTCCGGCAGTGGCATCCAGGCGATAACGCATCCATCTTCATCCCATTTACCATTTTCGATTCCGCACATCCCTGTGAAAGGTTCTTCCTGTCCGACAAGCTCTCCGTCAAGCGTTGTTAAATATGTTCCATCTTCCGGTAGTCTTTCAGCCACCGGAATCCATCTCTGTTCCATGTTCTACCTCCTAAATTTCAGTTTAATCAATTACAAAATCAAACCACTGACAGTCAAAATCATCTTCTTTTTCTGGGATAGGCATACACACTCCTACTGAATCCTTTAAATACGGTATTCCACCTATCTCAATAACTTCCATCGGATAATAACCGAATCTTCTATGTTCACAATCAATCTTTTTCCCCACAAGCTCTTTTGCATTTCCCTGATATAATCTCATGCTCTACCTCTCCTAATTTACGCAAACCGGAGCTGTCCGGTCTGCTAAAACAAACTCATTTGCTGCTCATCGTAACTGTAATGCTTTAGCACGGGCGCACCTTTCATGTAAAACAACCTTTGTACCCTGTCTTTCTGCTTTCGATTTGCCATGTACTTATTGTCTACCTCCGGTGGTGTTGCCAGATAATACTCCTCCGGCAAATCACATCCCTCACTCCTACAGATATCCTCTAGTTGACGCTTGTAGTAAATGATGTGATTCCGCACCAGGTTCATGTTGGTGCCGTCTGACCAGAACGGGTCATTGCATCCATTCTGGTTAATGTCTTTCCAATGCTGGATGCTCTGACGCATTTCCTTACACACTTCCTCGATTGTCATGGCATCACCTCTGGCATAAAATCAAACAATGTAGGCTCGTCCACTTCATCCTCTGCCGTCTGCAGATACCCAACCCCATCCCGGAAGTAATCTGGATTCAGCTCACAACCTTTACCGTACCTTTGCATCTTCACCGCTGTCATTGGTACTGTCATCAGGCCACCAAACGGATCATAGACCGTATCGCCCTCATTACTGTATCTGTTGATGATCCGCTCCACGATATCCAGTTGCAATGGACATACGTGCATCTGTGCCCGCCTGCGGCTCTGTGTTGTGTTAAGTGTACGCATCCGGTTGATGTCATCCCACACTTCCATCTGATTCCAAGATCCCGGCGCAACCACCATGAAGGTAGCCGGGAGTTTCCCGTTTTCGTCCAGCTTCTTTGCCAGTTCTACATGTTCCTCATAGCTGTAAATATGCTCCCGGCTGTATTCCCGGTACACGGCCTGCAGGTTGTCTACCGATATACTCTCCAATTCTTCCTTGCTGACCAGTCTATCTCCGGATGATCTCCAATATCCGTGTGCGTCGATCTGCCACTGGGCGCGGGTATAATCCTCTTTCGACTTTTTTACAGGTTCATCGGCGTATGCCGTGGATCTGTCTGTCGGCAGCTTGCGGAAAAGCAGGATATATTCCGGACAGCCTACTCCCATCTTGGATCCGTCCTTGCACTGTTCTGTCCAGCCGAGGCGATATGTCTGGTTATTCTCACGAACCACATCAGTTACGACCGTTATCATGCCGAAATACTGAAATCCATGCTTCATGTAATGCCTGATGCACTGTGCATGAAAAGGTTCTATGGTAGGCATTCCTGTACCGGTTGCATTTCCAAAAAGCACGCGGTCTTTCACATGGATTGCAGCTACCCGGCCAGGCCTTAGCACTCGGAGAAGTTCCGGTGTGAGGTAGTCCATCTGTTTAAAAAACCGATCTGTATCCTGATTATGTCCGAAGTCGTTATAATTGGCACTGTACTCATAGTGATTACCGAAGGGAATAGATGTATGTATCAGATCAACGCTGCTACTTTCCATTGCTCTGGTCTCTTCTACGCAGTCGCCATATACTGCCTCGTAATGTTTTCCTTTTACTGTTCTTTCTTCTCGGCTACCTTCCACGCCCATCTTCCTTTCTAACCGCTGTGTTTTATTTTCTGAATTAATACCATATTTCTTGACGATCTCAATCATCTTTTTGACCATATGATTGTGGTTTTTCCACTTCTCAAGTAATGCTTCTTTGATCTGCCGCTCGTTCTCCATGTAGATGATGTCGATTACAACCGGAGCCGTCTGTAAGAATCTGTAGCACCGGTGAATGGCCTGAATGAAATCATTAAATTCATAATCAATTCCCAGAAAGATCTCCCGGTGACAATATCTCTGAAAGTTGCATCCGGATCCAGATAAGGATTTCTTCGTAGCAAAGAGCCGACTTTGTCCATTTGAGAAATCAATGACCCTCTGCTCCCGCAGGTCATAGTCCATAGATCCATAGATATCCACCACCCCAGGAATGGCTTTCATAATGGCCGCTCTCTCACTTTCCAGATCATGCCACAGCAGGAAATGATCATCCGGTGATTCATTTACAATCTCCTGCATCTTTTCCACCCTTGCGTCGATGCTCTCTCGTTTTACTGCTGCAGCTTCTTTCAATCCTTCCGCTGCCTCCTGGAATAACTGCATCTGGCCATCCCTGTCCGCCGTATCCCCGTAATGTACCGGCAGTTCATGCCACCGCACATCCAGTTCCGGCAGATCGTATCCTTCATCGGAATACTCCGGATTGAGATCAGAAGGTTTTGTAATAAACAATGCCCAGCTGCTTACCCACATCCAGAACTCATCTTCCATGTTCGGGTAAAGTGTCAGGTTATTCGCCTTGGTGCTGTCACGCTGGAAGAATCGGGTCAATGCCTGTCCCGTGTCCATTACCTCCAGATATCCGGCATAGTGAATCAGCTCTTTATATTTGTTCGGGGACGGGGTCGCGGTGGCTACCAGCTTATAGGGCACATTTTTAAATTTGTCCAAAAATGTCTGATATGTTTTACTTCCATAACTCCGTAAAACACTGGCTTCATCAAGTGATGTTGCTACAAAGTAATCTGGCCGGATATCACCATCACGAACTCTTTCATAATTCGTCAGCACAATCTGGCTGGTGCTCTGCTCCACTTCTTCCATCGTCCGGCAGTACTCCGGCTTCTCATAACCAAGAATTTCCACGGAATCACGTGTGAACTCCTGCTTTACTCCCAGTGGCAACACAATCAGTGCTCTACCGCCACAGTGATCTGCTGCCTGATGGCAGAATTCAATTTCCTGTATGGTCTTACCCAGACCGAAAGATTCAAAAAGTGCCCGTCTGCCGCCTTTCAGTGCCCACATCACAGCATCCCGCTGGTGTGGTTTCAATACCTTGTTGACTTTTTCCGAATCAACACTGAATCCGCTTTCTGTTGCAAGTTCAATCTTTGTTTCCAAAAATTCTTTATATGTCATTTTTCCAAAAGGAACCCGATATATCGTTACCATGCGCATAGGTTCGGCTCCTTTCCTACATTTGCGATATAACCTTAATGGCAATCGCCGTATCCTGATATTGCTTTTCCAGTTGCTTGATCTCTCTGTCCAAATCGTCCAGCGTGCTGTATAGCCTGGACATGATGGCATCCTTATCCACAGATTTCTCCACTGGGTTCCCACCTGGCTCTGCAATCTCTACCTGGCGTTCCTGGCAGGGTATCAATCCCAGTATTTCCCTGATCCTGTCTTTGGTGCAGCAGTTAAGGTCTGCCAGGATCCCGATCTGCATGCTCTTATTCTTCGCCCTGGCGTAGTCCCTGCGGATTTCGTTCTCTGTCATCTGCATCACAGCACCTCCCGTATCTGGTCGATATTGGCCAGGTTTAATCTGCTACCGTCCCGGAACTCTATGTAGGCACCATCTGCGTTGTTGCTGTAGCCGTATACCTCGTGGCTGTCGCCGGGATAGTCATTCTCCAGACGCAACCGGGTGCCGATGGGGTACAGGGATATTACCGCCATGTATTCCATTTGCTATCCTCCATTGCTCAACAGTTCCCGTTCCAGCGAATCGAAATCATAGGCATTCTGTTGGAACTCACAAAACTGGTTCTTTTTCTTTTCTCCCTCTGGCTTTTTGTAAGTTTCAGGCAGATACTCAAAAAACGTGTTATCCCTCAAAAACCTATCTGGGTTCTTAACATACCTCTCCTGCGTCTCCAAAATCTTGACCGTTTCGGCGTAGTTATGTGCTGCCGAAAGTAAATCATCAGCAGAGACACCAGACAGCAGAGCATCAACGTAAGCCTTTTCCGTCAGTGACCGGTTACCCTTTTTCGGATAGGCAGACCAATACTCGCCAAATGTCTCTGCGGGGGATATAGGGGGTATATTTGTTTTGTTTCGTTTATGTTTAATAATAGGTACACTTTGTGGTTCGCACTGTGGTTCGCTCTGTGGGTCGGTCTGTGGTTCGCACTGTGGTACATTTTTTGAATCATTTTGTACCACAAGGCTATTCAGATGGTAGATTGCCGACTGATTTCCACCGCGAGACCTCCATGTAATATACCCATCCTGTTCCAGACGGTTCCTTGCCCTTTTAATTGCTTGTGCGTTCAATCCCGATTTCAGCACCAGGACTGATACGGCTACCGTAAACTCTTGCTGCCAACCCGTTTTATTTGCTATGGACATAAGCGCATGCCATAAGGCAATGGCGGGTGAGGGTAGCGGATTTAGTTCGAGCCTATCGTAGAACGCCCTCAATTCAGCAAGATAGTTCATTCTGTCAATCTCCCTCGCTTGTAGTCCTCATATAATGCTTTGGCATTGGAGATATTACGGAAGGTCGATTTCGCCCGGTTCTCCTCCTGCCGGATGTAACGCTGTAAATCCTGTAAATCATCCCTGGATGGTCTATAATAGCCCTCTCCATCGGATAAATTGAGGATTGTATAATCTAAGCGCTCCTTTTCCAGTAACCGGCGCATTGCTCTGTCTCGTGACTCTGGTCTTAATTTCTGGTCGACAAGACCTTTCTGGACACAGAGAGTAACCAGGTAGTCCCGTGAGATTGCGTTATCGCGTCCTACGGGAATCAAATCTATAATGCTAATCGCCGGTGGCGTTGGTGTCGCTTTCGGCGTGTGTACTGCAAAATGTTCCATGCTCCTCCTTTCTGCCCGCCAGAGTGGGGGACTCTGACAGGCTGTAGGCAATACTGGCTTTTGATTAAATTTGTGATACGCACTTCATTGCGTGAACGGGTTTCTTTTGACCATACCGGTGATGTCACCGATATGGTCCCAGTGTTTCAACTGTGTTAGGATTATCAACAACCTTGTACCAGCCAAGTTTAATCCTCTTTCTTATCGCCTCCACAGTGACATTGCATCTTCTTGCCATCTCTGAAAGCATTACAACTTCTCCATCAACCTCTAAAAATACATTTCTATCAGTATTTAGAGGTTGCTCTGACATAGGAATAAATCTACAATCATCTGGGCTATATCCCTTATGGCTATTGATTCTGTCTATCGTCAGTCCTTCTCTATAGCCGTTTTCTTCTGCAAATTTGATGAATGAACTGGCAGATTTTTTCCATTCATCGCAAACCGTTATTCCTTTTTCACGGTATGCTCTATTTTTTCTGTCCGTCCCATTAGGATTGCAACGCGTTATCATACCGCGCCTTTTGCTTTTTAAGATCTTAATTTCTCTTTCCGTCAGCATTTTTAATTCAACCCATCTTCTTTCCGTACAATTTCATAAAGTCATCCAACCGGACTGTAACCAGCCACTCACAGTCGTTCTTTCGGTGAAATACTGCCGGGATTTCGCCCTCTCTGGCATCATGTACCGCCTGGGCGATTGCTGTGTATATTTCCAACCGCTCCCGGCGTTTTACTTCAATATGGACACCCGGAAGACCAACCACATCCGCATCACCGTTGACACCGGAGTACTGCTGTCCTCTCCTGCATTGATAACCATACACTCTTAAGATTCCTGCCAGTTCCCGTTCTCCACGGGCTCCTTTGCTCCTGCTATTCATCAAGCCAACTCCTTCCAAATATGTTTCTAAATTCTTCCCGGGTACCGTGGTTCTTTTCAAAGTCCCGTTGACACTCCTGCTTCAGATGCAAGTCCAACACCGTCCTGGCATATTCCGATGCACACACGCCGTTTGGGTGTAAATCCGGGCGGAGGGGAATCACATAGCCGTATTCCTCGCAGGGTTTCTTTTTCTCTCCGCCCATGCTGTAGAAAATATGATGCCGTTCTACCACATTACTTTCGGTGTAATAGCAATGATCCATATCCTCCGTGAAAATACTCCACAGTCTTTTCATACTCCCCACCTTTCTTTCATCCTTGCCAGTTCTGCAGGTGGTAATGTCTCAATGCCCAGTTCCTTGGCATCCGCTACTGTCCCGTCAATCAGCAAAGACATTTCTTTTGTATCGTAGGTATGAGAGCCACGGTAGATTTTATAAAACGTTGCCTTGTCCTCGTATCTGACAGGTATAGCGTGTACCGCTTCCTGCTCCCACACAAATTCTTCCGGGGCATTTGTTTTATAGATCATGATGCTACCATCCGGCAGGAGTTGTGGTTGCCCATACCGGCAAATAAGCATATTTTTGGCTTTGGCTTTGGAAATAGTCATCGTATCTGCAATCTTTCCTACAAGTACATGGAAATAGGCATTTGCATCCAGGGAGCGTTTTGCCCTGTATTTCTTCATTTCCACAGACAAATCATCAAAAGCACTGATAGTTTGGACAGCCTGTTCTGATACATCCGTGAGTACCATTGTGACCAGGAGTCTCCGGGTTAATATATCCCGGGAAATCTGTGTAATCTTTCCTCTGCACTGCATCAACTCACCTCTTTATTTGGTATTTTTTTAAGTCTTTGCAGGCAATCCTTAATCTGCAGATCGCTCATATCATAGACATCATTCAGCTTATAGGTCATACAGAGGCTTTTGGGTGCATACCCTGTCCGGCGTAATTCTTTTTCTATCTCTTCAAATCGCTTATCAACATTATCAGGATTTGCTTTGTCCTGTGACTGGGGCATACTATATTTAGATTTATCTGCATCCCAGTACACATCTGCACCAATCCCTAACTGCTTGCATGCTACCGATATAGCATCGGTAGTCGCCATCTTAAAACACTCATCAGACATATATGGTCCGTTTTTTTGAAACTCTACAAACATGGATCCGCCAGTGCCAAATATAGGCTTAGACCATTCTCCGTCCACACAGACATACAAGCGGATATTGACAAATGCTGCAGTTTCATCATTTTGTGATTCCGTCCACTGCTTGTCCACTTCGTAGTACCATCCAATACCACACATCCCGAATTGCTCTGTTAAGACCTTGATACGCCACATAGGACTTATGTCTGTTTTTCCTTTAAGCCTTCCGCCATCAATATTTCGCTTTGCTTCTTCCGGCACACTTCTTACTTTTTCATATAGATCCAGGTTTCCCATCAAATAATCTCCCATTCAATGCCGACACTATCCAGATACATTTCCAGCTTAGTCTTTGCATCATCTGTAAGAGCCATCCTGTACTCATACAGGTTCGTGTTACCTTCAATATCCGGTATCAGCCCGTCAATAGCATCCTGTGCTCCCTCTTCTCTAGCTTGCTCTACTGCAGCCTGTTTCTCAGCTTCTGCCCGCGCAAGGGCTTCCTGCTTTTCTCTCTCCGCTCTTTCAAGAGCCTCCTGCTCCCTTCTTTCAGTCTCAAGTTTTTCCCGTTCTTCTCTACGGATCCGTTCTTCTTCTTCCTTTCTGATGCGTTCCTGCTCTCTTGCAAGGATTTCCCGCTTCTGCTGCTCATGCTGATTGATAAAAATAATGGTGCGAGTGAGATCGTAGGAGTCGAGGAACATTTCGATTGCTTCATTTTCGATATCAGATTTCATTTGCTTGATGGAGTCCAGTCCGATTTTTACGGTTTCTTTGATCTCCATCATATCCCGCCGGATCTGCGTGGGGTTCACAGTTGCATTCTCCCACTTGCTGTTATAAATTTTTCTGAGAGGAATCAACTCCTGCATATCATCAATGCACTCCACGTACAGATTTCTGATCTGCGCACATTTCTCTTCAATCCGCTTTCTTTCAAAATCTGCAACCTGACCATTGATGTAATTGATCGGTACATCGTACATATCGATCAATTCATTTGCTTTTTCCGCAAATTCATCAAAAGGCTTCATGTACTCCATCTTTACTTCTCTTACCCGGTCAGAAAACGCTTTCTTTTCTTTCCTAAGATCAGCGACTACGCCTTTTGCTTCTTTTTTGCTGTCTTCTGTAAAGACAACGTTTTGATATTGATTAAGATATCCTTGTAAATGCTGCTTTGCAGATTCAAAATCACACACAACCTGTCCTGCTGTTGCAGACACCTTTACTTCATTATTTTCCATGATTTTTTCCTCTCTCTCTTTCTTCCTCTTCATACGCCTTGCGCTGGCGTTTATACAATCCATCCCGCCGGATCCCGAATTGATAAGATTCCAGTTCATCCCACTGGCTGTCCATCACCATCCGGTTCTCAATCTGTTCAGGCATTTTTCTCCTCCAGGGTTACTCCTAAAATGTGGCGTAATGTTTCTTCACAGTACGTTTCCTTTGCCAGCACTGCTTTTACTGTCTCCAGGGTTGCAATAGCCTGCATACCCTGCTTTAAATCTTCATACTGTACGGGTACTTCCATTGCTTGTCCTCCAAAAATCTTCTAATTCCATCTGCACATATGTGTTATATCTCGCTACCATACTGCTCCTGCGCTCCTCCTGGGCATCCTGTTCCCGGCAATCGTCACAAAGACCGCCGATAATGTCCCCTGGGTCACACAGGCAGTGACACCTACGACATTCCATAGCCGTTGTCGATCATTTGACATTTCCTTTCCGTCACGGTATTATGGTATAAAAATAGCGTGGCTATTGTTTTTGTGAGTAGGATCCTTCGCCGTCCAAAGTTTGGGATCCTACTTTTCTTTTACTCTGATACCGGAATCCGTGAATTTCAGGATTCCCATTTTCTCCAATGCCAGGGCAACTACATCCGGTGCTCTCTGGATTGGAATGATCTGTCTCTGTTCCAACATCGTTCTCACCTCCTTACACCAGTATTTTTGAGGTGCCACTTGTTGAATCCAGCAGTGTCGAACATGATAGGGCTGTTGGATTTTTCCGGGTGAACCTTAAATGCAAAGGTCTGTCCCCTGGTTCGGTAGGCACGCAGGAGATATTCTTCCGGAAACCCCATCTTTTTGAGTTCCGACATTCGCATCACCGGCTTCGGATATTCCATCGCTACCGCTCCTTTCTGCTTGTGTTTCCTCTCCCTGTTCTCTATAATTTATGTACAGGCTGTTGCTCCAGCCGAGTAAAAGAAAGGGGGAATTTTTATGACCATTGAAGAATTAAGTCAGAAACTCGACAAGACAATATCAACTTATGAATTAGAGGCTGGCTCCGCTTGTAACTATTGTGATGAAAACACAGGTGAATCGCTTAACACGATACGTAAAGCAACCGCAAAGGCATTATCTGAATTCAAAGCTGACATTCTTACTTATCTAGGTCAGTCCTAATTTTTCGGGCAAGCATCGGTTTCTGATGTTTTGCCCGAAACCATTTTAATCAACTCTCTGATGTAGCCAAGTTCTTTCTCACGGAACTCCATGCGCTCCCTGTTTTCATTCGCCAAAGCCTCTACTCGCTTTTCCTGCTCCTTCAAATACTTCTCAATTTCTCTCATTACCTATTACCTCCTCATCGTTGATTTGAATGGTGGTTTCCTGCCTGTCTAAATGTTCTGCAATACGTTTCAATGATTCAGCAATGCTCTGGAGCGAACTCTCCTTAGCGGGCGGTATTGTCAAATCTTCCGCACACAGGATTCTTCTCCACTCCTCTGACTTCTCAATAACCTCCCACAAATCTTGGGGGATGCTTAGCATAACTTCCACATTTTTCTGATTGATATAACTAGCTGTGCTACAAGTAATCACTTCTTCCTCCTTTTCTCAATCAAGTTGAAGATTGATTTATTTAGTGATAATATAAATTAGTTACTCTTAATTTTTCCATTCGGTTTATACCAGAAAGGAGTCTTAATTTGTCACCAGCTCAAAACTTTATAAAGCAGCGAGGAATTATCTTCCACGTAGAACGAAATGGTCATATTATTTCAGATTTAAAAGGACTTCCCAATCACGAACAATCCACATCAAAGGCTTACATAGGTTTTCTACCTAATTCCGATGTTACAGTTGGAGATTGGCTTATCAATCCATCAAATGAAAGATTCTATGTAAAGGACACCATGACAGACTTTTTTATGGGAGAAGCAAGTCAGCTCAAAGCATATTACCAAACTGCTTCTGAAATTAATTCTTCGCCGGCAGCAACAACTATTTTTAATATTGGAACTGCCAACGGTTCTGTAATTGGTTCACAATCAAATGTTATTCTTAATTACAATGACACTCTTCAAGGAATTAAAGAACAGGTTGCCTCAACAACTTCACCAGACCGTGAGGAACTCCAGCAGATTGTCACTTTACTTGAAATGGTTGTAAATAATCAGGTGCCTCCACAAAAAGGACTTCTTTCTAAGTTTTCCTCCGTCATGGAACGCAACTCTTGGATAACAAGTGCCATTTCCTCTACTCTTTTAGGTTGGCTGACAAGTCAAATACATTAGCATTTCCCTCAATGACTATTAAAAGCTCTGTAGAACCGTCTGCGGAGCTTTTAATTTTGTAATCTTTAATCTCCACAATTTCATTATTGAGCTGAAAGAATATACGTTCATCAACCTTTGATACCTTTAACATGTTTCTCTATCCCTCCTTTCTCCTCTCTTTTCAAAATGGCACAAAATATTTTTAACTCTGTGCTAAAATTTACTTGTTCAAAAAATAAAGGCTTTCTAGGAAAATCATGCCTTGGAGAGGAGGTGGCATGTATGACTTCTATTTCTAGGAAAGCTTTAGAACTTCTTCAAGCTAAAGCCGCTACAGGAACGACGGTATTTCGTGATCTCGATATCATGATTCCTCTTGGTCTTTCCTTTCCGGTTGTCAGTAACGTAATTGCTGAACTTGAAAAAGAAGGCTACATAGATGTTGACCGTCAATATGTTAGTTCACGTATCACATTGATTTAACCTCTATGCTTGATAGTCCTGAGTGTTCCAGCACTTGGGGCTATTTTTTTACTGGTTCTTTCTCTTCCACAAAATCTGTGGGGGAAACACTAAGAAATTCACATATCGCAAGTAACTCACTTCCTCTCAACTGCCTTTCCCGTTTATCGTTTAAAAGGCTGTCATAAAGTGACATATACGGAATCCCAGTATCTCTTGCCATAGCAGATAAGTTAATTCCTCTTTTCTTAATAAATCCTGCTATATTACTCTCTAATGACACGTTCACACACTCCTTTCTGTCCTTTTTTCTTCGTTTATGGTATGCTCTATAAAAACAAAGGAGAAAATCGTTATGGGAAAATTTACTTTTATTCTTGCTCTAATTGGTTCACTGGGCACTGCCTACTCTGCAATTATGACTTTCTATTGGCATCGAGTAAGCGTTGATTGCAAAGTTATCGAATATTGCCCCGCCAAAGATGCCCTTGTTATCTACATGTCATTTACCAACCATTCCCGACTTCCAATTTCAATAACCGATATCTGTATATGGAATAATTGTGTTTTATACAGTTGCATACATACTCCAGAAATCGTAAAAACATTGCGTAGAACTTCAAAAGACAAATTGGTATACCAAGAGCCAGTATTCTCTATCCCTCTTCCAATAAACGTACCTTCTCTATCAGGGACATCTGGCTACTTGTATTTTTTGTTTCCTCAAGAAAATTTTGAAGTCGACGCCAAGTCTCTGACCTTTGAATTAAGTACCAATCGTCACTTGACACTCCGAAAGACACTTTCACTTGAGAAGAGTTTACATATTGTTCTGTAGAAAACACTTCGTCCTCTAATAGCAAATTGTTTCATCTCCTTTCTTGTGTGAATTTAATTCACTGTCTAGGGCAAAAAAATTTCATCTCTTTCTTTTCTAGTGAGATGCAACACCTTTGTTAATGCCGTAATTTCTGATGCATAAAAGTTACCACTTTTCATTCTGTTATAGAGAGTTTCACGCAATATACCGGACTTATCAGCTATTGCAGTAACTGTCATTCCAGAATTACTTATTTTCTCTTTAAGAAGTTCAACATTTGCCACTCTTTTATCACCTCCGTTTCGTGAACTAAATTCACTATATCACTGTCGTGAATTTGTGTCAACACTTTTCAATAATTTTGTTGAATTATTTTACACAAAGTGATATTATGGTAATACAATCAATTAAGGAAAGGAGTTCTGCTATGTTACAACTTTACAAAAATATAAAATCCAGAAGAACCGAACTTAAAATGTCTCAAGATACATTGGCAGAATTAACCGGATATAAAGACAGATCATCTATTGCAAAAATTGAAAAGGGAGAGGTTGACCTTGCAGAGTCAAAAATACGTGAATTTGCAAAGGCATTAAAAGTATCTCCTCAAGAACTTATGGGATGGGATGAAGTTGAAGAACCCACAACCATTGCCGCACACTTTGATGGTGATGAATACACTGCGGATGAACTGGACGAAATTAAACAGTTTGCTGAATTTGTAAAAGCAAAAAGAAAGTAGTCCGTTTTATAGGACAATACATGGGTTAAAGTGCGGTGGAGGTGATTATATTGAACAAGTATGAAAAATTATGCCAATCCGCTTTTGATACAAACGTGGACATTGTTAATTATCCATTTTCCGGCACGCGCATCAAAGGCTTATATTGTGATGGAAATGTGGCAATCAGTAATGACATTGAAACCGATACTGAAAGGGTCTGCATCCTCGCAGAAGAACTGGGACATTATGCCACCTCTTCTGGCAACATATTAGACCAGTCCTCTACCTCCAATCGCAAGCAGGAAATGGTTGCCAGACTATGGGCATATAACAATCTGATAGGTCTTGCCGGAATTCTGGACTGCTATAGGGCAGGATGCCATACCATTTATGAAATGGCTGACCATTTAGAGGTCACAGAAGAATTTCTGGTAGATGCTCTTGCCTGCTACAAAAGTAAATATGGAGTATGCACACAGTTTGATAACTATGTTATCTACTTCGAGCCGGAGTTATCCGTGCTGGAGTTAAGATAAAATACACTTATGAAAGGGGAATTCTTATGAATGAGAATATCCAAACCAATCAGCAACCCGTCAACCAGGCTCCCGTGCAGGGACCCACAAAGAAGTGTAAGCACTGCCAGAGCGACATTCCTAAAAAGGCTAAGGTCTGCCCTGTCTGCCGCAAAAAGCAAGGTGGTAAATTAAAGTGGATAATTATCATTATTATCGCGCTATTTATCATCGGCTCCATCGGTGGGAAGAATTCAAATTCCGATTCTTCCAAATCTGACACCTCTACTTCATCTTCTACTCCGTCTGCTACCGTAGAAACTCAGGAGCCAGAAATTGAATACACCGCTGTTGATGTCAGTACAATGATGGATGACTTAAATAACAATGCTTTAAAAGCAGAGGAAACCTACAAAGACCAATACTTAGAAATCACTGGTCGGCTTGCTGTTATAGACAGCAAAGGAAAATATATCAGTGTATTTTCAAAGAACGATGATTTTGCCATCGTAGGGGTTCAGTGCTACATCAAGGATGATGCCACAAAGGACAAAGTAATGGAAATGGCAAAGGATGATACTGTAACATTGAAAGTTCATATCACCGATGTCGGAGAGGTCTTAGGATATCAAGCAGACATTATTGAAGTTGAATAAAGTAAACCGCCCTGGTGTTCTGCACCGGGGCGGGCACCTTGACAATATAATATATTTAACCGGGCAGTCGGGG
>ERZ857629.2274-NODE-2274-length-18500-cov-3.106696_pt1 | contig 18500 bp, 10 predicted proteins | sample MGYA00519700_ERZ857629 | MGnify/ENA primary metagenome ERZ857629 (study PRJEB31778, sample SAMEA3449351) | human gut metagenome | biome: human gut; feature: human-associated habitat; material: faeces | place: United Kingdom | collected 2010/2012 ...
TAGAGCACGACACTCTTAATGTTGGGGTCTAGGGTTCGAGCCCCTAAGGGAGCACTGAAAATGGAGATCAGAAATGGTCTCCATTTTTTTGTTCACATCCCAGCCGATCGGACATTCCGGGCCTGGGAAACCGGGATCATGGGGTAACGCCCCAGCCGCGTGCGCACTAAAACGTTTTCCGCGCACGTCACGCCCAAAATTCATCATGACGTGCGTAAATCGGGCGTTTTCACGCACGAGAAAGTCCGCCCGGAAACATCACATGCATCCGGACGGACTGACGAATCAATCAATTTAATCTGCCAAGTAAGCATTAAAAGATAAGTTGGTAAAGATTTGTGAAGTATTTTCGAGGCAGGAATCTAGACCGAAAAGACAAGCAAAGATTACCAAGTTATTTTTTAAGGATTACCAGCCTCAGCTATGACACTGTCGGGAATCTCTGCCCTCTTGTAGACGGAGACTTCGGCGGGCGTGGAAGACGATGTCAGTGTCATTGTCTCGCCCTCGATAGAAACGCTGTAGCTGGATGCCCATGAAGAGCCGTCTGCGTATTCGCCGCTCAAGACACCCGATGTCAGTTTCCACGTGCCGGAATAACGCACGTAGCGGGCGCTGCTGCCGGTCTTCTGATAGCTCGTGAAAGAACCGTCTGAAGCAAACGACAAATAAACATCCACGGCCTGGGAGCCAATCGACGCGGACTTCGTGGTAACCGAAATTATATTCCAGTCACCCGCAACTTTCGGGACCGACTCCTTCTTGCTGCAAGACAGGAACGCCGCCAGAGACAATGCCATAACTATGGCTGAATAAAGCAACCTTCTCATTTTCTTTTGATTACAGTAGTTTCATCCTTGGACACCTGAGGATTTGCAGACGAACTGAGATAGAGAGTCGCAAGTCTCGGACAATCCTTGACATTAACTTCCACAAGTCCGGCAATAGAGCTCAGATCCACTTCCTGAAGCTTGCCGCAGCCGCTGCAATTGAACGAAAGGAGGTTTGTCCACTTGTCCGTCCATGTAACGTCGCTGGACAACTTCACGAAATCATTGTTGCTCAAATCCAGGGAAACAAGAGCCGTGAATTTGAACGGACGCACGAAGGACTGGGTATCCTCGGTAAGATGATTATGACCGACATTGAGGTCAGTAATGGCGGTGCAGCCATCCAAGTCGCAGGAAGTCAATTCATTATACGAGAGATTGACATTCTTGAGAGCCTTGGCCTAAGAACACTTGAATGACGTCAGCTTATTGTGTGAAGCATCAATGTAAGTAAAGTCAGCGAGATCCGAGCCTGAGAGACCGGTGCAGGACGTGAGGCTGTTGTTGGACACAATCACCGTCTTCAGAGACTTGGCTCCGGCGAATGAAAGTTCCGTCAAACTGTTGCCGGAAAGGTCGAGCTCTTCAAGCAGATTCACAAACGGTCCCAAATCAATGGCCGTCAACTTGTTTTTGCTCAAGTCCAGCTTACGGATCTGTCTGAAGTATACCAGACTGCCGATCTCTGAAAGGTTCTTGCCCGTATAAACGAGTTCCTTCACGCTCTCCGCCTCGGTGCCGGAAATCTTGCCATTGCCGTCAGCATCGAATTTGGAGATGATATAATTACGCAATCCGCTGTCGGTAATCGTAGAAGTGCAATCCTCAGGATAATCGATAGCCACGGTCGTAATCATGCTTGGCTTTATGTTATAAGTACATTTGTCCTTGATAGCATCATATTGGCCCTGGAACATGATGACCTTGGACAGACCAGAAAACAATGCGGAAATCGACTTCAGATGCAAGTTATGGCTTACATCCAATGTGGTAATCTTCTTGCAGGAATCTATGTCCAATTTCTCCAGAAGCGGGCACTTGGCCAAATCCAGGCTGGAAATGGAGGTATTGCCGATAGAAAGTGATTTCAGTCCAGGCAGTACGGACAGGTCCAGCGAAGACAATTTGCTTGATTCAGAAAGCGACAATGTCGTGATTACAGAATTTGCAGGCAATTTGACTGATGCAAGTGTCGAACAACCGGCATTCAGATTCGTGAGAGCCGTGCAGGCGCTGACATCCAATGATGAAAGGCTGCTTGCATATACGATAAGCGATTCCAGAAGAGTGCAGGCACTTACATCTATCGCCTTGAGCTTCGTACCATAAGCCACACAAGAGACAAGCGAGGTACAGCCCTGCAAGTCAATGCTTTCAAGCGACTTGTCAAGCGCCGCGCGCACAGTCTTGAGTGCAGAACAGCCCTTCAGATTGATACTGGTAATCTCCTCATTGTCAGAAACATCCACATCGGTAAGCGTAGTTCTGCCGCTCAAGTCGAGCTCCAGGAAATTATTGTTCGGAAGCACGATCTTTTCAAGTCCGGTGAAGAACTCCAGGCCTTCAAGACTCATGATGGTCGACCCGTCCTCCCCGGTTCCTTCGTACTCGACCGACTTGAGCGCAGCAGCCTCTTCAAGCGAAATCTTGCCGTCGCCATCAGTATCGGCTGCCATGAGCACCGTCTTCAATGTCTTGTCCTTGATGCTTGCCAATACATCTTTCCCGGACTGTTTCACAGTGAGTGTCACAGTATTGGTAGCACAAGTGAATGTGAAGGAAACCTCCCGGGAATCAGTACCTGTGTTCTTCTCCACGGTGAAAGTCACCTCATCACCGGATTTGCCGGACTCGGCAGAAGCCTTGACCCAAGCAGACTCGCCGGACAATGTCCAATCGCGGTCGCTGGTCACGACTACTGAAAAGCTGCCGCCCTCGGCATCCAGTTCCTTTTCCTTTTCGGACAATGCGATATTCACACCCGCTGCGAGCTGATTCAGCTTGATTTTCACGGACTCTGCGCCGGAATATGAAAATGTGAGTTCAGCAGAACGCTCATCACCAGGGTTCACAGCCACATCGGCAGTAACATCAGATGCATTGACCTGAAAATCGGAAACCCATGACTCTGAGGATTTTACTGAAAGAACGCCGGTCTCGGTAGGATTTTCCACACTATACGAAACCGAAACTGCGCCACCGGCTGCAATCACGGAGACACCCCCTTCCGGAGCCGTCACCTTGAGGACCGGGACTTTCGGCTGCTCCTCCGGCTCGGACCCGCCACAAGAGGACAGGCCCAAGACCGCTGCAAGGAACAACATTGATAATTTACTTATATTCTTCATGGCAAGAAGGATAATTAAAGTTCTCTTTCATATCTTCTGGTCTTGACCAGATTACGTTTTGCAGGAGCGGCACCCTTGAAAACATTGTCAGTAATATTTACAGGGGCGGCATTGACGCTCTTAGGGAGACAGTATACGGCTGTAGTATTCGCTCCGGTTCCTCCGTCATGAGGATTCGACCAGAAGTCATACGGCTCAATGGTGTCAGCCTTGGTAGGCGTGAACTCCATGTAATGCCATTTGCCGTAGTTGCCGTCAGCGCCCTCGGCCACATAGGAGAAGCTCCATTTATGATTATACCAAGGACGGCAAGTCTGCTGATACTCGTCAATGCAGTTCGCAGGAGCGGTATCATTCCTGATGAGCGCCATAAGATGGTCAATGCCCATGCTATATGCAGAAACAGGTGCCCATACACCGCCATACCAATGGACGGCAGATGCATTAGGAGTGTACTTGGTAAGCATGATGCAGGCATCTTTCACATCCTCGGCATCCCACTTGTCAGGGAACTTGGCCGCGAGCTCATTGCCGTCGAAGAAGCAATACTCTACCTCAACCTCCGCATCGCTCTTCTCGAACGGAATCTCCGGAGACTTGACCTGATACTCGAAGAAATCCGTGGTGTTCATTCCGGAATATCCGAATACGACCAATGTATAATCAGTATTTGACTGCCAATAAGTCTCGTACTGTTTCTTGCCCCTCATCCTCTTGTTGATGATTTCATCTTCGTAATACTCCTGGATGACATTCATGAGCAAGTTGGCATTGTAAGTACCGTCAGGGTTCTTATAAAGCTCAGCCTCAGATGTTTCCATCAGGAACGGCAGATAATACTCGTCGTTCTTCGTAGGAGTGAATTCGAACGTACCATAGTTCCATGTCGATTTAAGCAAGTCTATCTGAATCTTCATGTCAGACTTGACGGCATGGTCCGTAGTCGCATCGATGCGGCCCACATTGGTAGTAATCTTGCCGTCATGATCTATACCGAACACATATATGCGGTAGGTATGCTCCGGCAGGAATTTCCAGTAAAGGTCAATGTTGCCCCACAATTCCTGCGTGCCGGTATATGTCAATGACTCCCAATTATTCTTGCCTTCCTCATAATAACCGTCTTTCAGACGGGTAGCCTCCATGTTCACGATTCGCTGGGCCATCTGGCGGTCATTGTAACCGGTGCATTTGCTTTCCTCGACGAATGCGACATAATAACGGGTGTCTGCCTTGGACGGAACCACACGTACCTTGACGTCCTCAGGTTTGGTCTGAAGGACGGACAATTCGAATGTACAGTCGTCTGCAACCGGCTCGGATTCCGTTACGAAATAGCCTACATCCTTAGGTTTGGTAGTCGGGTTCCCGGCATAATCCATACCCCAGGCGACAATGTAATACTTCGTGCCGGAATACAAGTCCTTAGGCGCGTCGAAAGACGGGCCGGTATGGATGTACGAGGTTATGGGAATACCCCATGACTCGACATTGGACTTGATGTTGCTGATGGTATTGGACATGATTTCCTCAAGAGTGTATTGCGAATACTGCATCTCGGAAATATATGTCCAGAAATAGTAGTCGTCATTGTTCGACGGCGTAACGGTAATCGTCGCACTGTTCCGGGTGATGTCAGTAACATCGGCGGTAAACTTAAGGTCGGAGGTCTCCACGATAGCAGTGGAGAATTCCGCCATCGTAAAGTCGGTCAGACGTTTGCCGTCCAGGCTCATACCATAGCAATAAGCGACATAATCCGTGTCGTAACTCAAATCAGTATAATCCATTTCCGTCTCCGCACCGTTCATGGTGTAGAACTGCGGAGCACGTTTCAGGCAGTCTTCCAATGACATGCCATTGTTGTCGGCAACATCCTTGATCCATTTCAAATCGCTTTGATAGAGCTGTTCAAGTCCCTCTTTGTCAAGCAGATACTTGGATACTGAGCTCTTGTCCATCACGAAGAAGACATAATTGCCGCCGTATTCAAGCGGAGTGTATTTCACATGACAGCCATATGGCGTGACATTGGACACCTCTATCTTGAACACTCCGTCAAAAACGGAACTCTGGTTGATATTGACATTGATATCCTCCGCTCCCGGATAAGATAGCACCATGGTAGCGGTGCGGGCCTTGTCGGCATTCTGCTCCGCGGAGAAGAACACGCTGTCAGCCTCGACACGGATGTCATAAATCCACTCCGCATCGGTAGTCGCACTCAATTGTCCGCCATGCGAGGCGTTGTTGATGGAATATCTCAAGCCATATTCTCCGGCATCCTTGCTGATTTCCAGAGCCACGGCCTTGATACTCGGTACAGACGATTCCTGACTGCAACCCACAAAAGCGAGGGTCGCAGCCAGAAGTCCGAAAATTAATGATTTCAATTTCATATTGTCAGAAGTCAATTTCCGCAAACAGAAGTCGCGGATTAGAACACGTGAATTGCACGTGCGTTATGATCTTTATAATTAATTAACTCAGAATCCTTATCCACTGCACCATTCTTATACGTAAAAAAGCGTGCGTAAGCGCCATCATCCGAGCTGAACCATGTAGTGGAGCTCCAATATCCGCGTCCTTCCGTCAGAGGAGTGCCTCCGATCTTGGCAAGTCCTTCATTGATGGCAGTAAAGTTCGCCAGTACTGCCTTCAGCTGTTCGTCAGCAGGGAGGAACCAACCGGCATTGCCGCATGAGTGCACAGCCCAGTATGCAGCAGGGCATGATTCGATATTCTCATTATGGGTGGAAAGATGATCGCAATTGGCCTTGCCGTCAGTCGTGCTGGTCGGCCAAATATTTTTATAAGCCCCGGTAGTAGCCCATTTTACCGCCTCGCACTCAAGCTTGGAAATGATATAACCATGCTCGCCTGTCTCGTCGATGTAAGCCACGACGCCGTGACCATTGTCCACTTTCATCTCGTCACCGATCTTATATGCGCTAACTACAGGCTTGTCAGGATCTGTGACAGAAGCCTTCAGGCTGACATTGTAGGAAGCCCTGGCATTGCCGGTAAGGGTAGAAGACCTTTCAGACGTAACCACGCCTTCACGATCCCAATCCCATACTGCAGACCAGGCATTTTTGGTCTCGGTATTCTGTGTAGAAGTCCAGTAATTGTAGCCTTTCGTAAGCTTGGTGCCCTTATGATCGGAAATGGCAGTATTGAGCTTGTCGATATTGTTCAATATTTCAGTCATCTCGTCGACAGCAGGAAGATACCAGCCGGCACCCTTGTCATTGCACCATTTCTGTGCAGGGAAATAAGACACTGAACTGTACTGGTTGTTCAAAATGGAATTCAAGTTTGCGAGACCGTCGGTCTTGCTGTCTGCCCAAGAATTCGCAAAGCTGTTTCCGGCGAACTCCACACCGGCCTTCTCATCGAGGGCAAGCACTTTCACATAATTCTCGTCAAAGTGCCATACAATGCCTATAACACCCTGTCGTTCATAGTATTCGCCGATTTCATAGCTAGCCTTGAGAGGAGGGCAGCCTGCCTGGAGCACAGTCACGTCTATCACATCGCCGGCAGCACCGGTAATCTTGATATTGGCCGTTCTCGCATCAGCGCCGGTATTAAGAGCATATGAGAAGCGAAGTTTCTCAGTGTGAGCGGCTTTCGTCTCGACAAGCGTAAGCCATTCCGCATCGCTGGTCACCTGATATTCCATATTCGTACTGAGCGGAAGTTCCAGGATACCGGAAGCATCGGTAAGGCTGTATGTAAGGGGAGGCAGAGAAAGTACGCCTTTCTCGAACTTGATGGCCTGGTCAGCTACCATGCTGGTGGTATTGTTGATGGCCTCGACAATCACGAGACCACCATTCGGATCCGCAGGGACATTGACAGTGACTACGGTATCAGCCTCGTCGATGGCGGCGGTCCAGCCGGCAGACGCATATTTGACGTAAACGATTACATCTTCACCTTCCTTGGCGCCCTTCACTGCATATTTCACCTTGGCAGTTCCATTGGCTGAAACACCTACGACAGTGCTCTTGCAGACCAGACGGAAACCGCCGAGGAGAGAAACGGTGAATGATTCGCCGCTTGAAAGGGTGAATGTAACCTCATCTTCACCGACTTTGACGCCCTTGAAGAAAGAGTCTCCATCCTTGCCTCTGGCCTCCGTAAGAGTGGTCCAGTTCTCGTCACCCGGCCACTTGATGCACCACCAGCCTGAAACAATGCTGATTTCAGGGGTCTTGCCGTCGGTACCGTTCACCCTCACCTTAGGGTCGGTGTACTCGCCGTCAATGGTCCAATAATAGTTATCGTCGCTTTCATCAAGCTTTACGCCCACTGCAGGAGTATGGCCATCCGCACCGGCGGCACCGGTCGCGCCATCGTGAACCGTATATTTCTTACCGTTGCTGAGGACCAATGTATAGTAGTTGATTCCATCTTTGGTCTCAGAATCAACACTCTGGATATAGCCTCCATTTTTGATGGTATTTACCAGAGCATCAATGGATTCCACCTGGGAGTTGAGTGTCTGGACCAACGTCTCAAGTGAAGTAACGCGGTTGTCGAGGTCATCGACTTTAGTCTCAAGATCATCTACTCTTGAGCAACCCATGACGGCAAGCGCGCCGGCACAGAGGAATGTGAGCAACCTTTTCATAATGCAATAAGTTAATTTGTTAAGTTGTTGTTATCTGTCAATCATGACCGGTGGAGCGAGAGGAACGAACTGTTCCACATAATTTGATCTGCTCTTCGTGTTGTCGCTCTTCACCTTGTCATTGGTATAAAAATCATTGATATTGAATGTCTTGCCGCTGGCCTTGAAGATCCTGCGGACGATGGCCTCGCGCGAAGGAGCATTGTAATACATCCTGTTGTCCTCCATGCAGCTGATTCTCTCCGGTCTCCACACGCCCTTCGTATAGAGCATGCCGCCTTCGTAGAATCCCACCGCATCATAGCCGGAACGTCCGATGAAATGACCCCACTGGGCCTTGTTCTTGTCATTGGTGAACGAGATGTTGTACGCGAAATACGGATCGACCGTACGCCACTCTTCCACCACGGATTTCTGGGGAGCCGGAACAGTCCCGTCAGTATAACGGTATTCGTCCTTCAACCTGCCGAACCCGTGGCCGCCGCCTTCATGTACGACAATGTTGGTGAACGTGGAACCTACAGGACAGATGGAAACGGATCTTCCGGTACGCTCCATCCAGCAAGTACCAGCATAGACATTGAGATTGACCAACATGAGTATGGTGGTGGTCTGGAGCTCCGCATCGGTCACACCGGAAATCTTCTTCGCATAGGCGTACGCCTTGTCGACGTCGCAGGACACTTCCGTGCTGTTGCCTCCGGCCAATGTCGCATTGAACGCGGTGTTCCTGGTCTGGGCCTTGCAATCCGGCATATCCTGCTTGACCGTGGCACCGCTCTCCTGCGAATAAACCGCTATCGTACTGATTCTGAAATAATTCCGGTAAGTCGCAAACGGCTCGATACCGAAGAAGGCATTGACCGCAGTCTGCACGTCCTTGTCGAATTTGCCGCCGTCGGAATAGTCGTCCTTGGTATAGCCGTCACCCATTATTATGAGATGGACAGGCTTCGGCGCGCCGGCGGATTCCGTCTGGAACCTGGTAATTTCACCGTCCGCATAAGCACCGCCGTCTCCGGTAATGAGCGTTCTGGCATCACTTTCCGCTTCACCGCCGAAATCATCCAGGCTCTTCACTTTCCACACATATCTGGTGTTCTTTTCGAGCATGTCGGACGGCTTGCATGAGGTAGTTTCAGAACTGTATGAAGACCATGAAGTGCCGTTGTCGCGGGAAAGCATCAGGCTGTACTTCACAACGTCGCCGTCAGGGTCAGTCGCTGATTTCCAAGTAAATACGCCATTGGTCTTCACCCCGGTCGCGCCGTCTTCCGGCGTGAGAAGTTCCGGTGCCGACGGATTCTTGTTCGGCATCTTCTGGCTGACCGCGATCATCGAGAACGTGGTGCCGTAACTGATGGTGATGAACTGCTTCGAACGTGGAGTCCTGTCGGTGAACGGCGCAGGTGTCAACGTGACGGTGGTTTCTCCGGCAGAACCTTTCAGAGGACTTACCGTGCACCAGGACGCAGCTGCCGGCACGGAAATCTGCCAGTCATACTTGGACGCGACCGTAAGCACTGCAGGCGTGCCGTCCTGGTCCAGCTCCACGCTGTACGAACTGACGGAAAAATCCACGCCTTCCTGTTTTACGGCGATGTCGCAGAGATTTCCGTTTCCGCTGACAGTGACGATACCCTCGCGCTCCAGGCCGTCATTGGCTTTGGCGGTAACGGACAATGTCGCATTGCCCTCGCCGCTCGACGGAGAGCACACGATCCAGTTGCAGTCAGCCTTCGCGGTCCATCCGCAGCCGGCGACAATGTTCACGGTCTGTTTCTGCTCCGAGGACTTGAATTCCAGAGAACTGACAGACACCTTGATACCGTCGCCGTCCTTCTTGCAGCTGAACGCTGCAACAGGCAGAAGGAGGGCAATAAAGAATTTCAATAACTTCATCATTGTTCAATGTAAGTGAATGTCGCATCGTCAGCAACTTCATCGTAGGTAGACATGAAGCTTCCTGAATTTGCAAGATGGGTAGAATAATCGAACCTGGAAGTAGAGGTGATGACACCGTTCTCGTCAAATTTCACGACAATCGGTGACGTTCCCTTGTCGCTTCCCCAGAATACCATATTCTTGCTTTCGTCCTTTCCGTAGTGATAGAACGAGAGTCCGAATGCGGTATCGCTCTGGAGTTCACCTCTGTAGTACCAGTCGCCGCTGAACGTGATTGTCCTGTCTTCATAGTTCACGACACCCTTGAGCTTAGGCATGATCTCACCGGATGCGCCGAGGACATCATGTCCAAGGTTGAACCAGTCGGCGGACATATCCACGACGGTAGCGGTATTGCGGGTGAAAGTTACGGCGAACGTGGTCTTGGCGGAGGCAATCTGATAGCTGCCGCACTTGATGTCGAGGGCTGAGTACCTGTAGCTTTCGGCTTCCGTATCGAATACGGCATTGACATTTCCCCACTCGTCATAAACGGCTCCACGATCCATCTTTATATCGAAAATCGCCTTCGGAGCATGAGGAATCTTAACTTTTACAGTCCTCTTGTCTTCTGCAACATCGTAGTCGGCATAGCAATACTCTATACCGGAATTGTCCTTGTAGACGACGCTGACGGTGTTGCTGAGATGGGTGTTCTTGTAAATGTCGAACGGGAAGACAATCTCTACAGACGCATCGTCATTCTTCCATGTAGAAGCAGGAGCATCCTTGAAATATGATGATTCCACGGCGAAATCCACTGTCGCATCATTCCAGCCGAGATTCTTGTACTTATAGGTCGAGGTGTCGAAGGAAGAGTTTACGCCGTAAGCCTTGTTGCCGCTCAAGTCCATGAACAATCCCTGCGGGAAGCTGACCAGATAGCCGGCGCCGTTGGCAGGCTTAGGGCAATTGAAAGTGACGACATTGCCTTCGACGGAGATGTATTCGAGCGGAAGGTCCTTTTTCGTGGTAACCTCCATCGTGCCCCACTTTACATATTGTATCGTGGCGTAGCTTTCCTTGTTCACCACGACATCCTCGGAATACTCCAGGATGAGGGTGGTTCCGGACACGGACGATTTGACGATGGACGGAATTTCGGTATCGTTCACCTTGATCGTCTTCTCGGCAAGCTTGCTGAGCAGTCCGGTCTCGGAAATTGCCGCTGCGTAAATCTTGTATTCATGAGCAGGTTCGCACTCGAACTCGACCCTGGTCTTCACCTTGTCGAGAGCATCGAAGACTCCGCTCTGAAGTGCCGTTCCGACATTGTCCATTACAATGTCCTGGGCAGCAGGAACTACCGTGCTGCTTCCATCCAGAATCACATATCCGAACTGGGCCGCATTGAAATCCACTGACAATGTGAATGTCATCAGGTAGTTGTTGGAATTGCTCGGCTCAATGGTGACGACAGGCTTTTCCTTTCCTGCATTCTGCGTGCTCAATCCGTCATCGGAGCATGAAGCCGCCAGCAACGGAATGAGAACCGACATCAATATTTTCTTATAAAGTTTCATCGTCATACTACTTATTACGGGTCAATACAATGTTTGTGAAAATCATCCATACATCACCTGAGAATTCACCCTGGGTGTTGAAGATTGCTGCAGTAAGACCATAACCGCCCTGCTGGAACGTGATGGTATTCATATCGGCGCTCCATGATCCTTCAAGCGGTGTCTGGAGACTGATGGAGTTGCCAGGCTGTATGGTGCAGCATCTGATGATGACATCGTAATCTATATCCGAGAATTTGAACACATTGGCCATCAGAGTATTAGTCTGTACATACAGTGCGTGTTCATCTTCATCGAAGTTCATGTACCAGACAGGCTGCTTCGGCGGGTTGGCGGTAGAGAACTCACGCTGGTAGTCGCCGAATCCCCAGCATACGAGGACACGTCCTTCGTTGCTTGCAATGTCGGATTCGGTGAAACCGCCGCTGATATTGACAGGGAATGAAACCTTGTTTCCGCCATAATCAGTAGCAGTCGCAGTCCAGTCTCCCATGAGCTTGTCATATGGATTGTTGTCATTGTCCCTGATTTCCAATGTCGCCTTTTCCAGAGCCACCTTGGCTCCCTTCACATTGGTGATGGAAAGTTCGATTTCGCGGGTCTCGTTTATCACGTCATTGTCCTTGACCGTAAATTCCAGGTACACCGGTGCAATGTCCTTACCCTTGACTTTCAATCCTTTGGACTGCGTAAAGTGAATGACATCATTCACATCGGTGCCTTCCTCGGAAACAAGTTTCGCCTCCACATCGAAAGTCACCGGATAGGAGTTTCCGTCACCGGCAACATTGATCTGTATCTTGCTCAGACCGGCACCCTCCTTGAATTTATAGGTATCCTGGCCGAATCCGATGCTGATGTCGCCGGCGTCCTTGTTCTCATTGGAGCAGGATATTGATCCTGACACAGCCATGGCGAACGCGGCTACAACTGATATATATCTGAATTTGTTCATTTCGTTAATGCTAATTTTAGTTCGTATATGCCGGATTCTGTTTCATCTGAGGGTTGGCCTCCATTTCTGCCGTCGGGATAGGCCACAGGAAGAACGGGTCATCGGCAGGCCTGACGGCTCCTGCATATTTGTCGCCCGGCATCACCAATGAAGGGTCCTGTCCGGCTGAACGTGAGAAGCCTATGTGCCATCTCTTGAGGTCGCTCAGTCTCTGGCCTTCGCAGAAGAGTTCCCTGACTCTTTCGTCGCGAATCGCGTTGGTAAGGGACGCACCGGAATAATCCACGTCTACCCATCCGCTTATTCTCTTGGCTTTCAATGCATTGAGATAATACGAAGCGACAGCCTCCTGGCCGGCCTTGTTGGCGGCAGCTTCCGCTGCAATGAGGTACATTTCCGGAAGCCTGAAGACCTTCGGCATGTTCACGTAGTTGGTGACGCTGCTGTACAGCTTCGGGTTGCCCGGATATTTCACCATGAGTGTCATGCGGCCCTGGACCGGAGTGGATATGTCTCTGGTGCTGAACCAGCTGGAGTACCTGATGTCTTTCGACTGGTCATAGAGTTTGAGCACCCAGTCTTCAGGTATGTACTGAGGGTTGTCCTCGCCTACCACACCGGAGTTGTTGTAGATGAAGTACCTGAAAGAGTTGCCGGTATCGTCAGGACCGGTCATCGCTACCTGCCAGATGGTTTCGGTAAGGTTGTCGTTCTTCCATCCGTCAGCGAACTTGGCAGCATCCGTGCATACAGTGTAGTGTCCTCCGTCGATAAGTGACTTGGCGGAGATGAGCGCGGTGTCATAATCATGCATCACCAGTGCCACGCGGGCCTTGAATGCAGTTACGACATCCTTGGTCACGTAAGCGGAGTTCTGCACGCCTTTCCTCTTTACATATTCTTCAGCCACAGCTATATCGGAGAGAATCTGCGCATAAGTGGCTTCGAGGGACGGGCGGCCCGGATATTTCTTGGAGTCTCCTGTAGGATCATATTTGGTAACCACCGGAACTCCCATGACATCAGAACATGTGGACGGGTCATAGTCCTCGCAGAAGAATTGCGCAAGCAGATAATACAGGTGAGCCCTGATATAGGAAGCTTCGCCGTAAATCTCCTTTACGGATTCAGCGTCACTTTCCGACAATGTTCCCCTTTCCAGAAGTTTCCGTGTACCGTCAATGAGGAAGTTCGCATTGCCGATATAACCGTAGAGGCCGTACCATGCGTCATTGGCAGAAGTGTTGCCTGCTGTCACGCTGTAGGAATAGAAATCACCGCTGAAGTTACCGAAGTTCTTGACAGCATGGAAAGTATCAGCCTGAAGTTCAGGGATATAGACAAACGCACCCGTAAAGCAATATTTCATGCCGGAGTAAAGTCCGTTCAGAAATGACTGACAGTCAGCCAGACTTTCCATCGATTCGTCGGTATTGATGGCGTCGTCAGGATATTTGTTCAGGTCACATGACACCTGGCAAACAGCAAGAACCGATGCAAGAATAACTTTCAAATATGTTTTGTTCATTTTCATTGTCTCTTGATAATTAGAAGGTAATTTCGATTCCACCTACTATCTGACGGGAGTTAGGATACATTCCGCTGGTAGCATTGGAATAGCCGACCTCCGGGTCATATCCTTCGAAGTCAGTGACTGTCAGAAGGTTTCGGCCCGTCACATAAACCTTGACACCGGAAAGGATCTTCGTCGGTTCCAGAATCTTCTCAGGAAGGCTGTAGCTTACGGAAAGGTTCTTGAGCCTCAGGAAAGCGGCATTGGAGAACCTGGATGTGTCGTGATAGAACGGCGTTCCGTATTTAGGTATGTCCGTCTGCTGTCCCGGATGTGTCCAGATGTTGAGCATCTTCGTCTCGAAGTTGCTGGTAAACAGGACGGTCTGCGGGTTCATCGTATAGTAACGCTCGTTCAGGAAGACATAACGCTTGCCGATGAATGAAAAATCAGCATTGATTCCCAGGCCTTTCCATGAGAAGTTCGTGGAGAAACCGCCGGACCATTTGGCATTGGTGTCCAGACCGCAGAACTGCATGATGTCGTCGCTGTATGTCTTGGTAAGGTTGCCGTTCAGGTCGTACCACATCGGAGAACCGTCTTCAGGATCGACACCTGCACGGACCTGGGTATAGACCAGTGATGAAGAATAGCCCACCTGATATTTGAGGGAGTAATCCGGGAAAGAAATCTCATCGAGCCCCTGATAGAGCTTGGTGATTTCATTGTTGTTGTAGTTCACATTCACTGAAGCTCCCCAGTAAACGTTCTTCGAATGGATGAAGTCGAAGTTCAATTCCAGGTCCACACCCCGGTTCACCATGGAGGCCACATTGCCCCAACCGCTTGAGTGTCCGGTAGTTGCGGAGTACGGAATTTCCATGAGAAGGTTCTTGGACTGCTTGTTGTAGAATTCCACGCCGAAAGAAATGCGGTCGAACACGCGGCCGGAAATCCTGTAGTTCAGGGTTCCCACGGTCTCCCAGGTGAGGTCGCTGTTAGGAATCTGCGAGATGGCCCAGCCGGCATTGCCGTTGTACTTGGGACCTGATCCGACCAGTCCGAGCGACGCATACCATTCGCTCAGTCCGGAGTTTCCTGTCGTACCGTAGCTGAGGTTCATGTTCAATTCATCGATCCATGACACGTTTTTCAGGAACGGTTCGTTCTTGATCTTCCACATTGCGCCGACAGAATAGAAAGTCGCATATCTGTGGTTCTTGCCGAAAAGCGAAGAACCGTCAGTACGGACAGACGCATCCACGAAATACTTTCCGGAATAATCGTAGTTCAGATTGAGGAAGAATGAGTTGAATGCACATTCCATCGTTCCGCCGCCCCATGAGTCAATGCTGGTAGTGGAGCCGATTGACACAAGCCTGTCATCAGTCAGTCCCGTTCCTGTCATGCTGAAGGTCTTTTCAGTCTTCACGAAAGATTCATGACCGAGAAGGGCTGTGAAGAAATGCTTGTTCGCAATGTTGTTCTTATACTCAATGGTATTGGTCGAAGACAACTGGCTGTAACGCTGGAATGCCTGGGCATTGGTACCCCTCGCCGAGGACGGCGTGTATGACGGCAAGTGAATGGACTCATTGGTATAGTCGAACGCGTCAATCGCCTGCTGAAGCCTGATATTCAAGCCTTTGACCGGAGTGAACAGGAAATATGTCTGTCCCATCAGGTTCACCGCCTGACGGTTGTTGGTGTTCTTCTTATAATACTCGTTCAGGTCAATGTCATTGTTCCATGGATAGACCTGGTAGACGTCCCCATAGGAGAATGTACCGTCCTCATTATATACGAGCTGATATGGCGTATAGTAAGGGATGCCGGTAACTGCCTGAAGGATAGGCGACTGAGTATACCATCCTGTCACGATGGTCTGGTATTTCGTGAAGCTCAATGCCAGATTCGCACCGAACTTGAACCATTTGGCCATCTGGATGTCCAAATTGGACCTGAGGGTGTATCTGTCGGAACCGGAATTCGATTTGGCAGTTCCCTCCTCGCTTGAGTAACCGAATGACACATAGTAGTTTGTCTTGTCGGTGGCTCCCCTGAAAGAAGCATCTCCCTGTACGATCGGCGCCGTCTTGTCGAAAAGATAGTCTGTCCAGTCGAAATTGATATTGTTGCCGAGGATGAAGTTCTTCTTCGCGATGAAGGCCGGATCCGTTCTCAATGATGGAACGCAAAGCTGCTCGAATTCAAGCAGTTGTGCGGAGTTCATCATGTCCATATTGTAGTTCGTCAGCATTGACACTCCAGCCTGCGCGCGGACGGAGACCGTCGGCTTCTCGCCCTTCTGGCCCTTCTTCGTGGTCACGACGATGACGCCGTTGGCTGCACGTGAGCCGTAAATCGCTGTAGATGAAGCGTCTTTCAATATGGAGATATTCTCGATATCCTGCGGGTTCATGCTGGAGAACACGTCGGAACTTACCGGCACGCCATCCAGGATGTACAGCGGCGCGTTGCTGAGGTTCAATGATGATACGCCACGGAGCCTGATGCTGACCGAGCTCTGCGGCTCTCCTGAAGTATTGAAAATCTGGAGACCTGCGACTTTTCCCTGCAATGCGTCACCGATGTTGGTTGACGGGCTGGAGGCAATGTCTTTCGATGAAACCGTAGTGACGGAACCGACGATATTGCCGATTTTCTGGCCTGAGCCGTAACCTATCACTATAGTTTCTTCCAGATATTCCGCATCGCTTTCCAATGTTACGATAAGGTTTGTCCTGCCCGCGACTTTCTCACTATGGGTCTTGTAGCCAAGGATAGCGAAAGTCAATGTCGCATCAGGCGGAACAGAAATGGAGAAGCCTCCGTCTGCTCCTGTGGAAGTGCCGGTTTTAGTGCCCTCCACAATCACGGTGGCGCCGATGATTGGTTCACCGGACGCATCTGCCACCGTTCCTTTGACCTTTATATTCTGGGCAGTCGCTGTAAAGACAGTCAACGTCATCGCCAGCAATACTGCAAAGGTCATTGAAAAAAGGTTTGAATGATTCATTTGCATTTGTTCGTTATATTGGTAACTTTTCGTCGATTACAACCAGCCTCCGTTGCCGGAAACGACCGGTCTGCAGATGACCGAAATTTTTCGCGTAACCGGCATGCCTTCAGATTCGGCATGTATGGTCAGATAACCGGAGCCTGTCTTGGTGCAGCTGACCGACAATTTGCTGCCGTCGACCTTCAATTCTCCTGTCACCCCGAGAGATGACCTGGTGTCGTCATCCATTTCCACGGAGAAATTCTTCAGTACCGCGGCAGGTGCGCCCAAGACATCAGTCAGATCTATAGTCGATTGTCCCACAGCGACTTGATAGCTTGGCGTCCCCTCTATGTTCATCAGCAGTTTCCACGCGTCGACAGCCCCGGTGCCCATTTTGCCGACATACCAGGACAGGTCCATGTCGCCGGTTTCATCTTTTTTCTTGGTGCCGGTAAAGTAGCTGTCAATGCTGTTTACCGAGGTCAGCAACATTGATATGAATTCTTCTCTGGTGAATTTCAGACCGAGCTTGCGGGCGTAGGCGAGGCCCAATGCGACGACGCCGCTGACATGAGGTGTGGCCATCGACGTGCCTTCCATCCAGCCGTAGCCGCCTTCATAATCCGCTCCCGGAATCGTGGAGTAGACCTCGCATTTCGTGTTGTAGCCCGGTCTCCCGACATAGTAGTCACCACCCGGAGCGGCTATGTTACAGCCTGTTCCGTAGTTGGTATATCCTGCCGGCTGGAATCCAGGGCCGAAAGATGTCACGGAAATCACTTCCTTGAGGGCTCCAGGATAACTGCTTATTTTAAGACCGTTGTTGCCTGCGGAAAAGACGATGATATTGCCGTCCACAGCGTCGCTGTTACAATTCTTCTTGTCCAGAAAGTATTGGATGGCAGCATATTCCACACTGCATTTCCTTTTGAATTCATCATCGCTCATATATGCTCCGGCATCGTCCCCGAAAGAGCATTGCGCAATGCTGACTCCGTTGTCGGCGGCATATCGGAATGCGCGTGCCACCGCCTCGCTTGAGGACTGGTTTCCGACCCATATCTGGCATGACATTATCTTCACGCCGTCATGGTTCCCGGTACCGCCGGCCACACTGGAAACGCCTATGCCATTGTTGTTTACGGCCGCTACAGTACCTGCGACATGGGTTCCGTGTCCGATGTCTTTCTTGTCGGTCCATGTGATTTCGCCCTTGTTGGTGACGAAGTTGAATCCGTGTATATCATCAATGTATCCGTTTCCGTCATCGTCCTTTCCCGGAGTGCCGTTCAGTTCCGCTTCATTGGTCCACATGTTTTCTGCAAGGTCCGGATGGGAGTACATGACACCTTCGTCAATCACCGCCACGATAATGGACGGGTCGCCCCCGGTAAGCCTCCACGCGTCTTTCACGGACACGTCGGCTCCTTCTACAGCTGTCTTGCACCTGTTGGTATTTCCGGTATTGACAAGATGCCATTGGTCAGCAAGGCCAGGGTCATTGAACACGGCCGTCTGAACCGGCGTGGCCTTGGTCCTTACAGGAACATCTTCCTCGACACAGGACGAAACTTCGCCCGGTGCCTTCCTGATGATTTTGTTGTATTGTATCTTGGTGATATCGTCACGCCCGGCCAATTCCGCGGCCACACGTTCAGAGGAAATTTCCGAAGAGAATCTGGCGACATACCATCTTTCGAGGTTTTTGTCCTCAACGCCTTCGAAAAGGGGTTCGAGACTGATA
>ERZ857629.2276-NODE-2276-length-18495-cov-27.457863_pt1 | contig 18495 bp, 16 predicted proteins | sample MGYA00519700_ERZ857629 | MGnify/ENA primary metagenome ERZ857629 (study PRJEB31778, sample SAMEA3449351) | human gut metagenome | biome: human gut; feature: human-associated habitat; material: faeces | place: United Kingdom | collected 2010/2012 ...
CGCACAGTCGCACCGCCAAATGCGAAGCATTCCACATTGCTCCAAGGCTGTTTTTCATGTTTTTGTTTTTGATTACATTCACAATTCAGCAACAATGCATAATCCATACCCCCAGTATTTATCCACTGAACCGATATTAGATGTTAGGGGCAGTAATAAAAATAATTCGTGGAATTTGTGCAATTCGTGGTTAAAAATCAGCCACAGATTTGCACAAATTTTCACGAATTATTTTTGATTATTCCTAAATCGTCCAATTTCGCGTGGAAGCGAAATGGAGATTTTTACTTGGAAGTGGTGAATTTGCATTTACACCACGGGCAGTTTTTGTGTTGGCTCACTATTTGATAGGCCTGATTGCCCATAAAGTGATGGCACTTTGGATTAGGGCAAACATAATAACTATTGAACAATTCTGTAGCCTCTTCTTTTTCTTCTATGCTATTATCGCTCAAACCTTTAAAGAAACTAAAAAACATCAAAATAAAGCCTATTGCCATCAGTGCTAAGGCCACATAAAAAAATGCGTCACCATCCTTATTAATAACTTTCGCCAATGCGGCTAAAGCACCACTGCCTAATGTGAACATTGGCGAGGCGCTGCGCAACAAAGTGGTGGTTCGCTGTCGGCGTTGAATGTCTAATAGCGTTTCGTGGTAATCATCCCACACTGCTTCAAGGTGTGCTATTGAATAGGTGGGGGTGGATGGTTTTTGCACTGGGCGTGGAGGTGATGATGGCGCCTGGCGAGGGGCAAAGGATGGTGCTTGCCGTGGGGCGGGAGATGGTGCCGCCAACGGTAGCAAGTCTGCCACTTTCAAGGTGGTGGTGCCGCTGAGCGTGATATATGTGTTTGGCGTGACTATCGTTTTCATCACCCTATTCCCATTCACCACTGTACCCTGCTGACTTTTATTCAGCAGGGTATAGGTGCCGTCACCATTGTCGGTGAGCCAGCAATGCTCACGGCTCACAGTGGGGTCGGTAATTTCAATTCTTTGCGTGGCTTTGCTTCTGCCACGTCCTACTATTATCGTCATTTGTTCTTATTTGCTATATATAAATCTTTTAGTTTTCGTAATGCTTCTTTGTTTACCTCCACCTTTAGTATGCAAGGCGAGGTCATATCACTAAGCACCAATTCCTGCTTTGGCACATTGATGTGTATGATGTGCGACAAGTTCACTATCACACTCCGCCCAATGCGCACGAAAGGAATGGTTCTTCCTCTCATGCGGTCGTCGTCAAGCATCTTTTCAATCGACATCAAATTGGTGGGAAGTGTCACACGATGGTTGTTCAGAAAGTACACGTCGGTGTAGTTGCGGTCGGCTTTAAAAAAGCCCACCTTTCTCAAATCCACCCGAATCAACTCATCGCGTGTATTGAAATACAAGACACTAATTTCCTTGTTGTCGTTCATATTTAATCCATATAACCGTTGTTGTATTTAAAATATATACTTATATATCTTTATAGTCTATTTCATCATCGCTTGAAGATGTTTCAGGTGCTTCATGTTCTGCATCTTCGCTGGCATGGTTGTCATTGACACCCTCATGTGCCTTGCCCGGCTCGCCAGTTCCATTTTTGCTAGGATCACCACCATTATTGCCAGTGCCCGTTTGGAGTGACGATGTAGGTGGCGGTGTAGGCGTTGTCACTTTTGGTGTTGTTTTTGCGGTATCTTTTTTCGTTACTCGGATTGGTGGTGCACTCTTTTTGCTACTATTCAAAAAATGGTTGGATTTGAAATTAAAATGATTTGTATCATTATTCCCCGAATTTCCTACTTTTGAAACCTCTTCAGACACGGTGGTTTTTTTCGGCTTTTCTTCGGATGAGCCAAAGGATATAAAAGCAACTACAATAACGGCAAACACAGCAAACGACAACAAGGCAAATTTCACCATTTTCTTTTTTTCTTCAGCACGCTCTTGTTGAGCAATTTGTTTTGGGGGTATAGGCGGAACACCTGACGATTGTCGTTGTCCGCCAGCCTTTTGTGCGGTAGCCGCCATTGCTCTTGCCTTTTGTGCGGCTTCGCATTGCCTCATGGCCTCCTGCTGCGCTTTGAGTTTGGCATCTTTGCGCGCGGCTTCCTCTCGCTGCTTCAGTGCCTCTTCGCGCGCTTTGAGTTCTGCCTCTTTGCGTGCCAAGCGTTCGGTTTCGGCGTTAACTTTGGTTTCGGCATCATTTGGAGTCTCATGGGGGGACTGTTCCACAGTCACCGCCACCTGTTCCTCATCGTCTTGAGCCACGTCGGTCTCCTCTTTCTGCACATCAAGCACAGGAATGAGCCAGCAAGTGTAATTGTCGTGTGTTTTGCCATCGCACACCTTCTTGATGGCGTTGATTTTCGCGTTGTCGTCCAAAGTCTGGTTTTTCAGTATCTCGCCGAGAGTGTCGTTGGTGAGTTGCTCGAGCACACCGTCGCAGCACAGGAAAAAGTAGTCGCCTGCCTGCACATCGTCGATATTGAGAATGTCGGCTTTGTATCTACGCTCCAAATGTGGCTGCATGGCGCGCGTAATCACATTTTTCTGTGGGAAATCGGCAGCCTCCTCCTCGGTGATTTCACCCGAGCGCAGCAAATCGTTCACCAGCGAGTGGTCGGCAGACTGGTATATAATGCCTGAGCGTCCATGCTCATCGGCAAGCGATGGTCGAATGTGATACACACGGCTATCGCCAATATGCGCCACCAGCGCACCGCCGCGATGCAGCACGAGGCACGTCATGGTGGTGCCCATTTTCTTCACAGCACCATTGTCCACCTTGTCGAGTTCATCGTAGGCATAGGCAAGGGCTTGCTCAAACATCGCCTTCGTGACGATACCATCGGGAGAGGGATGTGAGGTGAGATATTTACCGAGGGCGGTGGCGGCTGTTTTGCTCGCTAATTCGCCATTGTCATGACCACCCATGCCATCACACATCAAAAACACACGGTCGGTCACGGTCACAGCATTGGGCAAAGGCCACAGAAAGTCTTCTTGGTTGTCCTTGAGTCCAATTTCTGAAAAACTAAGGGGTTGTTTAATCGTTATTTTCATACAATTCTTGTTGCGTCGTTATCAGTTGCTTCAAATATCACTTCAGTTTCTCCCAATGTGAGTCGGTCTCCAAATTTCAGGATAATCACATCGCCACGCATAATGTTTTTCCCATTAAGTTGGATAATGTTTTTCGACCCAATTTCCACCAGATGATGCTCAAGGCCATACATCGTCCTCACCACGTCGATTTGCACATGTCGGCGGCTCATATACTCATCGTTATATTTGTCGCTTCCTATTTGCATATCGGCGGTGCCGGTTTTTGCGAGTCGGCCCAGCACCTGCGAGCCCACACGGAGTTCACAGATTTGCCCTGTTTGCATCACTCTCATTTGTCCGGGGTCGGTGTTCACCATCTGTTGCGATGGCCCCATCTGGGTGCTGCAGTCGTCAGCGCCCTGACCGCCTTTGCCCGCTTGGCCTATCTGGTATAGGCTCACTTTCGCTTTAAATTTACAGATGGGGCAAGTGAGCATTTTGTCTTGAATGCCGGGAGCACCCTCAATCGATAGGCGCGAGCGGCAATTCGGACATACTACCGTTAGTAATCCCATTTTTATCGTTTTTCCGTTTTTAGTGTTTAAATATCAGTTAAGCCAGCATCTGCGTCGGGCATACAATCGTCGAAGCCGTCGTCGGACGAGCAGTCCATATAGTCTTCTGGAGCAGGTTCGTCGCATCCGTAGTTGTCGGCGCAAGCAATGTCGGTGTCGAACGCGTCGGCCGCGTCGCCACTATCCTCTGGTGTGTAGAAGGCTTGGTGAAGAGCCTCTTGTGAGTAACCTGCAGGTGTAGTTTCCGTGGTTTGCACTTCTTCCACGATGGTTTCCTCTATCGATTGTTCAACGTTTAATACAGAAGCATCTTGAGTAAGCGGATCGTGAACTGTGTCGCTTGATTCCACATTCACGAAGGTGAAGTTGTTGTTCTCGTTTGTGATGGTGTTTCCATCGCCAGCGTTCAGCACATCCGTGCTGGCAGGCACACCCACCACCTTTACGTCGGAGGCATTATTGAGAGCGTCGTCGGACTGCACATTAATGACAGTGACATTGTTGTTGACAACCGAGATGTTGTTCCCATCGCCAGAGTTCACAATACTCGAATCGGCAGGCATACCCACCACCTTCACATCGGTTTCGTCGTAGGGAGCAGTTTCAACATGCGTGCCATGATGCGACACTGATGCGTGAACTGGTTGGCTCGACTTTATGCTCACCTCCAACTCATCGGTTGCTATTTTTTCTGGTTCTACTTCTTCTTTAGCGGTCTCTTCTTGAGCAGGCGCTTCCTCTTCTGAGTTGTCGGTATAGGCATCGTAAGCATACTTGCCAGCCACTGCTGCACCCACACCCAATGCGGCACCTGCTGCTATGCCAGCCGCGCGGGCACCTTTATTTGTGCTTTTCTGTTTCCGTGGATATGCGGGAGGCACTTCTTTTTGCTCTTGCTGAGGCTCATTCTGAGTCTGGGTTCCGTTTTCATTCTGAGTCGGATTTTGACCTACATTCTCGTTTTGATTCTCATTCTCGTTGAAAATCTTAGTTGCATCGTTATCCATAATAGAAATATTTTTGTTATTAGTTTTTATTGTTGTTAATTATTCACATTGCAAAGGTAAACACTTAATTTTAAACCACAAACCCCTCGCAACCCATAAAGTACCAACCACGCGCCATAAAGTACCAAACCCATGAAAAGAAGCAGTTTTTTCTTGGAAAGGGTGGTGTCAAATCTGCGAACCATAACGTAGGGACATGCCTTCGGCGAGAGTACTGAAAAAGTCCTGTTTTTTAAAGACCAAAACGAATAATGCTTACGATTTACAACTTTTCTTTCCACAAATCGCCTCAATAAGGCTATGATAGGCAGAAAAAGAAGGGTAAAACGACTATTTCTCCGTTATTAACTTTCAATCTGAAAGATGGTTTTACTTTTTCAGTGCTCTCGCCTTCGGCATGTATCAATAGCAACCAAAACAATACTTCAATCGCAATCAGCAATATCTCAATCACATTCGAAACATGCCGAAGGCATGTCCCTACGTTATGGCGTTGCCGTTTTGGAGTATGACAAATGGGAGCAAATCTTAATCTGCATAAAAATCGTGTTATCTGGTAGGGAGCGGTGGTTCACCCTCTCGTCGTTCAGTTCGTCCCTCGCATTCACTCCGGAGGGTGAACCACCGCTCCCGTTAAAGCTTAGAACAAAGGACCCGGCTATGCGAGGCAAAATGGATTCCTGCCTAACAAGGGTAGTTTGGTTGCAAACTCAAAGGGCCAACCGCAACCCAAGGTTGATGCGGCGGATCGTCGGGAGGTTGTCGTCACGATTCGACGAGCGACAGCCCCCGACGCCGTTGCCCCAACTACCGCCACGGTCCACACGGCGCGACCCATCGTAAGGACCTTTAGGATTGGTTTGTCTACCACTGGTGTAACCTCCATACCAATCGTTGCACCATTCATTTACATTGCCACTCATATCGTAAATGCCTAACTCGTTGGGCGACTTCGTAGCCACAGGGTGAGTCTTATCCCCAGAGTTATCCCTGTACCAAGCCACGTTATCAATGTAATTGCTGCCACTATATTTATAGCCACGGCTATTGTTGCCACCACGGCAGGCAAATTCCCATTCAGCCTCGGTGGGGAGTCGGAAGTTCAGACCAGTCAGGGCGTTCAACTTGCGGATAAACTCTTGGCAGTCGTTCCACGAAACGCACTCCACCGGCAGATTGTCGCCTTTCCAACAGCTCGGGTTGCTGCCCATCACAGCCTTCCACAGTGCCTGTGTCACCTCTGTTTTACCAATGTAGAAACTACTCAAAGTCACACTGTGAACTGGCTTTTCATTACCATATGCATCACTACCCTGCTCAGAAGTGGCACCCATGCGGAATGTGCCGCCTCGCACCCAAACCATTTCATAACTTACACCTTTAATCGTCAACACTCCATCGGAAAATCTAACAGGAACTTCCTGTAAGTTGATACTCACACTGCGTGACGATGAGTTTACAGCAAGCGTGCCCGAATAATCCACATAATTATCAGCCGTCACTTTAATGCTGTAGTTGCCTGTTTTTAAAAAGCGCGTTCCACTCGCAGTTCCATTTGGCACACCATCAATCGACAGCAATGCCGACGGCACATTGCAACTGAATGTGACATCATAACCTGGAACTTCCTGTAAGTTAATGCTCACACTGCGTGACGATGAGTTTACAGCAAACGTGCCCGAATAGTCCATATAGTTATCTGCCGTCACTTCAATACTGTGGTTGCCTGTCTTTAAAAAGCGAGTTCCACTCACAGTCCCATTTGGCACACCATCAATCGACAGCAATGCCGATGGCACATTGCAAGTGAATGTGACATCATAACCTGGAATTTCCTGTAAGGTGATGTTCACCCTGCGTGACGATGAGTTCACAACAAACGTGCGCGAATAGTCCACATAACCATCTAACGTCACTTCAATATTGTGTTTGCCTGTCTTTAAAAAGCGTGTTCCACTCGCGGTTCCATTTGGTATACCATCAATCGACAGCATAGCCAACGGCACATTGCAATTGAATGTGACATCATAACCTGTAGCCTCCTTTTGACGGTTAGAATTAATAGAACTTGGTTCGTGGTGGCCTGGTTCGTGTCCTTGTAGCTGCGAACGGCTTCCTTGTGCGCACGCTATGGTGCACGACAGCAACGCAATCAGCACCACGGTAAAAAACCGTTTCATATTTATTTCCATTTTCATCACTTCTGATTTTAAAAAGTTATACACCACATCTTCACATCAACGCTTTGGACGCTTCCCCGAATAGGTAAGAGCAAGGAATCACAGATTTACTCCCCATTAAAGCTTAGAACAAAGAACCCAGTTATGCGAGGCAAAATGAATTCCAGCCACACAAGGGCTGTGCTATTGTAAACTCAAAGGGCCAACCGCAAGCCAAGGATGCTGAAGCATGTCGTCGGGCTGAAGTAGGTACGAAACGACGAGCAACAGAACCTGGCGTTGTTGAGCATGTTACCGCCACGGTGCACGCGGTGCGACCCATCGTAAGGACCTTTAGGATTGGTCTGCGCACCACTGCTGTAATCTCCATACCAATCGTTGCACCATTCATCTACATTGCCACTCATATCGTAAATACCTAATTCGTTGGGCAACTTCGTAGCCACGGGGTGAGTCGTGTCACCAGAGTTGCCATCGTACCAAGCCACATTATCAATGTAATTGCTGCCACTATACTTATAACCTCGGCTATTATTTCCGCCACGGCAGGCGAACTCCCACTCCGCCTCGGTGGGCAGGCGGAAGTTCATTTGCGTAATTTCATTGAGCATTCCAATAAACTCCTTACAATCATCCCAAGAGATAAAATACATAGGATAGTCATCGCCCACACCATAAGTGCAGACACCCAATTGTGAGGCAAAATCAGTTAATGTAGTTCCCATCACCGCTTGCCAAAGTTCCTGCGTCACCTCGGTTTTGCCAATATAGTATCCACTCAACGTGACACTGTGAACTGGCTTTTCATCACGACTTACATCACTGCCCTGCTCGGAGGTGGCACCCATGCGGAATGTGCCACCACGCACCTCCACCATATCAAACGACACACCATTGGCATAAAAAGTCTTCACATTCGGCGTATAATTTGCTTTACCGATTGTTGGGCTAATACCCACTTTTGTCTTTTGAGAATTATTAACACTTGGTTTGTTGTGACCTGGTTCGTGTCCTGGTCGCATCGAGTCGCTTCCTTGTGCACACGCTATGGTGCACGACAGCAATGCTATCAGCACCACGGTAAAAATCCGTTTCATATTTATTCCCATTTTCATTAATAACATTTTTATTTCAAAAAAAATATAGCAGGATTTCTTCCAAATCAAGTTCCGTTGCTAAAAGCAACCTCAAAGCGCAAGGCGAAGCCCGAGGACGCAGGATCCTTTGTCTGGACTACCAGCACTGCGGATAGCAGAAAGACAATCATCCAATCTGTCACGCCAACTACCACCACGTCCTATACGTCTATAGCCATCGTAAGGACCAGCAGGATTGGTCTGTGCTTCTCCGCTATATTCTCCGTGCCAATCGCTACACCATTCCCACACATTGCCACTCATATCGTAGATGCCCAACTCGTTGGGCAATCTTGTGGACACAGGGTGGGGTTCACTCCCAGAGTTGTCTTCATACCAAGCCACATTAACTATGTAATTGCTACCGCTATATTTATAACCACGGCTATTGTTGCCACCACGGCAGGCGAATTCCCATTCCGCCTCTGTGGGCAAGCGGAAGTTCTGACCAGTCAGGGCGTTCAACTTACGAATAAACTCCTGACAGTCGTTCCACGAAACACACTCCACAGGAAGTTCGTCACCAGTAAATTCACTCGGATTACTGCCCATCACCGCTTGCCACAATGCTTGAGTAACCTCTGTTTTGCCAATGAAATATCCACTCAAAGTCACACTATGAACAGGTTTTGCGTCAGAAGTAGCGCCTTCTCCCTGCTCTGAAGTGGCACCCATGCGGAATGTGCCACCTCGCACTTCCACCATATCAAACGGCACACCATTGGCATAAAAAGTCTTCACATTCGGCGTATAATTTGCTTTACCGATTGTTGGGCTAATACCCACTTTTGTCTTTTGAGAATTATTAACACTTGGTTTGTTGTGACCTGGTTCGTGTCCTGGTCGCATCGAACCGCTTCCCTGCGCACACGCTATGGAGCACGAAAGCAATGCTATCAGCACCGCGGTAAAAATCCGTTTCATATTTATTCCCATTTTCATCACTTCTGCTTTTAAAAAGTTATACACCGCATCTTCACATCAACGCTTTGGACGCTTCCCCGAATAGGTGAGCGCAAGACGGAAGCCAAAGTTGTTGTAGCATTTTGCGGGATTGCCGTAATTGCGAGTGTGCAACAAGGTTTCATCGGCATAAGAACTAAAACCTCCGCCGCGCATCACCCGATCGTCGCCACTTGCTGGTCCGGTAGGGTTGTCTTGTGAGTCACGGCTATAAAATCCATACCAATCGGAGCACCATTCCCACACATTGCCACTCATATCGTAGATGCCTAATTCGTTGGGCGCTTTTGTTGCTACGGGTTGTGTGGATGCGTTGCTATTGTCGCTATACCATGCCACTTCGTCAATGTCATTGCTTCCACTGTACTTGTATTTTTTGCTATTTTTACCACCTCGGCAGGCAAATTCCCATTCTGCCTCGGTGGGCAGGCGGAAATTCATTTGCGTGATTTCATTGAGTTTGCCAATAAACTCCTCACAATCGTCCCAAGAGATAAAATACATTGGATAGTCATCGCCCACACCATAAGTGCAGACACCCAATTGTGAGGCAAAATCAGTTAGTGTGGTTCCCATTATCGCTTGCCAAAACCCTTGGGTGACAGTGGTTTCACCAATGTAGTAGTCATCCACAGTCACTTTGTGTGTGGGACGGTCATCACCCCACGATTCTGATGCAGAAGAAGCACCCATAGTGAATGTGCCGCCACGCACTTCCACCATATCAAACGGAACGCCTTCAACCTCAAACTGCAAAACTTTGGGCTTATATGTTCCGTCATCGACTTTGGGGTGCTTAACCTTGCCACCACCACCATGGCGGTGGGATGGGGATGAGGATGAGGATGGGGATTGACGCTGCGAGCCACTTCCCTGTGCGCACGACACGGTGCACGACAGTAGCGCAATCATCACAACAGTAAAAACCCTTTTCATCATATACCCTTTATTTTTCTAAACCTATATCATCAGGATTTTTTATACACTTTTGCCGTCAACCACTTTGCTGTACTTTTTGCCTTTTGGGGTGTACCATGTGCCGTTGTAGGTGACACCTTCTTTGAAAGTGCCCTCAAAGTAATAGCCATCTTTTTCTACCCATGTGCCCTGTTTGTAATATCCTTCTTCGGTGAAAGTGCCCTTAAAGGAGTTGCCATTGGTGAATCTCATTTCGCCTTCGCTGGTGATACCATGCACAAATGTGCCTTCAAACACGCAACTGTCGCACGAAGCAGTGGCGTGGTAATAAGCTTTGCCTACACCATCGGGCAAACCTTCTTCGTCCACCTCTCCAGAATAGACAAATCGGCGCTTGGTCTCGTGGCCTTTGTTGAGCACAATTTCCTCATTCTCTACTGAAGTGGGACGCAATGCAACGCTATCTGTACTGCCGAAAGCAATACTGTCTTGCGGCATAGCATTCCCTTCCCCATAATAGTATAGATTTGTATATATGACAATTGCTATACCTGCGACAACAACTGCAATTAATGAAATCCATACCCATTTTTTCGACTTTGGTTTTACTTCATCGAACTCAGAGTAAGTGGTTTTCACTTTGGCATCAGGACGCGTCGTTTCTTTTGCGGCTGGGGTGACGACGGTGTCGGCATCTTGCTGATTCGTTTCTTCAGCAGGTGAGGTGATGGCTGTGCTGGCATCTTGGTGCATCGTTTCATTTGCTGGCAAAGTGGTAACGGCATCGGCATCTTGGCGGAATGATGGCGGAGTGGGAGAAAACGCACCCTTTTTCTTGCCATTATCCATCTCGCTGACTTTGCGCTCGGCTTCGGCTTTGGCCCTGCGCTCGGATTCTTCTTTTGCTTTACGCTCGGCTTCCATACGGGCCTCTTGCACTTTACGTTTTGCATCTTCAAGTGCCCTACGCTCGGCTTCTTCTTTTGCCTTACGTTCGGCCTCTTCTTTTGCTTTGCGCTCGGCCTCCATACGGGCCTCTTGCACTTTACGTTTTGCATCTTCAAGTGCCCTACGCTCGGCTTCAGCCTTGACTTTGCGCTCAGTTTCAGCCTTCTCGCGGGCTATGCGTGCGGCTTCTTCACGCGCTACGCGTTCGGCCTCGGCCTTTTCACGTGCTATGCGCTCGGCCTGCTCACGAGCCTCACGCTCGGCCTCTGCCTTGCGCGTAGCTTCGACAGCCTTGGCCTCGGCTGCTTCACGAGCCTTGCGCTCGGCCTCGATCATGGCTTTGGCTTGTGCCAAAACTTTGGCTTCAGCCTCTTCGCGAGCCTTGCGTATCGCCACCTCGTGGGCTATGCGCGCAGCCTCTTCGCGAGCCTTTTGCTCGGCTTCCTCGCGCGCCTTGCGCTCTGCCTCCTCACGAGCCTTGCGTGCAATTTCTGCCTCTTCGCGCGCCTTGCGCTCTGCTTCCGCCTTTTCGCGCGCCTCGCGAATCTTGCGTTCGGCTTCCTCACGTGCTTTGCGCTCCTTCTCGGCTTTTCGCTCGGCTTCCTCACGTGCCTTTCGCTCGGCTTCCTCACGCGCCTTTCGTGCCGCCGCCACTTTAGCCCGTGCTTCTGCCATGGCTTGAGCTTCGGCTTCCTTCAATGCTTCGATTTCATCTTCGCCAGAGGGGAGCCTTGCCTCTTCCTTTTTTTGTATATTTTCAGTTTTTTGCTGATTTTCGACCACATTAAAGGTATCTTCGGTTTTCTGCAGGTTTGCAATGAATAGTTCTACGCTTTGCGTGCGCTCATGCCTGCCTTTCATTGCCATGGCAATGGCTGAAATCACGGTGCTGGGGATATGCTTTGCCTGCAATTCTGCCACAGGCAGCCCTTCGTCTTGAATCTCCATTGCCTCGGGAGGTGTGTTGCCAGTGAGTAATTTAAACAGCGTGGCGGCAAGGGAGTACACATCGCTCTGTGGCGAGAAGGTCTGCACGCCATTCTTGCGGTATTGCTCGGTTGGGGAGTAGCCACAACTGATACCCACGGGCGTGGTGGTAGTGCCTTGCGAGGTGGCAAGGTCGTATTGCTTCGCCACGCCGAAGTCAATCAGCACAATCTCACCGTCATCGTTGCGCTTCATCAAGTTGCCCGGCTTGATGTCGAGGTGGTTGATTTTCTTGCTATGGATATACATCAACGCCTCGGCAGCCGCCTTCACATAGCCGATAGCCTCTGCAAAAGGAATGGCGCCACGGCGTGTCACCATATCGCTCAGCGACTCGCCCTCAATGTATTCCATCACATAATAGGCGGTGTCGTTTTCCTCAAACACGTCGAGAATGCGCACAATGTTGGGGTGATTAAGCCTAAAGATGGTTTTGGCCTCCTTAATAAACTTCTGCTTGAAGCGTTGCACCGTATCGCGGTTGTTTGAAGTGGGAACGGTCACATGGCAAGTGAGTTCGTTGCGTTCGCAGTATTCCTTGAAGAAAAACTCCTTGATCGCCACCTTGCCCTCGAGCATAGTGTTCTCCGCCAAGTAGGTGATACCGAAGCCTCCCTGACCGAGTTTTTTGATGATCCTGTATTTTCCACCCTGAAGCGTGGAATTAGACCGTAATGCGTTCATAATATGCTTATATTATTCGGTTTTTTTCCAAATGATTTTTCATGCATGTTCGCAAAGCCTTGTGCATCCATCGTTTTGGTTGAACGCACAAGACCTTTTAACATTCTTTTTGCAAATATACAGATAATTATTTATTTACGCCACTATAAGCGGATTTATTTTCAACGGTGTTCCGATGCGATAGAAAACAAAACGTGAAAGAATACGAACACACTCTCTTCAGCAGCCTTTCCTCCCTCTTTCGGGGTTAGTAGTATGCTTTCACAGAATCAGCTATCACCGAATCATTATAAGCCGCAGAATCAATATAAGCAGCAGAGTCAATATAAGCAGCAGAGTCAATCTAAAAATAAAAAAATCATATTCTATAATGAGACAGGCAAATATCGTCAACACTACCAACACAATCGCCACAACTAACATCCACTGCCTTTGGCGTTTACGCTTGCGCTCGGCCTCTGCTTTCTCTTTCGCAGCCTTTTCCTCGGTTTCTTTACGTTTGCGCTCTGCCTCTGCCGAATTGGGAATCACAACAGTGTCATCACTGCTGAGATTGCTGATAAACTCTGCTACGCTTTGGGTGCGCTCGTGGCGACCTTTCATTGCCATAGCAATAGCAGAAATCACAGGGCGAGAGATATGCTTTTCCTGCAACTCTGCCACGGGAAGCCCCTCGTCTTGAATCTCCATTGCTTCGGGCGGCGTGTTGCCTGTGAGCAGTTTGAACAGCGTGGCGGCAAGGGCATACACATCGCTCTGTGGCGAAAATGCCTGAACACCGTTTTTGCGATACTGCTCCGCAGGCGAATAGCCGTGGCTGATGCCCACCGGCGTGGTGGTAGTACCTTGCGAAGTGGCAAGGTCGTATTGCTTCGCCACACCAAAATCGATTACGAACACCCTGCCGTCTTCTTTACGCCTCATCAGGTTGCCGGGCTTGATGTCAAGGTGATTGATATTCTTGCTGTGGATATACTCCAATGCGCTGGCGGCATCCTTCACATAGCCCAGTGCCTCAGCCTCAGGAATGGCACTACGACGCTTTACCATATCGCCAAGCGACTCTCCATCAATGTGTTCCATTACATAATAGGCGGTATCGTTTTCCTCAAACACGTCGAGAATGTGCACAATGTTGGGGTGATTAAGCCTAAATATGGTTTTGGCCTCCTTAATAAACTTCTGCTTGAAACGCTCCACAATCTCACGGTTGCCCGAAGTGGGAATGGTCATGCGAGAAGTGGAATCATCACGCTCGCAATATTCCTTAAAGAAAAACTCCTTGATTGCCACCTTGCCCTCAAGCAAAGTGTTCTCCGCCAAGTAGGTGATACCGAAGCCTCCTTGCCCCAGTTTTTCAATTATCCTATATTTCCCACCCTGAAGCGTGGAATTAACTCGTAATGCTTGCATAGTCATATATGTTGCTTTGATAATTTTCTTTCCTTTCTGATTTTCAGTCCATTATAATAGACGACTTGGTTTGCTAAATTGGTAGAGGTGGTTGTTCATCTTCTTGCCTCATTTTCAGTTATCATAATGCTTGAGCGTCAGATTTATGTAATAATCCCAAAGTTACAAAAAATATTTCATAATATCACCTATAATAGAAATTAGAAGTTAGATGCGATAGAAAACAAAACGTGAAAGAATACGAACACACTCTCTTCAGCAGCCTATCCTCCCTCTTTCGGGGTTAGTAGTATGCTACAGAATCGTATTCGTCATAACTATGAGGAGCAACAGAATCGTCGTATCCTACGGAGTAGTCATAAATATCACCTTCGTTATTCTCCTCTGGTGCTTCTGTCTTTTCATATCCAACCTCTTCTATGGCACTGGTGGAGTCAATAGCAATCGAATCGCCATAGTCGGGGTAATCAACCGCCTCTATGCCGTCATATCCATAACGATCAGCATATATTATTGGGTAAATGAAATAGACACTTGTCGCCAATACTGTCAATACAGTCAACACAATGACTAAAATCAATGTACTATTCTTCTTTTTGCCTGTTGTGTTTGCTTCTTCCAAGGGTATCGTTTCTTGAAAAGTTGGAGGTGTGGGTGGTACAAACGTAGGAGGCACGGGAGGGGTGGGCGAAATATTCACCTTACACTCAACTTCTTCACGGGCAGCGTCCTCGGAATCATCCACAGGCTTACGCACTGTTTCTGTCTCATTTTGCCAGTCATTGTTTTTGGTGAAAACGGAGGTCACTTCTGGCAGGCTTTCCACGAACAGTGCCACGCTTTGGGTGCGCTCGCTTCTGCCCTTCATCGCCATGGCAATGGCGGAAATCGTTGGTTGAGAAATGTTTTTTGCAAGCAATTCAGCCACGGGCAATCCGTCATCCATAATCTCCATTGCTTCGGGCGGTGTGTTGCCTGTGAGCAGTTTGAACAGTGTGGCGGCAAGTGCATACACATCGCTCTGTGGCGAGAAGGTCTGCACGCCATTCTTTCGGTATTGCTCAGCAGGAGAATAACCACAGGTGATACCCACAGGCGTGGTAGTGGTGCCTTGCGAGGTGGCAAGGTCGTATTGCTTCGCCACACCGAAGTCAATTACAATAATCCTGCCGTCTTCTTTGCGCCTCATCAAGTTGCCAGGTTTGATGTCGAGGTGATTGATGTGCTTGCCATGGATATACATCAGGGCTTTAGCGACCTCTTTCACATAGCCCAGTGCCTCTGCCTCGGGAATGGCGCCACGGCGTGTCACCATATCGCTCAGCGACTCGCCTTCGATATACTCCATCACATAATAGGCTGTGTCGTTTTCCTCAAACACGTCAAGAATATGCACAATGTTGGGGTGATTCAACTTAAAGATGGTTCGCGCCTCCTTTACAAACTTCAGTTTGAAGCGCTCCACCGTATCTCGGTTGGCAAAAGTGGGAACGGTCACGTGGGATGTGGTGGCATCGCGCTCGCAACATTCCTTGAAGAAAAACTCCTTAATCGCCACCTTGCTCTCAAGCAAAGTGTTCTCCGCCAAGTAGGTGATGCCGAAGCCACCTTGCCCCAGCTTTTTAATTATCCTGTATTTCCCGCCCTGAAGCGTGGAATTAGGCCGTAATGCACTCATAATCATTTATGTTAATTCGGTATATATTGTTTTTGCTGATTTTTCCAATCATTATGGGACCTTCACCGAAACAGAAAACTTAAGAATAAGCATCAGTATCTGTGACGACTAAATCATTTTTCCCTGGTTTACAGCGGAATACTGTGCCAGTTCAGAGGGCCAGCCGGAAACCCTGGCGGTGATGGATTCTTTTTGGGTAATCAAAACCACGACATGATGCGAGGCATTTCCATGCCGGGAGTTTACAAGCGCCACCACGCGTCACGCGATACGTTCCATCAAGAGGTCCAGCAGGACTATGCTGCGACGCTCCACTATATTTACCAAACCAGTCGGAGCACCACTCATTCACATTACCACTCATATCGTAGATGCCAAGTTCATTTGGCATTTTAGTTCCTACAGGGTGAACATTGTCTCCACTGATGTCGCCATACCAAGCCACACGATTGATGTCGTTGCTCCCTGAAAACTTATAACCACGGCTCTTGATGCCTCCTCTGCAAGCAAATTCCCATTCTGCTTCAGTGGGCAAATGGAAGTTTTCACCAGTTAATTCGTTAAGTTTTGATATAAAATTTTGACAATCACTCCACGACACATAATACACTGGATAATCACCCCCCACAGCGTGGATACTATCTTCATTTTCCCTGACGAATTTGGAATAACTCTCTCCCCATACAGCGTCCCAAAGCGCTTGTGTCACCTCTGTTTCACCTATATAGTAACTGTCCAACGTCACATTGTGGATAGGTTTTTCGTCATCACCACGTAACTCTTGCTCTGAAGTTGCCCCCATACGGAAAGTGCCACCTCGCACTTCCACCATGTTGAACACCACTCCATTAACCTCGAAGGTCTTAATTTCAGGCGTATAGTCCGACTTCCCGATAGTGGGGTTATTGTCCACCTTTGTTTTAGTTTTGTGAACAGGATGTGGCGATGGCTTGCCTTTTATTTTTTGTCTTCCTAATTGGGCACATGCCATAGTGTACGACAACGCAATAATAAGCGTAACTGTAAAAAAGCGTTTCGTCATATTTCTATTGTTTTTAATGTGATTATTTAGTAGTATCATACGATGGATGTTACAATCACTCTCCTAATTCTTATTTTTTTGTACAGTATTATACACCTCCAAAATTTCACTCAGAAAGGGCGAGGCGAAAGCCATAGAACCCGAAACGAAACATCGGGTGGTAACTATAACGATAAGAAGTGCAACAAAGCGTGGCAACGCTGATTTTACTGCCGCCACGATTCACTCGGAATTTCCCCTCGTCTGGACCTTTGGGATTGCGTTGGGGGATGCGACTATACTTACCATACCAGTCGGCACACCATTCACAAACATTGCCACTCATGTCATAGATGCCCAATTCATTAGGGGCTTTAGTGCCTACTGGATGAGTTTTGCCACCACTATTACCTTCATACCATGCCACTTCATCAATATTGTTGCTGCCACTATAGGTATAGCCTTTTGATGCGTTTCCGCCACGTGCGGCAAATTCCCATTCAGCCTCGGTTGGCAAACGGAAACTTTTTCCTGTGATAGTATTTAATGCGGATATGAATTCTTGACAGTCTTCCCAATTGACATTTTCCACAGGAAGATTCTCGCCTTCAGCACAACTCGGATTATTCCCCATCACTGCTTGCCATAAACCTTGAGTAACTGGAGTTTCAGCAATCCAATAGTCGGAAAGTGTAGTCTTTTGAACATTCTCACCCTTTCCACTTCCTAAAGGTATAGCCGCCACTGCTTCACTCATGTTGAAAGTTCCGCCTTTCACCTCTAACATCTCAAATTTTACTCCTTTCACTTCAAAAGTTCTCTTATTAAAAGTTTCTTTTGGTTGAAATTTCATTTGATTTCTTGTAATTGGTGAGGCTGTTACAAGCCTAGTTTCATCGTTTGAGCAAGGGCTATTCTCACTATTTTCAAGATTAGAGACAAATTCTGCCACGCTTTGGGTGCGCTCGTGGCGGCCTTTCATTGCCATGGCAATGGCGGAAATCACAGGGCGAGAGATGTGCTTTTCCAGCAATTCAGCCACAGGCAGTCCTTCGCTAAGAATTTCTATTGCTTCGGGTGGCGTATTACCTGTGAGCAGTTTGAACAGCGTAGCGGCAAGGGCATACACATCGCTTTGTGGCGAGAAGGTTTGCACACCATTTTCGCTATACTGTTCCAGAGGCGAATAGCCGTGACTGATGCCCACAGGCGTGGTAGTGGTGCCTTGAGAAGTGGCAAGGTCGTACTGTTTCGCCACACCGAAGTCAATTACAATAATACTACCGTCTTCTTTGCGCTTCATCAAGTTGCCGGGCTTGATGTCGAGGTGGTTGATATTCTTGCTGTGGATATACCCCAATGCGCTGGCGGCATCCTTCACATAGCCCAGTGCCTCAGACTCAGGAATGGCACCACGACGCTTCAACCATATCGTCAAGCGACTCGCCCTCGATGTAGTCCATCACATAATAGGCGGTGCCATTTTCCTCAAACACACCAAGAATACGCACTATGTTGGGGTGGTTCAAACTGAAAATAGTGCGCGCCTCTTTGATAAACTTCTGCTTGAAGCGCTCCACAATCTCGCGGTTACCCGTAGTGGGGATGGTCACACGGGATGTGGAATCGTCACGATCGCAATATCCCTTGAAGAAAAACTCCTTGATAGCCACCTTACCCTCAAGCAAAGTGTCCTCTGCCAAGTAGGTGATACCAAAACCTCCTTGCCCCAGTTTTTTAATTATCCTATATTTTCCACCCTGAAGCGTGGAATTAACTCGTAATGCGCTCATAATCATTTATGTTGCTTCGATAATATTTTCTTTCCTTTCTGATTTTCAGACCATTATAATAGATGACTTGGTTTGCTAAATTGGTAGAGGTGGTTGTTCATCTTCTTGCCTCATTTTCAGTTATCATAATGCTTGAGCGTCAGATTTATGTAAT
>ERZ857629.2282-NODE-2282-length-18459-cov-18.808683_pt1 | contig 18459 bp, 19 predicted proteins | sample MGYA00519700_ERZ857629 | MGnify/ENA primary metagenome ERZ857629 (study PRJEB31778, sample SAMEA3449351) | human gut metagenome | biome: human gut; feature: human-associated habitat; material: faeces | place: United Kingdom | collected 2010/2012 ...
AATTGGTATGATAGTCATTTTCTTTTTGATTCTATCTATTACTCTATATTTTTCTTCTTTCTTAGGCTTTTGTTTTGTGTCTTGTCCTTTTGTTGGGTCTTCTATTTCAATTATTTCTGATGGGGTCATTCTTACATAATTTTCTAAGGCACTTTCTATTTCCGAAATGAGAACATAGTCTCCGTTTGGTAGTTCTATTCCTTCGTTTCCGAACATCATTACACCTTTATTATGTTCTTTGTTTTTAGCATATTCTTCGATTGCAATTCTTGCAGTATTTTGATTTTGAATAGAATTATCTTCACTTATTTTTAAACCATTTGATACAGCAATTACATCTTTAAATAGTTCTTCTATTACTTCTGGTTTAGCTATCTTTTTGCCTGTTTTCTTGCTTACATATACTATATTTGGTTCATCAGTTTGTAATTCTTTATTAATTGCTTCTGATACTTCATCAAAATTTACGTACTCTCCGTTTTCTAATTCTATACCCTGTTTGTTATATCCCATCATTATAGAACTTGTTTTTTTCTCTTCACCATTTTGAGGAGTTACGTAAACAGTTCTGTCGTCTCTTCCTTCACCCAATGCTTCTTTTTCTTGAGGAGATAAAGCTATAGTACTTAAGCCATTTAAAGCAACTCTTATTTCTTCTATAGAATATCCTTGCTTTATTAATTTTTCTATATCACTTTGTTTCATTACTCACCTACTTATTTTAAAATCCATCTACTATGTGATTTTTATTATTCTTTAATATATCTTTTATTCCTTTTGGCTCTATTAGTATATTGTCTAAATTATTAATATCGAACCATTTAAATAGTATCCAATTTCCTTCTAAACCATTAAATTCATCATTATTTATTTCATCATTATAACTTGCTTCATAAATAGCTTCTACTTGCTGATAGGTCATTTCTTTATCAGTTACTACACATTCACTAAAACATTTAAAATCTATTATATTTATTTCTAATCCTGTTTCTTCTTGCACTTCTCTTTTAAGAGCATCTTCACTACTTTCAAGTTCATTTACTTTACCACCTGGTAGCATATAAAACCCTCTATTTGATGACTTAAAGAGTAATATTTTAGTTTTATCTTTATTATAAATAATAGCTGATGTTCTATAGTGAAATTGATAATTGTTTTCTTTATATCTTATATCTTTCATAATGCCTTATTCTTTCATTGTTTCTTCTACTAGATCATTCAATATTTTATTTCTATTATCTTCTCTACTAGTGTTTACTAATCTAAAATTATATTTTTTACATTCTTCTTTTAATAGTTCATTTCTTTCTAAAATATAATTAATGTTTCTTTTTACATCTTCTTTTGTAGCTGTTACTGGCCAATCATAAGACTTTGAGTATTTCATCATATCACTTTCAATGTTGTCTTCATTAGCATCAAGATTTGCTAAAAAATATATTTTTATATTATTCTTATTTTTTAATTTTGATATTTGTTTTGGTGTAAATATATATTCATATAGAGTATTTATTCCATAGTTTTTAGCATCTTCAAGACTTCTATTTATCATATTATCGAGTAATTCAATATATTTATCATCATTTCCATCTTCTAAGTCTTTAAATGTTGCTTCTAAAGAGTCTAATATCATATCAAAATTATATTGATTAAAATTATACTTGTTATGTAGCAAATTAGATAATGTTGTTTTACCTGCTCTTTTATTTCCACCTATTATAATAACTTTACCATTCATTTTATCACCTTATAACTATTCCATCTAGATTACATATGTATGAGTTTGGTAGTAGTTTTTTTATTTCATCTAATATTTTATCATCTTTTTCATATGTTTTTCCAACTAGTATTCCCTCTACGAAGTTTGAAGGAATTCCGAAAATTATTGCACTTTCTCTATCTGTGAAGAAATCATCTTTGTGTTTCTTATCTTTTATGAATCTTTCATAGTATGCCGGATTTACAAATTCTTTTAATTTTCTATTTGAGATAGTATTTGATAAGATATCTCCTTTTAATTGTTTTTCTATGTATTTATTATTACTATCAAATATTATACCTATTTGTACTCTATCTTGCAGTAAACTTGGTAAGAATCTTGCTTCTTTAGTTTCTTCGATTGACCACATATGACAATCATATTTTTTAGATTCTTCTATAATATTTTTCATTCTTGAGTGAGGAATGACTGCTGTTTTATTTTGTTGTGTATCTTTTCCATTTTCAAATACTCCAGCATATAAAATAGTTCCACCTGAATAAAAATCAATATAATCTTTTAAGTAATAATCTTGTTTTAAATTCCATACACTTACACTACTTGGATACTTAGATGTTCTTGCATTTACAAACCAACTAGATATAAGACCATCTTTTAATATTTCTTTAAGTCCAGCTATATTTTTGTATGTACCATGAAGTAGCGTTCCTTTACTAAGTTTTACTTTATCACCGATGTTATATTTAGGATTCTCTATTCTATATTTTTCTTTAGCTTTATAATAATTATTAATTTGTCTTATAACTAATGATTGCGTATTCTTACTAAATTTTTCTTTTGCTATTTTTAAATAATCTTCTTTAGTCATATATACTCCTACTATGAAAATTTTAACATAAAAAAAGTAATAATGCTACTCATTATTACTTTACATAACCTACTTTATCAAATGGATAAAATCTTATTCCTACTCTTCCTATAATATCTTTTTTATTAAAACTTCCTAGTATTCTACTATCTTTTGATACAGGTCTATTGTCTCCTAAAACAAAGTATTCATCATCTTTAGTTTCAACTTTGAAATCATCTGTATCTTTAAAGCTTAGTTTTGTTTCTATTAGTTCTCCATTTATATAAAGTTTATTATCTTTGTATTCAATTGTTTCATTTGGAAGACCAATTAGTCTTTTGATAATTCTATCATTATCTTCGTCATTATTGACTACGACTATATCAAATCTTTCGATTGGTTTTATTCTATAAACCAATTTATTTATTATGACTAAATCATGGTTGTTAAGAGTACTTTCCATACTGCTTCCTGAAACTGCTGCTGGTGTTACTAAGAATGTTCTAATTAGTACTACTATTAAAACTATATAAACATAGTCTTTTATTGAATACCATATTTTTTTCATTTAATCTCCTTTTTCTAATAAAAAATTAGGTGTAAAACCTAATTTCTTTCTTTAATTCTAAAGCTTCCTGTTAATCCTTTTAAGAAGTTAAGTTTAGCTCTTCTTACTTTTCCTTTTTTAACAACTGTAATCTTATCGATTAATGGGCTATTAACTGGGAAAATTCTATTAACTCCAACGCTTCCGCTTTTCTTTCTAACTGTGAAAGTTTCAGATACGCTTCCACCTTTACGAGCAGTTACGATTCCTTCGAATGCTTGAATTCTTTCTCTTTTACCTTCTTTGATCTTAACATCAACTCTTACTGTGTCTCCAACTTGGAAATCAGGAACATTTGGGTTGATTTGTTTCTTATTGATCTTGTCAATTAGATTCATACTATATATCCTCCTTTGTGCTTTATTTAATCATACATAAATGCATCGGATTAAGCGATATAATAATAACACAATTTATACACATTGTCTAGTTTTTTGGCTATTTTTCGATTAATTTATCTATAAAATTATCTTTTTCAATTAGATTTAATCCATTATTAGTTAAAATATATAACTTATTTGCTACTTCCTCTATATATTTTCTATCATGTGATACTGAAATAATTGTACCTTTAAAGTCTTTTAATACTTTTCTTATTACCGGATTAGAAAGCGGGCTTACATTTCTTGTAGGTTCATCAAGCACAAGTACATTACACTTATCTAGTACTAATTTCATTAATATTAATTTTGCTTTACTTCCTCCACTCAGATTGTTTATTTTTCCTGTCATTTCTTCACTAGTAAATTTCATATTACCTAAATACATTCTTACTTTAGTAATTTCATCTTTATTCTTACTATTATCAGTTATATAGTCCAAAACATTATCATAATTACTAAGCACTTCGTTATAATTTTGTGGCATATAACCTACTTTTATATCAGTTTTGTCTTTTAATATGTCATAGATTTTTCTTATTAATGTTGTTTTTCCTGTACCATTTTTACCTATTATACATATATGAACATTTCCATATACTTCTAAATTTATTTTTATATTGTTGTTATTTATAATCAAATTATAATTATTAAGATTTAGTATTTTCTTATTATTTGGTATGTTTACTTCTTCAAATTTAAAATATATAGATTCTTCAGGATCTGGCTTTTCAGTTATATCTATATTTTCTAGTTTTCTTTCTTGACTTTTTATATTGTGCATCTTTTTTTTGAGAAGTCTTCCTCCGTGTGGATCTCCTCTTGATATATTATTTTGTTCAAATTCTACTTTTTGCTTTTGATGAATAAGTTTTTCTTCCTTTTTTTGATAATCTTTTCTTTCAAAATTATGAATTTGAGTTTGATGATTAATTATCCTAAGTCTTAAGTCTACATACTCATCATATCTAATTTTTAGAAGAGTGTGTTTACATTCTGTTTTCTTTTTTAAACTTTCAATGTGAAGTATCATATTAGCTGTTTTAGATAATAGTGTTTCATCATGAGATATATAAATAATTGGTATATCTACTTTGTTTATAAAGTTTTCTAACCATAATAGTGTTTCAATATCTAAATCATTGGTTGGCTCATCTAGTAAAAGTACGTCACTTTCATTTAATAATAGTTTTAAAATAGCTACTTTTATTTTTTCACCACCAGATAAAGTATTCATATATTTATCTAAGATATTATCTTTTAAATTTAATATTTCTAAATATTTATAAAAGTTGTTTATTTTATTATAATAATCTATATCGTCTATAAAAATATAATTATATACTTTTTGATTTTTATATTCTTCTTTTATATTTTGTTCTAAATAACCTACTTTGTTATTTTTTAAGTTTATTGTTCCGGTTATTTCTGCATAATCACATTTACCTATTATACATTTTAGAAGTGTTGATTTTCCATTTCCTTCTTCACCAATTATAGCTAATTTATCGTTTTTGTTAAGATTTAGAGTTAAACTTTTAATTAAGTATCTATCATTTACTTTGATAGATAAATCTTTTATTTCTATCATGTTATGCCTCCTTTTGGGCATAATTTAAGTTTATGCCATACTTACATTAATTTGTTCATCTCTTTCACCTTCTTTGTTATATTATAACATTTTTAAAATAAAAATAGAATTTCTAAAAAATTCTATTTATTAACTATTTTATTTATTTCTCTGTTTTTCTTTTCAATTTGGTTTTCAATATATATTCTTTGGACAACAGTGAATGCTCCGATTATTGCTAAACATGAACTACCACCATAACTTAAGAATGGAAGTGGTACTCCTGTTAATGGTATTATTCCAAGCACTCCGCCAAGATTTACAAATATATGTAACATAAAATAGATACCAATTCCATAGCATATTATTGAATTAGATAATTCATAAGTATTAGTAGCTACTTTAAATATTAAGTATGTAAGAACCATATATAAGAATACAATAACTATTCCTGTTATAACTCCAAATTCTTCAACTATTATTGGAAATATGAAGTCTGTGTGACTTTCTGGTAAATATAAATATTTTTGAACTGATTTACCTGGACCAACTCCAAATAGTCCACCATTGTCTATCGCAATATATCCATTACAAACTTGATAACCTGTTTGTTCCTCGTATCTATCACATGGATTAGTATAAATAAGTCTACTAAGTCTTTGACTCTTATTTAGCCAATCTTCTGGTATAATTTTATAGCCAAATTTTAGTACTGCTATACTTCCAAATAAGCCTATTATTGATATATATTTTAATGCGGTAATTCCTTTTCTTAATATAATATCAGATTTGTTTTCTGAATTAATTATATCTTTCCTTAATGGTGTACTTACTATAATTAATGCAAATAAAGCAAGCATAATTGCAGCACTTCCTAAATCTCCACCTGCAACTACAAATAGAACTGCAAAGAAACACATTAATAATGGGAATAAAATTAACCATTTTGGTTTTCCTCCATTGCTCCATTTTCCTAAAAATGATCCAACATAAATCGTTAGAAATAGTTTTAGAAACTCTGCTGGCTGCAATTGTATTCCTGCTATATTGATAGTTAGTGTGCTAATTCCACCTGTTATAACACTGCTAAATACTGTTACTCCTGTTATTCCTAGTAGCACCAATGATGCAATTCCTGATAACGGTTCATATGCTTTTGTATCTATTACTTTTAACATTATTAATGCAAGTATAAAACTTATAATTACAAAAACTAATTGTCTTGAAAAGAAGAAATAAGGGGATGATTTACCATAAGTTAATGTAGCTGAAATAGATGATGCATCTAATATAAAAAACGCACCACCAAAAGCAAAGATTATAGTAAGAACTAAAATCCACTTATTTAAATTTCTTAATACTTTTACTCTCTTTTTCTTCATATTCTAATCATACTTATTATACAAAAAAATAATATAATTGTAAATTGTATATACTTTTAGTTGTGTCAATAAAAAATATAAACCATAAAATAATATAGATAAGTTAGGAGGTAATATATGTATTATTATGGATATAATGGTGGATATGCCGGCGGTAATGCAATGAATTATGGCGCATATCCTGGTTATTATAATGGTGGATATAGTTATGGCTATGGAGCAGCAATCATATTAGTATTATTTATCTTATTAGTTATTATTTTTGGTGTAGGTTTTATAAATAATGGTTGCTCAAATAATTGTAATAGTTGTAACAACTAAAATTAAAAGGAAGATTACTCTTCCTTTTAATTAATATTTAAATTATATTCTTTTTCAAGTTTTTCTATATTTTTATCTGTTTTACCTAGTAAAACATTTTTGTTTTTTGATTTTATTTTATCTAGTAGTTTAACATTTGAATCAATTGTAACTACAGTTTTTTCTAAATCTTTTGTATATATTACAATAATATCACGCTTTGTATTTTTGATATTGTTTTTGTATGCGAATAAGATATTTTCATATTTTATTAAACTTGTTCCCATACTATAATTTATTATATAGTTTTCAGTTATATATGTTTTGTGACTTTTTAATGCGTTAGATAATTCTTTGTCTATTTTAGAAATTTCAGTTTTACTTAGCTTTCTAATTAACTTATAGTTTTTATTATTATTTTTAATAAAAATTATAGATAATGAAATTCCTAGAGATACAAGTATCATTGAAATAATTATCATTGTATTATTTGTTTTTTCTATTTTATCATTTAGTTCTTTTTGTTCTAAATAATAATTACCCATCTTTTTTACATATTCATCTTCAGTGATGGTTTTTTTATTTGATACTCTATTGTATGTTGTTATAAAATATTTTTTAGCTTCTTCATTTACTTTTCTAATTTCACCATATATCGTAGCATCTTTATTATTTTTTATTTTTTCTCTAATACTTTTTGCTTCGTTTAGCGATAATCTTGCCATATAAACTTGTCTTTTTATAAGAACCATATAATAGTTTTCATTCAAATATATTATACTTTCTATATTTGATATTTTCGCTTTAGTGTTTTCACTATCAACTACAAATGCTTTAGTTACATATTCAGTGTCTGTATCTACTAATTTTTTCGTATACACTTGTGAAATAATACAAATTAAAATAGTTACAAGAATAATAGAAGTTGATATATATAATAAACCAGTACTTTTCTTTAATATTTTTTCAAACATATTATCACATCCTAGTTATATTATAATATATTTCATAATTAAAAAAAAGAAGTTATTTACTTCTTTTATATAGAACGTGTTTATATGTTATTCCATTATCTTCGTTTTCTTTTATAATTGTTCTATCCCAATCTAACTTATTAAATTCTGGAAAGTATGCATCTGCATCTTTGCATTCACTATCAATTTCAGTTAGATACATTTTATCTGCTATATCTATAAACTCTTTATATATACTAGCTCCACCTATTACAAACATTTCTTCTTCTCTATTTTTTAGTGATTCTAAAAGTTCTTTTAATGTTTTGTAGTGTTCAATAGATTCTTCAAAATCTTCTTTACTTGATAAAACTATATGATGTCTATTTGGAAGTAGTTTTGGAAGAGACTCTAGTGTCTTTCTTCCCATTATTATGGTATGTCCAGTTGTTGTTTCTTTAAAAAACTTTAAGTCATTTGGTAAATGCCAAATTAATTTGTTATTTCTTCCTAACTCATTATTTTTTCCTATTGCGGCTATAATTGTATAACTCATAATTCACCTACTGAGCTATTGGAAAAGATATTTTACCGTGATGTTTATAATCGATAACCTTTATATCTTTTAAGTCACTGCTGTTATCAAAATCATAGAAATCTTTTACTTCAGGATTTAACCATAATTTTGGTGCTGGTAAATCTTCTAGTTCTTTTCCTCTTCTTATTTGTTCTTTAATTCCTTCTATTTGATTTACATAGATGTGTGCATCTTTAATACTCCAGTAAAGTTTTCCTGGTTTAAGTCCTGTTACATGGGCAATCATATAAAGTAATACTGAATATTGTGTTACATTAAATGGAAGACCTAAAGGTACATCACAGCTTCTTTGATGAACATATGCGTTTAAGTGTCCATCAGTAACATCCCATTCTGATGACCATACGCATGATGGTAAAACAGCTGTATCTAAGTGTTTATTTTGCCATAAATTAATTATCATTCTTCTGTCTGTCGGATTAGTTTTAATAGTATTAATGAGTTTATTCACTTGATCATATTCTCTTACTATCCATCCATATGCTGTACCTATTGTATGCGCCCAATCTTTTCCAAAATCTTTTACTATTTCTTTTTTAACAAGTTTGCCATTTTCATCAGGTACCATTTGTGTTGCTTTCCATAGTCCTTCTTCATCTATCTCCCATTCATCCCAAATGTGTACATTTCTTTCTTGAAGCCATCTAACATCGTTACTTTGCACTTGGAAAATCCATAGCATTTCTAAAATAGCTTGTCTATAAAATAATTGTTTAGTTGTTAGAAATGGAAATTCTTTTTCAAGATCAAACTCAAAACTATATCCTGGTATTTTAATAGTATTTATTCCAGTTCTATTTTCTACTTCTTTTCCTTCCTTTAATATTTTTTTACATAGTTTAAGATATTCTTTATCCCAACGTCCCATAATTACCTCACTTCCCTATATTAAAATCTTGTCATTCTTTTAATTTGTCCTGGTTCTTCTTCTAGTTTACTGTTAAGAGTGGCAATGATTTCATCACTAATTTCATCAATTGATTTAATATCTTCAAGTTGTTCAAACTTTTCTGTTTTTAGACAATCTATATGTGTCCATCCATAGCGCGTGCTTATATCTAAATATGTTTGTTCTGCTTTTCTTAAATGTTCTTCACTATTTTCGTTTCCATCTCCAGCTGCTCTTCCTTTTCTTAACTCTTTTGCTGCTTCAAATGGCATATATAGAAATACTACAATATCTGGTCTTGGTAGTTCACATAAATCAAATTCTAACTTTTCTATAAATCTTAATATTTTATTTTCTTCTTTTTTAGTTTTTGCTTTTCCTGCTTGATGTCCCATGTTTGATGTAGTATATCTATCAAGAATTATAATATCATTTTTATAAATTTCTTCTTCAATAAACTTTAAAAAATTATATCGTCTGTCTGCTGCATAGTAAAGACTACTTACTAGTGGGTCGACTTTAGCAGAAGTCTCTGGAAATACTGACTGGCCAAGTTCAGGTTTTCCCAAATAAGAAGCTCCTACAATTTTACCAGTTGGAGAGTTATAGTTTGGAAATGAATATTTTTTAACTCTTAATCCCTTCGAAATATAATACTCTTCTATTTTTTTACTTTGTGTTTCTTTTCCTGAACCATCAGTTCCTTCAATAACAATTATTTTTGCTCTTTCCATGTTTCCTCCAATAAAAAATAACATAGTAATATCCTATGTTAAAAATGCATTAATTTATCATTAACACTAATATTACCTCTATATTTAATATAACATATAAAATATCATTTTTAAATATAAAGATATAATAAGTGTAAATACTTTTTATTGTTTTAGTTTTCTATAAAATCCATCATCTTCGCTATTAAATGCGTTAAGAACGCATTCAAAATATTCTTTGAATGTTACAGCAAGTTCTCCAATCATATTTGATACTTCTAAATCAACACCATCAAATATTCCTTTTGTTTTATCGTCTATAATATCGTTATTAGCATCAATAAATGATTCTAAACTATATCTAGCATCATACTTTCCATCCTCTAGTTTTTTTACAATGATAATTTTGTCAAAACAATCTATAGTAGTTTCATTTAAATTAGTTCTTATAAAGCTATTAAATATATTAATAAAATTATCATTAAGTTCAAATTTTCCAAAAAACATACTTAAATCTAAAAAGAATATCCTTAAATATTTATCTCTCATAGTTACCTCTTGGTTTTTTATTATATATTTTTTAATTAAAGATTTCAAGAATTATTAAAATATGTTAAAATATTCTTGGATGTGATTATATGGCAGAACAAAAAACTATTGTGTTTAAAGTAAGTGATAATATCAAAGAAAAAATGATTGATTATTATGAATTACTTAGTAGAGATAAAAAACCACCATATTCAGTTTTTCAAGCTGAGGAAGGCGGAACTATTATAACTTTATATGAAAGTGGTAAAGTTATGTTTCAAGGTATTAGTGCTGATATTGATGCTAATATGTGGAAAGATTTAGAAAGACATTTTAATCAAAGAGATATAGATAGTGAAATAAAAGCTAAAGAAAACAAAGAAGATGATAAAACATACTACTACTATGATGCGATTGGTAGCGATGAAGTTGGTACTGGTGACTATTTTGGTCCTATTATTGTAACAGCTACATTAGTTGATAAGTCTACAAGAAAGTTACTTGAAGATTTAAAGATAATGGACTCTAAAAAAATGACTGATGAAAAGATTCGCAGATGTGCCCCTATTCTTATGGATAAAATACCTTATGTTACATTTACATTATCAAATGTTAAATATAATGAACTTTCTAATAAAGGTTTTAATATGAATAAGATAAAGGCAATACTTCATAATAAAGTTTTATATGAACTATCTAATAAAGGAATTCCTTATCATAAAATCATAGTTGATCAATTTACTACTCCTAGAAGTTATTTTAGTTACTTAAAGCAAGAAAATATTACTGATAAAGTTACTAAGATAACATTCTTAACTAAAGGTGAAAGTAAACATTTAAGTGTTGCTGCTGCGAGTGTTATAAGTAGATATTTATTCTTAGTAGAAATGGATAAGTTATCAGAGAAGTATGGTGTTACAATACTAAAAGGTGCTAGTGATAAAGTTGACGAACTTGGTAAGAAGATTGTTTCTAAATATGGAAAACTTGAACTAGAAAAGATAGCTAAGCTTAACTTTAAAAATACAGAAAAGATCCTAAATAATTAGGATCTTTTCGTTTTCCATGAGTTTAATTTTATAAATACCTGTTTTAGGACATATATATTCAAATTTTACTTTTTCTAATATTTTCTCTTCAGTTTTTTCTTCTTTTTTGGGTTCTTCTGTAATCTTTAATATTTTATATTCTTTAGATGTTGCGTCATTTAATATATTTTCTTTTTCTAAGTATGTGTATTTTAGTGGATCTACCTTTTCATTATTTATTTTTACTTCATAGTGACAGTGTGTACCTTTTGAATACCCAGTATTGCCCATAACGCCTAGTACTTGTCCTTTTTTTACTTTATCGCCTTTCTTAACTCTTACTGTATTATATTTTAGATGTGCCACTACTGTTTCAATATTATTGCCATGATCTATTATTACGTAGTTTCCATATGTTTTATTAGTTTTGTCTGTTTTATTATAATTCTTTAATACTTTTTTTACTATTCCGTCTGCTGGAGCTAATATATTATGATTAGGTCCCCCATATTTAGAGTTCCATGCCATATCTAATCCTTTATGACTAGATGAATATCCTCTTGTAAAACTTACGTATTTGCAAGGAAAATATAGTTTTATCATAAGTCTTTTCTTTCTATTTCTTTTACTTCGTTTATTTTATTAAATGATTTAAATAATTTATCTTCAAATGCTTTATATAAAGAGTCTGCTCCAATGAAACTAAATAAGCCTACCCAGATAGAGTCTATCAGTGTATACTCAGTAAATGACAAAGTAAAAAGCATTCCAAAACTCATGGATATTAAGAATGATATATATATCAGGCAATCACTACATTTTATTAATGATACTGTTTTTATTTTTTGAACAAATGATGTGCTTATTATGCTTGATGATACTGCTATTAATAGTAGTGCTTTTATTAATTCTATATTCATATTATCACCTATTATATTTTATTATATATTAAATTTTATGAACATTAAAAAAGACTATATTTATGATATATTATATAGTCTTTAAATTATTCTTTATCCATCCATTAGCTTTCTTTTTAGATTCTTCTATACCGTTTTTAATTGGATATATTAAGTCTATCTTAGATACTATGTTGTTTCCTTTTAATATTTCCTCGTAGTTTTTCCATGTATTTCTTAAATTTCCACCGTTACATACAAGAAGATATATATTTTTATTTTAAAGTCTCATTCCTATTTCAGTGTCATTAGTTTGTTCCATTGCTTCTTTTTTCTGTCTACTTCTAAATATATTCAAGTTTCTTTTTTCAATAGTTTCTAATGTTCTTGTGTAGTAGTCTGTTGGAAAGTTTTCTGGTATATTTGCTTTACTTATTTCAGCTATTGTTTGTTCCATAACTCTAAATTCATTTACTTTTAATCCCATTCTATCTTCTCTATCTTCTACTCTTTTATGAACTCTCAACTCTAAATTGTCTCTGTCTCTAAATTCTGTATCACTAATTTTGAAATATTCAGGATTTCTACATACGAATCCTAATTCTCTATTTATTCTTTCAGCATGACTTATATTTGGAAATACATTTCTATAGTAGTTATCTAATTCTAGTTCAAACACTCTATCATTTGCCATATATCTAGCTAGTCGTTCATTGTCACATAGTTCGAAATGTTTTGAATTTAATTTGCTTAATTCTTCTCTATAGAAGTAATCGCTTAATTCTTCTCTATCTAATACTTCAAATAATGTTTGGTTATATATTTGGTGAAATCTAGTTTGTATATAATTTCTAAGTATACTTTTTGCATGCTCTAAATTTTTTTTCTCTTCACTTGTTTCAAAATCTTTTGTTATAGTTTTAGGTGTAACTGCATTTATTGCATCAATACAGCTTTGTAATTCTTCATCACTAAGTGTTTCAATTTCTTTTTCTGGTTTATTCATTCTTGAACTAAAATCAAATGAATAATAGTTTCTAAAAAAATCATGCCCGTTTGGGGATGGTACTATTTCTTTTTTGTCTGTTATTCTTGTTTCAAAAAAAGGTGGCAATATAATTTCTTTTTCACCATCAAAGACATCTCCCTCTTTTAATATATCGTTAACATTAATAAAAGGTATCTTTCTTTCTCTTCTATCTTTTTCACTAAATGAAAATGTTATAATTGTTGAATTTGTTATTCTTCCGTTTCTACCTGTCGTATACGAGAATTGACTAACATCTCCTGTTGAACATGACAACATTTTATCTGATAGCCAATTATTAGTACCATTTGATAACATTCTACCTGCATATGGGTCACCTCTTTTAATGCTTTCTGGAAGTTCGTGAGTGAATCCATATTTGCAGGCAACTGAGAATAAATTATCTATATCTCTAAGCATTATTCTATAATCATCTAATGTTAGTCCCTGAATTTCAACTGGTTGAATTGTTTTATTTTTATTTGTTAAGTAAAGTAAAAAATTATTAAGTTCATTATTGCTTATTAGTCCTAGATATTCTGATAAACTAGTGTTTTTTCTTTCTCTTCTTCCTCTTCCACCATATGCTGATAGTGAATCTAACTCGCTTTTTGTATACGATATTTCTTTTGACATAATTACTTCTCCTTATTTTATATTTTTATTTTATCATTATTAATATACTATATCAATTCTAATATATTAATTTAACTTTCTATTTTGCTCTTTACAATAATTAATTGCATAATCTAAAATAGTATCATTGCCTTTTATAAAGTCTTCTCTACTTTGTTCTACATATATATCCGGTTTAAAAATATGTGGTTTTAATATTTCATCTGTTTTTGTTTTTAAGAAATCATCTTTATTTCTTGATGAATAATTAATAGATGGATCAAAATAACAACCTGAAATAGAAAAACTATATTTATCAAAAAGTACCCAGTTACTTTCTCCATAACAATTAATTGGTGTGCTTATTTCTCCTCCTATAGTGATTGCTCCAAGATTTATTAAATCAATAAGAGCATATCTACCAGCAGAAAATATTCTATAATCTGTTAAGCATATTAATTTCTTATCATTATGTTTTTTTAGAAAATCAATTAACAATTTATTAAGTCTTGAGTTTCCGCCTGTATTTCCTCTTAAGTCAATTATAATTGATTTTATTTGTGATAAATCTTCTTTTTCAAGCGTTTCGATGGCTTTTTCAATTTTATCTTTAAACTGTGATTGTACAGAACTATGACGATATATAAGTATATCATCTATAAACTCATATTTTCCAGTATCTCCATATAAGTACATATTATAATCAAAAGGTTTTTCTTCTCTTTCAGTTTTATTCTTATCAAATTTTATTATTTTAGGTTCACCATTTAAAGTAATAAACTCAAATATTAGACTATCACTATCCTTTAGAGATGGTAAACCAAACATCATTCTTCTATTAAATAAACCTTTTTCTAATTCATATCTTCTTTTACCTAGTGTACCATATGTAATAACATTATCCATTTCAGAAATAATATTATCAATACTAACACCATTTATATATTTTAAATTAGCGCCTCTTAAATTATCTGGGTAATTAGCAAAAACTTCATTATCAAATATTTTAAAGTTAATTGGTAAAGCATATACCATATCTAATTTTGTATGAGCATCACTTTTTCCACTTAATCTTTTAATAATATAATTCATAAAATAATAAAAAGTATAACTATCAGTTATATCCATAGAATTAACTAATTCATTATATATAGTTTCTAACTCATATTCACTAATTTCATGAAATGGATCAATATGTATTTTTTTATAACTATCAATAAATTTATTATAAATGTCTTTATACTTAAAACTAATCATTTTTCCACCTTTCATGATAATTATATCATGCATTAAAAAAGATTGAAATCTAAGTTTAAATTTTCAACCTTTTATTATTTAAATTACTTATTATTGATTGCAGCTTGTGCAGCAGCTAATCTAGCAATTGGTACTCTATATGGACTACAAGATACATAGTCTAGTCCTACTCTATGACAGAAGTCAATTGTAGCAGGGTCTCCACCATGTTCTCCACAAATTCCAAGGTGAATGTCTTTTCTAGTCTTTCTACCTTTTTCAGCAGCCATTTTAACTAGTTGTCCCACACCTTTTTCATCTATTCTAGCGAATGGATCGCTTTCAAGAATTTGTTTACTATAGTAGTCACCTAAGAATTTACCAGCATCATCACGGCTAAATCCGAATGTCATTTGTGTTAAATCGTTTGTACCAAATGAGAAGAATTCAGCTTCTTCTGCGATTTCATCAGCAGTTAATGCAGCTCTTGGTATTTCAATCATAGTACCAATCTTGTAATCTAATTTATAATTTTGTTCTTCAAATACTTGATTAATTGTTTCTACTACAATGCTCTTTACATAAGCAAGTTCTTTCTTTTCTCCAACTAGTGGAATCATAATTTCTGGAACTACTTTAATTCCTGATTTATCTACATTGATAGCAGCTTCTATTACAGCTCTAGTTTGCATTTTAGCGATTTCTGGATATGTAACAGCAAGTCTACAACCACGATGTCCCATCATTGGGTTAAATTCATGTAATGTTGCAATTTTGTCTTTTAATGCCTCGAATGTCATTCCAAGTTCTTTAGCAAGTGGTTTAATTTCTTCGTCAGTATGTGGAACGAATTCATGTAGAGGTGGGTCTAAGAATCTGATTGTTACTGGGTAACCTTTCATTTCTTTATATAATTCTTCGAAGTCTCCTCTTTGCATTGGTAATAATTTAGCTAATGCTTTTTCTCTTTGTTCTACTGTATCAGATACGATCATTTGACGGATAGCAAAGATTCTTTCTTCTTCAAAGAACATATGTTCTGTTCTACAAAGTCCGATTCCTTCAGCACCAAATTTTAATGCTTGTTTAGCATCTCTTGGAGTATCAGCATTTGTTCTAACTTGTAATTTACGAGTTTCATCTGCCCAACCCATAAATGTTTCGAAGTTACCACTAATTTCTGGTTCAACAGTTTTAATTTTTTCACCATATACTTTACCAGTACTTCCATCTACTGAAATGTAATCTCCTTCTTTGAATACTTTTCCATCTTTAGTAGTTAATGTTTTGTTTCCCTCACTTATCGTTAGTTCACCACATCCAGATACACAGCATCTACCCATACCACGAGCAACAACTGCTGCGTGACTTGTCATACCACCACGAATAGTAAGTACACCTCTTGCAAGGTTCATACCTTCGATATCTTCTGGTGAAGTTTCAAGTCTAACAAGAATTGTATCTTCTCCTCTTTTAGCAGCTTCAGTTACTTCTTCGGCAGTAAAGTAAATCTTACCACATCCAGCGCCTGGACTAGCAGCTAAACCTGTAGCAATAGGAGTTGCTTTCTTTAATGCGTCAGTATCAAAATTTGGGTGTAATAGTTGATCTAATTGTTTAGGTTCAACTTTTAGTAATGCTTCTTCTTTAGTAAGCATTCCTTCATTATATAAATCTACTGCGATTTTTAATGCAGCAGCAGCAGTTCTTTTACCATTTCTAGTTTGAAGCATGAATAGTTTTCCATTTTCAATAGTAAATTCCATATCTTGCATATCTTTATAATGACTTTCTAAGATTTCACAAGTTTTAACGAATTCATTATATGCTTCTGGCATTGTTTCTGCTAGAGTATCAATTGTTTTTGGAGTACGTACACCAGCAACAACATCTTCTCCTTGAGCATTCATTAGGTATTCACCATAAAGTTTCTTTTCACCTGTAGCAGGGTTTCTTGTAAATGCAACACCTGTTCCACAATCTTCTCCTTTATTTCCATATACCATTTCTTGAACGTTAACTGCAGTTCCCCAACTAGAAGGAATATCATTCATACGTCTATAGTAAATAGCTCTTTCATTATTCCAACTTCTAAATACAGCTGTAACTGCTTCGATTAATTGTTCTTTTGGATCTTGTGGAAATTCTACTCCTGAAAGTTCTTTATAAACATCTTTGAATTTCATTGCGATTTCATACATATCATCTTCGTTAAGATCTGTATCGTATTCTGCACCTTTTTCTTCTTTGATTTTATCTAAGATTCTTTCAAATGAGTTTTTGCTGTATCCTTTAACAACATCTGCGAACATCATTATAAATCTTCTATATGAGTCATAAACAAATCTTTTGTTATTTGTTGCTTCTGCAAATGACTTACATACTTCATCATTTAGACCTAAGTTAAGTACTGTATCCATCATACCAGGCATACTAGCTCTAGCACCACTACGAACTGATACTAGTAATGGATTTTTAAGGTCTCCCATCTTCTTTCCAGTTAGTTTTTCTAACTCTTCTAATTTTTCATAGATTTCATCTATGATTTCTTTACTGATCTTTTTTCCTGCGTCATAGTAAGCAGTACAAGCTTCAGTAGTAACAGTAAATCCTCTTGGAACTGGTAAACCGATACTAGTCATTTCGGCTAAGTTAGCACCTTTACCACCAAGTAGATTTTTCATGTCTTTGTTTCCTTCACTAAACATGTAAACATACTTCATATTTATTATCTCCCTCCTGTCATTTAAGACATATGCAACATATGTTACCGACTAATTTATTATATCATAGCATTATTTTTGAGAGAAGATATTTAAAGAAAATTTTACAAAAAAATCACTAATAATTAGTGATTTAATTTATTCATCTAGAGATGTTATTCCAAGTACTTTTTCAAGGTAACATTTTCCACATAGAGATTCATATTCAACATGATTTTCTCCATCTATTGCAACTTGTTCTCCGTTTGAAGTAAATTCTCCATTTACTATTCTTCCGTTGAATTTTGCTCTTTTACCGCATCTACAAATAGTTATTAATTCTTCCATGACGTCTGATACTTCAAATAGTCTAAGACTTCCTGGGAATGCCATTGTTTTAAAGTCGCTTCTAAGACCATAACAAATTACTGGAATGTTTTTAAGTTTAGTAAACATAAATAA
>ERZ857629.2286-NODE-2286-length-18443-cov-4.099195_pt1 | contig 18443 bp, 18 predicted proteins | sample MGYA00519700_ERZ857629 | MGnify/ENA primary metagenome ERZ857629 (study PRJEB31778, sample SAMEA3449351) | human gut metagenome | biome: human gut; feature: human-associated habitat; material: faeces | place: United Kingdom | collected 2010/2012 ...
TACACTCATTGTTTGTACCTCCATTTGATTAAAAATAGTATAGTACAAAAAATGAGAGACGCAAGTCTCTCACTATTGAATATTGATATATCTTGTTTCTTCTTCATGCTTAACAGGTTTTGTAGGTAATAAAATGAACAATTCACCATTTTCAAAACGAGCTTTGATATCTTCTTGCTTGTAACCTTCACCGATATAGAAAGAACGAGAATAAGAACCTGTGAATCGTTCCTGACGAATCACACGCGTATTTTCTTTATTTATATTACGAGTAGCTGTAATCTTTAAATATCCATCTTTCAATTCGATTTGAATGTTTTCTTTTTGAATCCCACAAACCTCCATGCAGATTTGATAATATCCATCCTTTTCATAAATGTCTGTTCTTAATACAGTATTTGTATCTTGTTTTTTAGTATCATTGAAAAAGTCATCAAAATAATTAGGGTAATAGCGCATATTGAATCCTCCTTAGCACTTATTTCTTTTAACTGCTAATATCATAGTACAAATATTTGGCACAGTCAATAGTTGAGTGCTAATAATTTTGCCGCTTGTTTCTAGAACACTTTTCTGCATCGATTGCCAAGACAAACATAAGTGCATCTAATGAATTTTCTGGATCTTTGACATCAATCACATAGGTATCCGTTAGATTAAATATTTCTTTACTAATAATAGCTATAGGCATATAGTTCGCATCAACAATTGTATAATTCCATTCTGTAAGAGTTCCATCAATATGCCATCCATTATAGTCAATGTTGTAGTGGGGTAAAAAGAAGGATAATTCTTTCGATAAACATCCTATATATTCATTATTTTTATACATTTCAAATTTAGGAAGTAAAGTCATCACCTTTTCTAATACAGTACCCACTTCGTTTCTATTTCGATCATAAATGACTAGTTTATGTCCCCAAGAAAGTTTTCCTTCGACTTGATATACAACACGACCTGATTCATCATAAATATCATAGCTGTCAAACCAGGAGAAGAATCTTTGTTTAAATATTAATTTCATAGTATCACCATAAAAATTATATCATGAGAAAGAATAAAACATTTAAGGTTCATTTAAGCTTTCCATCATATACTGCAAACGAAATAGGCGGTTCTAATAGATTATACTTTTCATGCCCTTATGATAATCAGCTGTCTATTTCTTTTTTTGTGCACATTTTTGAATAAATGTTAAAAATTAAGAAAAATTAAGGAAATCTTAAGAAAAACGTAATAAAATGTTGCCGAGGTGAATTTTTTATGAAGAAAAAGCTCGGAAACATATTGGTATTTATATTAGTGATTGGCTTAAGTGTTGGCTATGGCATTTATAAAGATGACAAGTCTAAAGTGACAATCAATGATATTTATACTACAGAGTTTCAAGAACAGGCATTATCAAACTTAGAAAATGAAAAGGAAAATGGAAATTACACACTTCAGAATATATTTATGAAATACAATCCTTTTTCAACCAATACACAATCGATGTATGTTTATTTTAATACATCGAAAGCTGCCAAAATAACATATACTGTAAGTTGTGCAGACTATGCAGACTTTACGGCTACGGCATATCAGGCTAAGACGTATCAAAAGGAACATGAATTTCAATTGATTGGGTTGATTCCAAATTGTACAAATACAATCACTTTTACGGCAACTTATAAGGATGATACAAGTCAAAGTGTGATGAAAACCTATGATATGGGCTCTTTATTAGGCGATGAGGATATCCAATTGAAAAGAGTGTCTGGTTCTAAACAAGATTTAGGCAATGGCCTATATACCTTATTAGGAAATGATTCAGATGATCAGGATTTTGTCTATATGTATGATACAAATGGCATTTTGCGATCAGAAATCCCTATTATTGGATACCGTTCCCATCGTATGTTGATACAGAATCAAACATTATATATGAATGTTTCAACACATCGTATGGTCGCAATGAATCATTTAGGAATGATTGAACACGTATATAATTTAGGAAACTATATCGTTCATCATGATTATCAATTTGATAATGATGGAAATTTGATTTTATTAGCTACAAATGAAGAAAAGAATAGTGTTGAAGACTGCATTATTAAAGTGGATGTGGATAGTGAAGAAGTAACAGAGCTTTTAGATTTAGAAGATTTATTTGGAAGCTATAAAGAAAGTACAAATCACAAAGAAGGTTCTAAATGGGATTGGATGCATATTAATACACTTCAATATCTAAGTGATGATAGTGCAATTCTTTCTTCTAGAGAAACAAGCTCGATTATTAAAATAAATGATTTAAGCACAAATCCAAACATTGGTTATATCATTGGAAATGAAGATTTCTGGAAAGATACAGATTATACGGACTATTTATATACAAAAGTAGGGGACTTTTTAACAAGTGGAGGACAACATACTGTCACTTATATGGAAGATGATTCACTAGTATCGGGTCAATATTATTTGTATATGTTTGACAATAACTTTGGCTATTCAACGACAAGAACCGATTATGATTGGACAGTGAATAAAGGGATTCAAACAAGTATTCTAGAAGGGACAACATCCTATTATTATCAATATTTGGTTGATGAAAATGAAGGTACATACACTTTAGTGAATTCATTTGAAGTGCCATTTAGTGCCTATGTATCAAGCGCTCAGAATTTAGGAAATCATATTGTCGTAGATTCTGGCATTGCCGGACTATTGTCTATCTATGATACAGATGGAAATTTAGAAGAACAATTCAGTATCAAGAAAAATGATCGTTTTATTTATCGAATCTATTATTATGATTACAACGGATATTATTTTAGTTAGAGAGCAATTCTCTAACTTTTTTTAAGTCTTTTTTAAGCCTTGTTTAGTATGTTTAGAATGGTGATAACTATATGACGTATGAAGAGTTTTATGGAATGGATTATGAACGGTTTAAAGAAGTATTGGATTTTGTGTTGAGTTCAATTGAAACAAGTTCATTAGAATGTATACAATACACAACTTCAAGAATCAAATCGCCAGATAGTGTTATACATAAGGTAGGAAAGAATTATTCATTTCTTCATGATGTGATTGGTGTTCGTATCATTTGTTCGTTTGTAGACGAAATATATGAGATAAAAGATTGGCTTACATCTTTGTTTCATGTCGTAGAAATCAAAGATTATTTAAAACAACCAAAACCAAGTGGATACCGAAGTCTTCATGTGATTTGTGAGGTGGATGGCTGCTTAGTTGAAATTCAAGTACGAACGATTGCACTGGACTTCTGGGCGAATCTAGAACATCAAATTCATTATAAGAAGAACATACTAGAAGAAGCTTTGATTCGTAGTGAACTAAAACGATGCGCTGATGAAATTGCTTCGTTAGATTTATCTTTCCAAACCATTAAGGATAGAATCGAGGGATAATATGCGATTATTGATTGCGGATGATGAAGTAAACTTAGCTAGAGCACTTCAGGCAGTATTAGAGGATGCAGGGTATGATTGTGATGTATGTTATGATGGAAATAGTGCGATTCATTTAGTTTCTAAAGAAATGTATGATGGCTTGATTTTAGATATTATGATGCCTGAAAAAAATGGGTATGAAGTCTTGTCGTCGATTCGAAAAAATAAAATGGGTATTCCTGTATTATTGCTGAGTGCTTTAAATGAAGTAGATGATAAGATTACTGGTTTTGATTTAGGTGCCAACGACTATTTATCTAAGCCATTCTCTACAAAGGAATTGATTGCTCGTGTGAAGGTGATGTTAAAAGAGAATGTAGTGGACGATACGTATCTGCAGTTTCAAGATATTCTTTTAAATAAAAAGGAAGAGACTTTGGCGTATAAGAATATTAAATATCAATTATCTAAATATGAGTGTGAAATTCTTTCATACTTAATTAAAAGCAAATCTCATACATTACCTATATGGCTTGTCCTTGAAAGAGTTTGGCAAAATCGTGTAGATGTGAACCATAATACAGTTTCACTATATGTATCCTACTTAAATCGGAAGCTAAAGGCATTGCAGTCTTGCGTTTCCATTCAAATTAATGAGGAAAACATGGAACTGTGTGTTAATATATAAATTAATAAAAGAAGGGTGTTAAATTATGAATATATTGGTTGTAGATGATGAAAAGAATATTGCGTATGCGATTGCACAAATATTTGAAGAACAAAAATGGCAGGTAACAATGGCCTATGATGGACAAGAAGGCTTAGATCTAGCTTTAAGCGGATATTATGATGTAGCCGTTTTAGATATCATGCTTCCGGGTATTAATGGGTTTGAAATCGTTCAAAAAATGCGTGAAAACAAGGTGGATACACCAACCCTTTTATTGTCGGCATTGGATGAAATTCCAGATAAAGTTAAAGGCTTAAATGTAGGGGCTGATGATTATATGACAAAACCATTCTCTTCTGCCGAGCTTGTAGCACGCATCAACGCCTTGACAAGACGAAAAGGAGAAGTTATTGTACATGAATTAAAGTATGAAGATCTGTTGTTACAGTTAGATACTTGTGAATTGTATTGTCAAAGTCAACATATTCATTTGGGCTACAAAGAATTTGAAATTTTGAAGCACTTGATGTCACATCCAGAAATGATCACATCCAAAGATGATTTGATTATCTCAGTATGGGGAAGTGAAAGTGATGCGATGGATAATAATGTCGAGGTTTATATTTCTTTTTTAAGAAAGAAATTGAAATTTTTAAAGAGTAAGGTTTCTATTAAGGTGATTCGAAAAGTTGGATATCGACTTGAGGTTTACGATGCTTAAAAAATTACAGACCAAATTCATTTTGATTCTCATGTCCTTTGTCAGTATCATCCTACTTTCGGTGTTTGGCGTGGTATGCTGCTCGAATTATGTGCATGATAAAAAAGATGTAGAACGAAACTTAGAAATGGCCTTAAGATTAAAGGACAAAGATTTTTCTATTTCCTTTGCGAACAATCGAAATTTTAATGGAAATTCCTTTGTGATATATACGGATGACGACTATGAATATATGATCACAAGTCGTACGGTATGGAATATTTATGCGGATGATGCACAAAGTTTAATTGAAAGTGTGGAGCACAAAGAAGATGTGGGTGTTCTTAAAAAATTGGGTTTTGCGTATAAAAAAGAAAAAATCAAGAATTTTCAAGTAGATGAAGATACGATTATACCTTCTGGATATGCGGTGGCCTTTGTCGATATATCCAATATGCAATCCTCCTTTCAAAGAATGTTAGTTATATCCCTTCAAATTGGATCTACTGTTTTACTTGTATTCTTTATACTAAGTTGCCTTTTAAGTAAATGGGCACTAAAACCAGTTGAGCAGGCATGGGATAAACAAAAACAATTTGTGGCAGATGCCAGTCATGAACTAAAGACGCCATTAACGGTTATTCTGGCTGATAGTGATGTGCTGATGAATCACTCTAAAGAATCGATTTCTTCGCAAAAACAATGGGTTGAATCCATACAAAGTGAGGCTAATCGAATGCGTAAGCTTGTGGAGAATATGTTGTTTCTTGCCAAGAATGATGCCAATCGAATTGAGATTTCGATGCAGAATTGTTCTTTAAGTGACATATGTTTTCATTGCGTTTTACCATTTGAATCGATTGCCTTTGAAAAAGGTATTGAATTAATAGACGAAGTAGAAGAGAATATAGAGGTACAGGGTAATGAGTCACAGTTAAAACAATTGATTTTGATTTTCTTAGATAATGCGATCAAGTATACGCCTAAGGGTGGCAAGATTTATTTTAAATTAGTAAAAGTACAAAATAAACCAGTTGTCACGATTCGAAATACAGATAGCTATATTCCACCAGAAGATTTAAAGCATGTATTTGAAAGATTCTATCGTGTTGATAAATCTAGAAAGTATCAAGGTGGTGCAGGCTTAGGTTTATCGATTGCGACGCAAATTGCACAAAGTCATAAAATTAAAATCAATGTGACAAGCAGTGAAAAACAAGGTACAGAATTTACTTTGACTTTCTAGGAGGGTAATTATGTTTCAAAAAAGAGTGGATGAAGTTATTTCAAAAATGAAAGCGGATGGACTTAAACAAATTTTAGTCAGTGAACCAAGTAGCATCTATTATTTGACTGGTGTCGATGTAGGTCCAGGTGAAAGATTGTTTGCGCTATATTTGAATGATGAAGGAAGAAAAGTTTTATTTTTAAATACATTATTTACAGTGGAACAAAAGGATTGTGAAGAAATCTGGTTTAGCGATACGGACGATTCTATTTCATTATTGGCAGGTGTAATCAATTCGAATGAAACACTTGGTATTGATAAAGAATGGACAGCACGCTTCTTGATTCCTTTAATGGAAAAGTGTGAAGGATTAAAGGTTGTATTAGGATCTAAATATGTGGATGATACACGTGCTATTAAGGATGAAAAAGAAATTGAATGTATGATTGAGAATTCACAGATCAATGATGTTGTGATGGAACGCATAAGAGATTTTATTAAAGAAGGAATGACTGAAAAACAAGTGGAAGCCTTTATTTTAGAACAATATAAAGAGTTAGGATGTCAAGATGTTTCATTCTCACCGATTTGTTCATTTGGTGCCAATGGAGCAGATCCTCATCATATGCCAGATGATTCCATCTTAAAAGCAGGGGAAAGTATTGTTGTAGATATTGGTGGAAAAAAAGATCGTTATTGTTCCGATATGACACGTACATATTTCTGTAAAGAAGCAAGTGAAGAATATAAGAAGATTCATGATATTGTTCGTGTAGCGAATGAAAAGGCCGAAGAAATCATTCGTCCAGGCGTTCGTTTATGCGATATTGATGCAGCCGCACGTGACTATATTTCAAGCTTTGGTTATGGCGAATATTTTACACATCGCTTAGGACATTTTATTGGACAAACGGATCATGAATATGGAGATGTAAGTTCATCAAATACAAATACAGTAAAACCAGGTATGATCTTCTCCATTGAGCCAGGTATTTACTTGCCAAATAAAATGGGTGTTCGTGTTGAAGACTTAGTTCTTGTGACAGAAGATGGTTGTGTAGTATTGAACAAAGTAGATAAAAAATATGCGATGATTGGTTAAAATCATCGCATTTTTTTACTTACCTAAACAGAACTTAGAGAATAAAGTATCTAACAAGTCTTCTCGGTGTACTTCACCTAAGATTTCCTTTAAGTGATCATGAGCGGCTTGAATATCAATTTCAATTAAGTCTGGCTCAACCATCATATCCATGGCTTCTTTTGCACGTAGCATATCTTCTTTGGCCTGGTTTAATAAACCAATCTGTCGTTCATTTGAAAGCAACGGATTTTCCTTCAACAAATCTTCATGATATAGATTTTCTAAGGCATCAATCAAAGGCTGAATGTCTTTGTTGGCGGCAGAAATCCAAATACCATCTTTATCAGCCTCTGTTTTATCAAGCTTATTATAGATGATTAAGCGCATCTTATCTTTTGTAAGCTCTAATAATTGTTTATCTTCATCATCCAACTCTTTAGAACCATCAAAAACCAAAAGAACAAGCTTGGCATCCTTTAATTTTTCCTGACTCTTTTCAATTCCAATCTGCTCAATCTTATCACTTGATTCACGAATACCCGCCGTATCAATCAAGTTTAATTGAACGCTTCCAATGTGAATTTGTCCTTCAACTAAATCACGAGTTGTACCGGCAATATCTGTAACAATAGCTTTATCTTCTTCGAGAAGCGCATTTAGTAAGCTAGATTTACCAACGTTTGGCTTACCTACAATAATAGTATCAATACCTTTTTTTAACATTTGACCTGTTTGTACACGAGCTAAAATATGATCGATCTTGTTTAGCCATTCTTTTGTTTTTGGAAGCAAATCATTTGTGGTTAATTGTTCGACATCTTCATATTCAGGATAATCAATATTTACTTCAATCTGCGCAATAATATCCATTAAATCATCAATCAATGGTTGCAGAAGCTTTTTAACACTTCCCTTAATGCCGTGGATTGCCATATTGGCAGCGGTGTTGTTGCTGGCTTCAATCATATCTTGAACAGCCTCAGCCTGTGATAAATCAATTCTTCCATGATAGAATGCACGTTGGGTAAATTCACCAGGTTTTGCCAGGTCAGCTCCTGCACTTAATACCATGGATAATATTTTACGTGTGATAAAGGTTCCTCCATGACAATTGATTTCAACAATATCTTCACGAGTATATGTTCTTGGGGCTCTAAAAATAGAGATAAGTACTTCATCAACTGGATTTTTATCTTGATCTATAATGAAACCATAATGAATCGTATGACTTTTCGCATCCATGATATTACGGTCAAATATTTTTTGAGCGATTTCAATAGCCTGATCTCCACTTAAACGGATGATAGAAATGGCTCCATCTTGTAGTGAAGTGGAAATGGCCGCAATTGTATTTTCAAACATGGGTATACATCCTTTCTTTCTTAGTGTATTTTATCATAAAAGATGTATAATGTCTTAGACAGAGGTGTGAACATGAAAGAATATACAAAAAATCAAGTACATGAAGTAGCGTGTGCATTTAATGAACATAAAATTATTGCACTACCAACAGATACAGTGTATGGAGTTGGAGTTAAATATGGGGATTTAAAGGATTTAGAAAGATTAAAGCAGGCTAAACACCGCCCAGAAACTAAACCTATTCCGATGATGGTTTCTAATGTAGAACAAATGAAGCAGGTGGCATTAGTAGATGAAAGAATTGAAAAGATTGCCGCACATTTTTTGCCAGGTGCATTAACTTTAGTTGTAAATGTGAAGGATAGCGTTGATGCAGCTTATACCAATGGCTTGAGCACGATTGCGATTCGTATTCCGGATGAAAAATTTATTTTGGATGTGATTGATGAATTGAATAGTCCAATTCTGGTTACAAGTGCTAACCAGTCAGGAGAAAAAACAGCGCTTACGAGTGATGATGTATATGAGCAATTGCCAAAAATTGATGGTATTGTCTTAGGCACATGCAAGGCTTTACAGGCAAGTACGATTGTGGATTGTACAAAAGAAAATCTACAGATTCTACGCCCAGGACCAATTTCTTTAGAGGAACTTGAATCGATTTTATAAAAAAGGCACCCAAAACCTATGCTGAAAGGCGTAGGCAGGGTGCTTATGAGCAAATCTAGAAGTATATGCTTCTAGTAGCTCACCAGGTTTGCTACTCAGATTTGAAAGGAAATCAATATATATAGCTTGTTTTTTAAACAAATTATAAAACTTGTCAAAAAGATTTATGTTGATTATAATACTGAGTATGACAGAAGATGAAATGATTAAAAAAATTGCTGAACCTATTATTAAGCAATTAGAAAAATTTGAAAAAGAATTTGGTGATCGTCCAATGGCACAGCTTCCACAAGTTAAGTTTGTGAAAGAGGCTGACATGGGAGATGGTCCTTTTATGGTAGGTGACATTGAGGTTACGGATGAGCTTCTTGAAAAAGTAGAGGCATACATACAAGATGAAATCGAAATGATGCATAAACCTACGATTTTACATTAGAAACTATGAAGATAGTTTCTTTTTTTTTGAAAAAGTGCTTGCATTTTGTATTACCTTAGTGTATTATATGTGAGCACGTTGGAAATGCGGGTGTGGCGAAATTGGCAGACGCACCAGACTTAGGATCTGGCGCCTTCGGCGTGGGGGTTCGAGTCCCTTCACCCGCACCACTTGTAAATCAAGACAATTACTTCGGTAGTTGTCTTTTTTCTATTTGTGCTATAATTTTTGTATGGAAATTTGTGTATATTATGAAAAAATAAATGAAGATTCGATACGTATAAAAAGAGTATATTCCTCTAATCCATTTGTTGATATACCAGAATATATTGATGGATATAAGGTATGTGAAATAGGAAACTATTGTTTTTCAAAGAAAGAAGTAGATTTATCACAAGCTATATTAAATTTAGATATTCCAGCTTCTTATCATGAATGTAGTGGAAGTGATGTAGAAAGTGTGAAGCTACCGAGTACGATTCAAAAGCTGGGGGATTATGCCTTCTACAATTGTCGAAAACTAAAAGCATTAAGCTTACCATCCGGTTTATCGAGTATTGGCAGTGATGTATTTATGAATTGTTTAAGACTGAATCATATCTATTATGATTGTTTCGTTATGGACATTACTTTCTTGAAACAAATTCTAACGCAAATCACTTGGGATATTGAAATTCACTTTTTGGATGGCTCGATTTTCTATCCAGAATACAATGGTGGTTATGATGAAGTAGGGCCTGCTCATATTTTTGCCTTAAATATTGAGGGAGAAGGGTTTCGTATGCGTCAATGCTTTAAGGATGGAAGAATCGACTTTGATGGATATGATGCCTGCTTCGAGAAACTATGTGCTGAAGAAAGCGATGCTTGTATCTTTCATGTTGCGATTCTTCGCTTCATGATGGGTTCAAAACAATATAATTCTTATTTACGTGCACATGATTTGACTTCTTATCTTCATTCATATAAAGATGTATGTGTTATGGTTGAAAAGTTAATTGATGAGAAATGTATGGATCAAAATGATTTGGTCCGATTAATTTCGAATGAGAAGGATTTAGAAAAACGAACTATATTGATGGAATTAAAGAATACGTACTTTAGTCAGTCATCGTCGTATTCTTTTGAGGATTTTTAATGCGACAAAAAGATTGGGAAATAGAAAAGGCAATCCATATTTTAGAACTAGTTAGAACTGAGCTTTATATGGATATGCCACATTTTTTAACAGCACTGAATACATTAGAATTTACAGCAGATGATAGAATCGCGACGTGTGCAACGAATGGAATGTATTTTTATTACAATCCATTGAAGATTATTGATTTGTTTCAAAGAAATTCAATATTTTTAAATCGTGCTTACTTACATAGTATTTTGCACTGTCTATATAATCATATATGGCTAAAAAAGAATCGTATTGATTTTATATGGAATGTAGCCTGCGATATTATCGTAGAGTATACGTTAGATTCGATGCATAAAAAGAGTATTTCACGTATTTTATCCTATGCTCGAAAGGATGTTTATAGTAAGCTTGAAAGCCTTCCAGGGATTAGTTGTATAACTGTGTATGAATGGCTAACTACGTATGAAGATATACAAAATCTATATTATGAATTTGTGGTGGATGATCATGCTTTGTGGCCTAAAGAGCAAGATGAACAAATGCCAATGGCTTCTTCGCTACAAAAAAAATGGCAGAGTGTTGCCAAACAAACGCTTTTTGATCACAAACAAAAAGGGAAAGACAATGAAGAAGGGGATGCCTTTCTTGTGGCGCATTTACAAGCGAAAAAATCAAAATATTCCTTTGCACAATTTTTAAAGCGTTTTAGCATCATGAAAGAAGAACTGCAAATTAACCCAGATGAATTTGATTTATCCTATTACACATATGGGTTGTCCGTATATAAAAACATGCCATTAATGGAACCTTTGGAAACCAAAGAGGTTAAGAAGATTTATGAGTTTGTGATCGCATTAGATACGAGCTATTCGATTGATGAAGCCCTCGCAAAGCGTTTTGTGTCAAATACCTACAGTATTTTAAGTACTTCTAACATGTTTTATAAGACCTGTAAGGTACATATTATTCAATGTGATGACAGAATTCGTAAGGATGATGTGGTGTCAAACCAAAATGAAATGGATATATTGTTAAATTCATTTACATTAGTGGGTGGAAGCAATACTGATTTTCGACCCGTTTTTAGCTATGTGAATGATTTGATCGATGGACATGCCTTTCAAAATCTTTGTGGATTACTCTATTTTACTGATGGAAAGGGAATCTATCCTAAAAAAAATCCAGCTTATAAAACGGCTTTTATATATTTAGATGACTATGATCAAAGTAAGGTGCCTTCTTGGGCTGTTCAATATAGATTGGAAGAAAAATTATGAATATTTTACAAGCAAAAAATGAAATTAAAAATACAGTTAAGGCGTATTTGTCAAAGAATTCATTTGGTGAATATGCGATTGAATCGAAAAATCAACGACCTTTATTGCTGATTGGTCCTCCTGGAATTGGAAAAACACAGATTATGGAACAAATCTCAAAGGAATGCCAAATTGGTTTAGTGAGCTATACGATTACGCATCACACTAGACAAAGTGCTGTGGGGCTTCCTTTTATTCAAGAAAAAGTATTTGATGGAAAAAACTATTCAATTACGGAATATACAATGAGTGAAATTATTGCGAGTGTATATTCAAAGATGGAAGATACAGGCTTAAAGGAAGGAATACTATTTATTGATGAAATCAATTGTGTTTCGGAAACACTCGCACCTACAATGCTGCAGTTTTTACAAAATAAGACCTTTGGAAATCAGAAAGTTCCAGCTGGCTGGATTATTGTGGCTGCAGGAAATCCGAGTGAATATAATAAATCGGTTCGTGATTTTGATGTTGTAACAATGGACCGAATTCGCTATATAAATGTAGAAACGGACTATTATGTGTGGAAGGAATATGCGATTTCAAGTCATATTCATCCAATGATTCTAAGCTATTTAGAATTAAAACCGAACCATTTCTATACGGTTTCAACAAGTGTAGATGGTATGGAATTTGTGACGGCACGAGGCTGGGAAGACTTATCGCATTTATTATATACTTATGAAAAAATGAATCTGGAAATTTCGCAGGATACGATCTATGAATATTTGCACCATGAAGATATCGCGGAAGATGTCTTTGCGTATTACCTTGTTTATAAAAAGTATCAGGATGATTATGGAATTGATGATATTTTAAATGGCAATGTATCCAGTCAAATATATGCTCGCTTATTTAATGCTGATTTTGATGAAAGAGTATCTGTTGTCAATTTAGTTATAGATGGGCTATTAAGAAATGTAATGCAGTATTCTTTTGAAAAGAATTGTACCGATCTTTGGTACGGATTTTTAAAGGAGTATCGAAAGAAGATGGATTCTTCTTATAAAGCTTGTGTTAAAGAATTTATGGATATCTATCATGATAAGGTACAAAGTGAATTGTTGAGTGTTCGTCAAAAACATGAATATGATGTGGTTTTAGAACAAATTCAAAAGGTAAATGTGGATGAAGCTTTATCACCTAAGGATCGTTTTGAGCAATGTACAAAATCTTTCTTTGAACAAAAGAATAAGGTGGATGTCTTGGATGAAAATTTAAAGATTCAAATTGAAAATGCGTTTGAATTTATGGAGAGTGCATTTAAGAATGGACAGGAAATGACAATTTTTGTCACGAATTTGACTATGTCAAGTGAGATGGCTTTGTATTTAAGCTCTCATTCTATTGCGGTTTATGAAAAGTATAAACAAGTCTTATTGATAGGAACACAAAAAGCTCGTTTGTTAGATGAGCTACAGCATTAGGAGAATAGATACTATGGATTATTCTGAATTAAAATATGAAAATGTAGACTTTGAGTCAGACCAAGATAAAAAGTTGCCCCAACCACCACTTGTGAAGGAAAGAATGCGAGAAGAATCGATAGATTTACCTAGAAATTTTAAGGATTTATCGATTCAAACTGATTTTCTAAATATTATAAATACACGTCATAGCTCTAGAGTCTATACAAATGAAGCAATGTCTCTGTTAGAGCTTTCTTACATGTTGTGGACTTGTCAAGGTGTAAAGGAATTACGGGGCAAAAAGTATGCAACCTTGCGTACTGTCCCATCTGGTGGGGCTCGTCATGGCTTTGAGCTCTACTTTGTATGTCAAAATGTAGAAGGGTTAGAACCAGGCACGTATCATTATTTACCGATGGAACATAAAATTGAGTTTTTAAATCCACTTGATCAGGTGAAAGATGTTCTTTCAGCTTCCTTGTGTGATCAGACGTGGGCCTTAAAAGCCAATGTGATCTTCTATTTCAGTTACATTCCCTATCGAACGGAATGGAGATATGGAGATTTTGCACATCGAATTGCCTTGGTGGATTTAGGACATGTCGGAGAAAATATATATCTAGCAAGTACGAGTGTTGGACTTGGAACTTGTGGGATTGGGGCATGTGTAACATCAATTTGTGATAAGATGTTCGAATTGAATGGGCAAGATGAGTTTATTTTTTATGCCCAGCCTATTGGAAAGGTGAAAAAAGAGGATTTTGTGAAGGAAAAATCTTTTTATGAATTTGTTGAAAAAGAAGGCTTATAATGTGCTAAAATAGATGGGTACTAAGGAAAATAAATTATGAGCAAAAAAGATACAAATATAGATGCTTATTCAAAAGCACTTTTAGATAAAAAAACAGAATATAACGATGAATTAAAGAAGCCAAAAGAAGAAAAAGAAATGTCAGATGCTGAAAGAAAACAAGCAGAAAAGACATTATCTTCTGCCTTGGATATGCTTCGTAGAGAGCGTGGTCAGAAAACAATTGCGGAAGAAGAGCGTTTTTACCAAGAGCATAAAGATGATTTAAAGGATACGGATGAAGATTTTACAACTTCTTCACTAGAAAAAGGACAGTCTAATGAGGCTTTAGATCTTGTTCATGCGATGTTACAGGATATGTCCAATGATGAAGAGGATGAGGATGAGGATGAGGATGTAGCGCCTGTGGCTAAAGAAGAAAGACCAAAGAAGCCTAAAAAGAAAAAAGAAAAAAGTGAGAAAAAAGAAAAGGTAGAGAAGAAAGAGAAAAAGCCAAAAGAGAAGAAGTCTAAGAAACCAATGAAAACAACGACGAAGATTGTGTTGGCTGTAATTTTTGCGGGCTTAGTCGCTTTAGGTGGTTATTCATATAAGGTGTTGATTTATAATCCGCAAAATATTGTTTCTGAATCGCAACAAAAAACATACGATAAGCTTGTATCTTATGCGGATGAATATGGAGACAATATGATGTCGGATGCTGAAAAGCTTGAACTGCTTGATTTGGATGCAGATTATAAGAAGCTTCTTGATAAACAAAAGATTTCTATCAACGAATATTTTAAAGAACAAACGGGTAAAACATACAAACAATTGTTGAAGAAGATGGAAAATCTTAAAGAAACAAAAGAAGAAGTAAAATTACCAGGCTATCAAAAAATCATGGATTTATTAAATAACTGGGATACAAAATCAGACACTGAAAAAATGGCAGTTGTTGATATGCAGTCTACCTATAGTTCATTGTCTAAGGATTTGAAGGATGAGGTAAATACTTTATCAACATCAAAGACAGGCAAAGAGTTTATGGATCTATGTAAAGAGCAGGAAGAATTAAAGACGGCAGCTGAGGAAAAGGCAAAAGAGGAAGAAGAAAAACAAAAAGAAGAAAATAAAGCGAAAGTACAAGAATATCAAAATTCATTGGCGAGTGCACAAAATGAATATAATGTATATTCCCAATATGCGAAGAGCTTAGAGGATGATTTGGCTTATGCACAACAGGTAGGTGAAGATACTACGGATATTCAGGCGCAAATTATCACAAATAATCAGATGTTAGCATCTTTACAGCAACAAATCACCTATTATGAACAGATGATTTCTGCTTTACAATCTTAAAAAATAAGACTATCCTTATAGGGTAGTCAACTTGCCGACTTAGCACAGTGGTAGTGCAACGCACTCGTAACGCGTAGGTCATTGGTTCAAATCCGATAGTCGGCACCACGTTTAAAATTAAGCTGGGAAACCAGCTTATTTTAATGGGAGAATATATGTTAAAAGAATTTAATTTAGATGAAAAAATGATTTTACTGGCAACACTATTTTTGTTTCTGCCATATCAAATCGCAAGTATAGGCATTGCATGTATTTTAGTGCAGGCTCTATGTCGCCATAAATTAGTGGATGCACTTAAGCAACAAACAGGTGCTCTTTTCTTTTACAGCTTTGTGGGATTGGAATTTGTGGTTACGATCCTCCATGCGAATTGGAATGGCTTTGGTAACGTATGGTTATTTGTCTTGATTGGCCTTTATGGAGCTTATTATCGTAAGTCCGTCACAAAGAACTGTTTTGAAAAGATGTGTGATTTGATTGTTGTTTTATCTGTGTTGGCAGCTATTTATGGACTGTATCAATTTAATCAAATTTCAATTGCGAATGGACGTGCTTTTTTAGAGTTCCATATCTTTAATTCACCAACAAGAAGAATTACATCTACATTTATGAATGCGAATATTTATGCGATGATTATCGATTTTGTATGTGTCATATGTATGTATCGTTTTGTAAAGAATGAGAACATTCTTTATAGAATTTTCTATTTTATCGTTGCACTTTTTAATTTTTTTGTACTGTATTTAACGGGATCAAGAACAGCTCTGCTTCCGTTTGTGATAATTTTTCCCATCTTTCTTTATTGTATTCGATGGAAAAAACTATTTATCACATCCATTGTTTTAGAATTATGCGTATGTGGATTGATCTTTTTAAAGCCAAACTTAATTCCTAGAATCAGTGATATGTCTACCTTTGCATCGCGTATCAAAATTTGGAAAACGGCATTTTTATGTATTTCGATGTATCCATTTTTTGGGTGGGGTCCACAAACCTATAAGCAATTTTATCCTTTAGTACATGGACATAAAGCACCTCATGCACACAACATTTATATTGATTCGATTTTATCATATGGAATAGTGGGTACGCTTATCTTGTTGGTTTATATATTTGTGTTAAATAAAGAAATCTTTACGTCCAATACAAGAAAAGAAAATCCAGCTTTATTTGGAATGATGATGTGTTTCATTGCGATTGTGTTGATTTATGGTTTATTAGATTGCACGTTGAACATTGTGGCGACAGGTACGTTATGCTTTATCATTTTAAATAGTGCTTGCATGTACTTAGAAAAATAAATACAATATGTATAGAAGACAGACAGTAGAAGGAGTCATATGAAATGTATATCTCTTTTTGTCTGTTTTTTTATTGGACTTCAATCTGTATCTATTTCAACTTATGATGCTTTAATTACAGGATTAGAAAATAAAGTGGAAGTGATAAGCGAAGATAAAGCAAGCTTTCTTTCCTTGAAATGTAGAGATGTTTCACTTGAATTAAATCATGAAATGGATACATTGAATAAAAGAATTCAAAAGTTAAATCAAAGGGTACAGAAATTAAAGAAGGAAGCCGATCATAAAAAACGGCTATATGAGTTTAAAAGGTTGGAATATAGTCAAGAGCTTGTATGCATTCAAAAACAGAATTCAATTCTTATGCCATATAGAATTGAAAAGAATTTAAATTCCTATCTTGTAGATTATGAAAAAGTACAGTCTGTTTATTTGGATGAGAAACAAAGCTTGGATCATCAAACAGCTAAGCTTTCTATATATAAAGATTATATGAAACGAATAAATGTTTGTCAGAATCGCTTATTTCAACGTTTTTCTTATTTATCAAAATTCAAGAATGAGACAGATTCAAATGTTGATTCAATAATTTCGGGTTCATATGCATTACCATCTTATGGTGGTTATGAGACATTAGAAAACAATGGAATGTCCTGCTTAGTAGGTGGTAATTATGAGATTGATTCATATAGTTCTTTTTGGCAAAATCCAATTGAAAATGGTACAATCAGTGCTAGGTGCTGGGCCTATCCAGATGGAAGCTTACATCTAGGTTTAGATATCGCAAGTGGTATGTATAGTGATGTTAAGGCAGTTGCGAATGGAATCGTACTGTATGCGCACGCACCAGTGGATTCAAATAATGGTTATCTTGGAAATATGTGTGGATGGCCTAATGGTGGTGGTAACACGATTTGTATGGTGGTTGCCGTAAATGAAAAGTTATATGCGATTACGTACGCACATTTATCAAATGAAATCTATGTAACAAGTGGACAGCAGGTAAGTCAGGGTACAGTGATTGCGAAGAGTGGAAATAGTGGAAATTCAACAGGTCCGCATACACATGTGGAGGTGTTTGAGTTGAAGCAGGATTTAAATGATATAGTCGATTATTTTAGAAATAGTGGTGCGGATTTTACGTTTGGCTGTGGCTTTGATGAGCCGGCCACATGTTCAAATTTTGCGTGCCGTATAGATCCAGAAAGTGTCATGGAGCTAACTATATAAAATTCAAGTAGTTTTTTTATGAAATAGTTTGAAAATATAAAATAACTAGATTTTTTAGTTAGTTTTAAATTGATTTTTGAAAATGTGAATATTGGATTAATTTTAGGCATGACGAAAAGAACTTTTAAAATTCGATTTTTTAAAAGTTCAAATGCTTTAGATGCATTTGTCTTATCTTAATAATGCAGGATCAAATGATTGTCCTGTTTCTAGTAAATGATAAATGATTCTAAGCAGCTTCCTAATGCAGTGACCTTGAGCACAACGGTGTCCTTTACCTTGAGAAATCTTTAGTCGATAGTATTTCTTAAATACAGGATTATTGTTAATTACAGTCAGTATGATTTGATACAAAGTCTTTCTAA